>Ga0123335_1006743_pt1 | contig 13188 bp, 8 predicted proteins | sample BiotimSIPDNA_2_FD_89707 | JGI IMG/M metagenome (GOLD analysis project Ga0123335, IMG submission 89707) | Anaerobic biogas reactor microbial communites from Washington, USA - Biogas_R2 time_0 SIP DNA | ecosystem: Engineered > Bioreactor > Anaerobic > Unclassified | place: Washington, USA... | reverse complement strand
GCGGCGTTTCTGCTTCCGCCTGCGAAGGTGTCGGACATCGAAGTAACGGAAGGTCCGGAAAATCTCGTCGTGGCCGACAACTTCGCCCTGATTCCATTCTGGAACGCCGGCGATCCGACTCCTGCGATGGGCAAGGTGTTCAAAGCAGTCGTATCCTTAAAACGCGATGCGGTGAAATAATCGACCGCATCTGCGTCGTTTGAGAATCCCCCTAGTGATTAACTTAGCGAACTTTTCAGACTGATTGCGGCCTTTTTAGTCTTTGAAATGGTCTGCTTCTTCCCAGCAGCGGACTTTTTGATTTTTGAGAGGGCCTGTTTCGTCCCAGCAGCGGCCTTTTTGGTCTTTGAGACGGCCTGGTCTATCCTAATCACAGACTTATTGTTCTTCGAGGCAGCCTGTTCCGATGAAAACACGGTCTTTTTTGTCTTTGCGGCAGTCTGCTTCGTTCCGGGCGATGTCTTTTTTGTTTTTGCGGCAGCCTGTTTCTTGCCGGGCGATGTCCTTTTTGTTTTTGCGGCAGCCTGTTTCTTGCCGGGCGATGTCTTTTTTGTTTTTGCGGCAGCCTGTTTCTTGCCGGGCGATGTCTTTTTTGTTTTTGCGGCAGCCCGTTTCTTGCCGGGCGATGTCTTTTTTGTTTTGGCGCTAATTTGTTTTTTGTTAGTCGCGGACTCTATTATCTTTGAGGCGGTTTGTTTCATTGCGGCCGCGATCTTTTTGGCATCAGGAGTCGCAGTTGCCGGTGTATTTTCGGTTCCGAGGTTTAGTTCGATGCCGAAGACCTGTCCCAGTTCCTCATCGGCCAGACGTTTAGATTGTCCCTGCGCTGTAGCCGCGGTGAGGGCCGTTTCGGCGTCGGCGGCAATAAGCTCCTCGTGGTCGACGCCACGAAGCGCGAAGAGCAATTCCGGTTGATCGTCCAGCCGCGCCCCAACGCCGTACAACACGGCGGCGACGTGCTTGCACATGTACGCCCAGTCCGGACAACTGCAGGAGAACGACATTTCGCCGGGCAATGGAAACAAGCCCTCCTCTCGATGCGTGACGACCTCCATCACATGATCCGAGAGCTTGCCTTGGAGCAGTTCCAACAGCGAGCCGATCCGGCCGCCGCACCGCTGTTTCAGCGACTTCCATCTCTCCTTGGGCAGTGTTTTGATCTCCACCTTGACGTCGTACAGCTCGGAGCCGGAGACCTTGGCCTTTATGTTTCCCTTGGCCATTTCCAAATGGCAAACCGATCCGTTGCGGACATAGGCGCGGCCGCGGGGAAGACGATTTTCAAAATCGCTGAACGATTCCAGGTGTTCGCACCAAGATTCGCCCCAGAAGTTTTTGGTGATTTTGCGGCCCTCGATTTTGACCGGCTGGATGTTTACGCCCTTTTTTTGCAGGGCCGCCATTTTCTTCAGCGCCTGCGCCCGTCGAACCGCCACCGGCACATAGGGCGCCCAACCGCCGTAGTTGTAACTGTCGTAACCGCGCCGATACCATGCCACGACAAATCTCCTTTTATAAATGCGTTATAAGCCAGGCGTTTGTTCTATACTTTGGCCTTTTCCGCGTCAAGCGCGATTAGGCTGATTAGTTCAGAATCGGACATTTCGGTGAGCATTTTTTCCGCGCCGCCTTCGATCAGATCGGCGGCCAGTTGGCGTTTTTCGTCGATCAGCGCGTCGATGCGTTCCTCGATCGTGCCGCGGCAGACGAACTTGTGGACCAATACATTGCGTTTTTGTCCGATGCGGAAGGCCCTGTCAGTGGCTTGATTTTCGACGGCCGGATTCCACCAGCGGTCAAAATGAATGACATGCGAGGCGGCGGTCAGGTTCAAGCCGGTGCCCCCCGCCTTGAGCGAGAGGACGATGAACGGCGGTCCGTCGTCGCGCTGGAAGCGGTCGATGATCGTTTTACGTCGTTTGACGGGCGTTTGGCCGTGCAGAACCAGTCCTTCGCGACCGAAAACACCCGCTAGATAACCCGCCAGCGGGTCGGTCATTTCGCGGAACTGGGTGAAGACCAACGCCCGCTCCTGCCGGGAAGCGATTTCCTCGCAGATTTCGGCCAGCCGGGCGAACTTGCCGCTTTCGTCGGGCGAATATCGGCCGTCGCCCAGCAACTGGCTGGGGTGATTGCAGAGCTGCTTGAACCGCATCAGATAGGCCAGCACCAGCCCACGCCGCTTGATGCCCTCGACGTTCTCCAACAGATCAGTCAATTCGGCGACCATTTTCGCGTACATCGCCGCTTGACGCTTGCTCAGCCCGCAAAACGCGCGGACCTCGACCTTGTCGGGCAAGTCGTCGATGACGTTGCGGTCCGTTTTGAGCCGTCGCAGAATGTACGGCTGAACGAGGTTTCGCAACGGCGCGTAGCGGTTTTCCTGCCGCTCGCCGAGCCGCTTGACGAACTCCTTGAACTTGGCCTGCGACCCCAGCAGGCCGGGGCAGAGAAAATCGAACAGCGACCAGAGGTCCGACAGGCGGTTTTCCACCGGCGTGCCCGTCAGGGCTATCCGCGAGCCGGCACGCAGCCGCTTGACGGCCTTCGTCTGTCGGGCGCCGGGATTTTTAACGGCCTGGGCCTCGTCGAGAATAGCCAACCGCCAATCCACCTCCAGAAGCCAGTCCTGACGCAAAAGCATTCCATAAGACGTTACAGCCAGATCGACCTTGTCTAGCGCCGCGACGGGGTTGGCGGCCATCCGGTCAAGTTCTTCCTTGGGCGTTTCTGCCGGATGAATGAACACCGCCCGAAGCGTTGGCGTGAAGCGGGCCATCTCCGACTTCCAGTTGGAAATCAGCGAGGCCGGCAGCACCAGCAGCGACGGTTTTTTCACGCCGCGCTGTTTTTTCAGAGCCAGCAGCATCGCGAGGACTTGCACCGTTTTGCCTAGCCCCATGTCGTCGGCCAGACAGGCGCCCAGCCCCAGTTCGGAAAGGAATCGCAGCCAGCCGACGCCCGTCTCCTGGTATTTTCGCAACGCGGCCTTGAAATCATCGCCCGAGACGACCGGCTGAAGACTATCCGGGCCGCGCATTTTAGCGAGTATTTCGCCGAGCCATTTGCCCGCGTTTACAAAGGACCATTGCCGCTCCTCGGCGTCGGCCTCATCGCCATCGGCCAGGTCGGCGGGCACGCCGGCCAGCAGCCGCATCCCCTCGACAAACGACACTCCGTCCTCGGCGTGCCGCTGCACCAGTTTCCAGTGGTCGAGCGCTTGTTGCAGCTTCTGGCGATCGACCTCGACCCACTGGCCGCGGAGCAAAACCAGTCCGTCCTCGGCGGCCATCAGTTGCAGCCATTCGCCCTCGGTCAATTCCTCGTCACCCAGGGCGAGTTGCACCTTGAAGTCGAGCATTGCCGCGGCGGTGAACTTCTTCTGTTTTGCATCGCCGATGGTGACTCCGACCCGCGGACGAGGCCGCTTCTTCCACCAGTCGGGCATACGCACCAACAAGCCGCTTTCCTCGAAGGCGGGCACGTCCTTCAGAAAACGATATGCTTGACGCGGCGTCCATGCCAGCGGTTGGTAGATGTCGCCCGTGTCGAGCAGCTCCTTGGCCAGCGGACTTTTCTCGGACGCCAACTGGACCGGCGAAAGCAGATGGATCAACGCCTTTTTGTTCTTCGCCCCGGCCAGTTCGCGCAGCGCGTGGCTGAGCGGCTGATACCGCACACGGGCGCCGGACGCGACGCCGGGCGCGTATGTCGCCATGAAGGCGAACGGGTAATCCTGGTTTCGACTATTTTCAGCCAGATGAAAACAGACCCTGCCGACTTGATGCCACAACGGCGCTCGACGCTTCAAAAATCCGGCTAACCCTTCGCCGCCGGTGGCCACCTCGCCGCGAGTCCAGCAGTCCAAATCATTCCATACGTCGGCCAACGACCCGCGATTTATGTACTCGGCGCCTTGAATCGGCGGAACGTTAAGCAGCAGGGCGTCAAATTCCGCGTCCTCGGGCGGCGGGATGGCGGCCAATTCGATGCCGGCGAGTTCGGGCGTATGGCACAATGCCGTCAGGTATCTGGCGGCAAAGCCGCGCCAAAAACCGAACGATGCCGGCAGCGGTCCCTCGAACCGCTCGGTCGCCAGAAAGAACAGGCCCGCGCCTTGCGCGGTCTCGAATGCCTTGGCCGCCTTCTTCAGCCGGCCGTCCGATTCGCTTTCCGCAATTCCCAAACCTGATTCGGCTGCGGACGCCGAATCGACAACCGCCAGCCGTTCGCTGGGTAAAAAGGCAAGATCGAGAGCCATCCGTAATTCTCCAGCCTTTACTCGCGTAAATTCTCCCGCCTGACGCGCGGATGTATGCTGGGCGCACTCGAGACCGAATACTTCCTACTTCCAATTTTCAACTGACTGTTAAATCATCCACGGCGCGCGCATCGGGCGATCCAGCATCTCGGCGGCCTTGGGGTCGTCGATAACCTCTTCAGTTTGCGGATTCCAGCGGACTTTTCGCCCTAGTTTCATGGCGATGTTGCCCAAATGGCAGAGGCTGGCAGTGCGGTGTCCGGCCTCGACCGGCTCGATCGGAGCCTTCCGCGACTTGATGCAATCGACGAAATTCCGCACATGCAGATAGTTCCTCCGGTGTCGGATTTTTCGCTCTGGAAGTCGCGGATCATCAGTGTAGAGCGGGCAATCGTTGGGACCGAGGGTTTCGTCTTTCAACGATTCGGGCGAAGTTTTAATGCCGGAATAATCGATTTCCACCCAGCCTTCGGTCCCCTCGAACCGCGTGCCGAAGCCGCGTTTGGTGGTTCGGCAGTGCAGCTCGACGCCATTAACGTATCTGGCGAAGAAATCAATTTTCGTGGGCGTGGTGAACAGGTCTCCGGCCGGGGGCCACTCGGAACCGTTGTCCTCGAACTCGACCGGACCGGAATCGTCCATTCCCATGGCCCACTGCGCCAGACCGTTGCTGTGGCAGCCGAAGTTCGTCGTCTGTCCACCGGAATAGTCCAGGATAAAACGGAAGCGATAGAAACAGCGATCCTTGTGATAGGGCGCCGCGGGCGCGGGGCCGAGCCAAAAGTCGTAATCGAATCCTTCGGGCACGGGCATCGGTTTCCAACCCGGCCCGGGGCTGACCGCGTTGTTCGGCGCCACGTCGGTGATGATCCGTTTCAACTCGCCGATGCGCCCGTTGCGAACCAACTCGCAAGCTCGACGGCCGTATGTATCGGACCGCCACATGCTGCCGGTCTGCAAGACCCGTTTATGCTTGCGGACGGCCTCGACCATTTTTCGCCCGTCGCGCACGGTGAGCGAAAGCGGTTTTTCGCAGTAGATGTCCTTGCCCGCGAGGGCGGCTTCGACGGTCATGATCGAGTGCCAATGGTCGGGCGTAACGATCGCCACCGCGTCGATGTCGTCGCGGCCGAGCACGTCGCGGAAATCGCCGTAAGCCTCGCAGCCTTGGTATTGACCGGCGCCGGTCTTCTTGGCGTAGAAAGCATTTACCGCTTCCAGGCCCGGCTTGCGGCCGAGGTATTGCTTGGGATTGGCATAACCGTAGCCGGCGGTGTTCACGTCGCATACGGCGACCATTTGCACGTCGTCCTGATCGAGGAACGCGGGCAGATCGACCGTGCTCTGGTTGCCCATCCCAATCATGCCGACGTTTATCCGATTGCTCGGGGCATTGGCGCCGAAGACCGAGGCGGGCACGATCGAAGGCATTATCGCCGCTCCGACAGCGCCACACGCCGCACGCCGAATGAAGCCGCGGCGGGAAATTCCCGTAAACTTGACGCTTTTAGTTCGCCACATTGCAGCCTCCTCGTTAGTATTTGTTGCGGAAAACATCTGCGAAATATATGCGTGTTTATAACACACCGGGCTTGAAATTAAAAGCGTCCGACGGCCATGCTACGAGCAACCAGCGTCGCCCTGGTTTGCCGCAAAGCGTTCACAGGGGACTGTCCCCCTTCGTCGGCCGACCAATGAACGGTTACGTTTGCCGGGAAAACCGAGTCTAATGAGCCGTTATAACGAGCTGAGCTTCGTGAAGTTGATCGTCGAGTTTATCGGAAACACTCCGTAGATGCCGCGAGTAAAGACCAGTTCGATCCAATCGTCGGCGACGAGTATCGGGCTTTTCGGCACGATGATGATGTCGGAGTCGTTGAGCCAGATTTCGCCGGCGGGGCAAGGTTGGTTGCCGAACAGCGCCGCTTGCAGATCGATCATCGTGGCCAATAGCCGCCAGTCGTCGCCGCGTCGGAAGACGACGATTTGCCGCAGGTTTGCGCCCACCCGCCAACTGCCGGCCATGCTGATCGCCTGAATGGCCGTCGTCGGGCCGTTCATTTCGAATCGGCCGGGGTTGTTTACCTCGCCCAACACATAGACGTAGCGCGGCGCCCGCTCTACAAGGATCGGAATCACCTCCATGCCTTCGACCACCTGCCTGTAGCACTCGTTTAATTCGATTTGCAGTTCGGGCAGGGTCAAGGACTGGGCTTGAATCATGCCGATGCCGGGTAGCGAAATCTTGCCCGCCGGCGTGACGCGAACGAACTGGCTCTGGCCGCCGATGCCCGCCCGGCGATCGACCGCCGCCCGCAAATCGTCCAGCTTCGTGTTCACCTTCAACGGCGTAACGGTGATCGCCGGTATCTTGTAATACTTGGCGTATTTCTCATCGAGCGACTGGCGGAGCTGATCGACCGTTAAGCCGGTTGCATGGACCTGGCCCAGCAGGCGGAGGGTGATGGTTCCGTCGGGTTGAATCAGCAGCTCGCGGTTGATTTCCGGGTCGGTGAACGATTCCACCCGGATTTCATCGCCCACGTTCAACTTGTAGGGCGTCGTCGTCTCGTTGCGCGTGATGCGATAGATCATATCGAGTTGATCGTCCACGCGGAGGCGGTACTCGGGCACGTGGGCAGTCCGCGCATGTCCGACGTATTCGCCTTGTGCGTAGGCTTGCCATTGGACGGCTCGGAGCGCCTCCCAACCGCGGCGGCTACAGCGGCAGGCGGAGCAATCGACGCCGCGCACGTCGCACGGCGCGGCGGGGCCAAGCGCCTGGCACAGCCGGATTCCGTGTTGCTTGTCCGGAAATCGCTCGGCCCGGCCGCAGGGACTGAAATCTCGCTCCTCCGGGTGAATTGAGGCAACGCGCGCCGAGCGATACTCGGCCTGGCGAGGCCCCGCCGGAGCGGCCGTGCCCGTAGGAGCGATAATTTCTCCCGACATTTTCAGCGCCGGGCAGAAAAATACAACCAAAACCGCCACCGCCAGACGAACTCGCCGCGCGCCCGCCCAGCGATCGATTACCGGACGGATGGGGATTTCGTCTTTAGCGAGGTTTGGTTTCATGGCCTTCGTGTATTGCTAATATCTATATGTATCTAATTTGCGGGAGACGCGCGGCGCGGGAGCCGGCGCGAGAGCGGTCGGCCGCCGTCTCGGCGCCGATAATTCCTCTGTCGGCTTGGCATCGGCGATCTTCCCCGGTCCGTTCGCCGACGGCAAGCGGCCCGGCTCGACCGGTTGCCCGGCCGCTTGCGTCGGCGGTGGAGTCCTCCCGGGAGAGATGTACGGCGAGTTTGTAGTCACTTGCGCGAACGTTTGCGGATCGAGCCAGTGGACGCTCCTATCGCCGATCGACCGCATGTATTTGTTCCTGGCGATTTCGGCCTGTTCGATCCATGCAGCCTCGTTGTCCACGTATCCGGCGAGCGCGGCTTCGCCGGTGTTTCGATAAACCGCGGCCAGATTGCGGAGCGTGGTCGATTGCCGAGAAAGCGAGAGGCTGTACTCCAGCATCCCGCGCGCGGCTTTCAGGTTTCCGGACCGGGCGAGCAACACGCCCAGATCGTTCGCCGCCATGAAGTTTTCGTGGTATGCGAGCAGGGCGGCTTGGTAATAGACCATCGCTTTCGGCGCGGCTGTCGGTTCCGAGGCGCCTTGTTTCGCGGCCAGTGCGTCGTACAGTTTTCCCAGGGCGTGCAGGGCCATCGACCCGGCCACTTCGCTACCCGCCGCGGCCGCGAACTGCTCTTGGGCAAACGTCATATAACACTTCATCGCGGTCAGCGAGGTAACGCGCTCGGCGCTCGTTTTCAGCACGGGCGTGGAATGCGTGGCAATTGTCCGCGGCAAATCGAAGTCGCTTTCCAGCCGCGCCCCGTTGGGCAGGAAATCCTCGGCCTCTCGAATCGCCGCCAGTGCGCGGTTTAACGCACGGACGTGCGAATCGGCCGACTGCTCCGTGTCGAGCGCCTCGGCGATAATCCGTAAAGCGCCGATGAATTCCGCTCGCGCGGCGTAAAAAGCGCCGCGCCCGGCAAGATCGAAACCGTGCAGGGTCTTCCGATCTGCTTCCCGTGCGACAAACTCGAGTTGCTCCGAGCGCTGCCGGTTCTCCCCCGCGACGTTCAGAGGCGATGCCTCGGCGGGGGGCAATTCGCGCGGCGCGGCCCATTTCGACGCATTCGCAAGCGTTGTATCCCGACCATGATTTGGAGGCGACCAGGGCGACCAGGCTCGATTGTCCAGCGGTTGAGCGGATAAGTCCCGACCGGCCGCAAACGGCTGATCGCCGGTCGTGCAGGCCGATGCGGTCAGCCCGATCGCGGCCGTGGACAGAATAACTGGAATAATCCTTACAATCCGATTCATCGTTTTTCCGCGACCTATTGAGGGGCAGAAGAAGAATGCAACAAGGCCGGACAACTGAAGGCCGGATATTTTGTAATCCCGATTGAATCGCGTTGCATAACAGATCTGAACATCAATAAATCCGCTAATCGTTAGGTGCGGTTAAGCGGCCCGTAACGAGTGTTCCTACTCTAACCGATCGGCCGGATATTTCGGCGGCGCTAAGTGAAAACGGGTTGTAACGGCAACGGCGGCCCGCGGTCGCCCTAAGAGCCGTCACAAGCGGCGCGGTCGGTGCGATCCCACCCCTCTTGACCCGTGGGGGGGTGACCGCTACGCTGGCGGGATGCTCTTGTTCAAGAAGAAATTTTTGGCGGCAATCCGATCGGGCGAGAAGACGCAAACGATCCGGCTCTGGAAACATCGGCGGATGCGCGCCGGCCAGCGAAGCTACATCCCCGGCGTCGGATATATCCGCATCACGGCGGTCGATCCGGTCGAACTCGACAGCCTGACCGACGCCGACGCCCGCCCCGACGGCTTCCCGAACGCTCAACTACTGCGGGAAGAAATACTACGGCTGTATCCCGAGCAACTGGCCGACGGTCATCAGGCATACCGCGTCGTTTTCGCGCTGATGGAAAACGAAGAATCATAAATGAATTTTCAGCTTTCCCAGCTCGATCTTGGGCCGGTCTTTCATCAGCAGCGCGGCGTTCCGATAAAACGGATAGACGCTGTTTTCTACACAGGCAATTAGATCGGGTTTGCCGTCGCCGTCGAAATCACCCGCCCAAACGTGCGGACCGTGGTCGGTAATCCGAATCGGTTTGCCGAAGCAGCGGAAAGTCTCTGGCGGCTCGAAGAGCGGTTGGGTTTTGGAGCCGCAATTCCGCAACAGATAGATGCTGCCGCCGTCTTGTGTGGCATTGTCGCAACCGCCTAATGAGTAAATGAGATCAATCAACCCGTCTCGATCCCAATCGCAGGCTTTGAAACTCTCGGTCCAATGTCTCCGGCGTCTCACAATGGAATCGTCGATGTGCCTGCCATCTTTGAGTTTTAAAGGCATCTCCATTCGCAGCCCAAGCGAGCCGTTCTTGTCCCTGAATTGGACAAAGAGGGTTGCCCGGCGATGATTGCCATCGAGGGTGACTAAATCGGTCAGCCCATCGCCGTTACAGTCGGCCGTTGCCGCGCCGGTCCGCCAGTAAAACGGCCGTTCTTTCTCTCGGGGATAGGTGTCCTTTTGCGCCCGTTGCGCCGAAACTGCCCGAGTCTCGGGTGAATCGCCGAATCCTTCGACGAGCAGTTGATTCCGCGGCCCGAAACCCGGCTGTCGCCGCGTACCGATGTTTTTATACCAGAAGATGCGGTTCGTCTCGTTCGGAAACAGCAGGTCCGGCATGTCGTCCGCGTTCCAAGCGACAAGTGCCGGATAGGAATAGCCCATGTTGTGCCAATGCGGCGGATCGCCAAGAATATCGTTTCGCAAAAAACGTATCGGCCGCCCATCGGCCTCGATCAACTTCGGCTCGGCAAATGCGGGGCGTTTCCGGCCGCCCTCGTTCAGTACAATTCTCGGCCAGCCGTGGCCGCCGCCGATCAACAAATCCAAATCGCCGTCGTTGTCCCAATCGCAGGCATAAGGCCACGCTTGATCCCCGAGGGCCATCACCGCTGAAATGGACTCCGCCCTGCCGCGCGGCGCGAACTTCGGGGGCTTGCCTCCCCCGCCGATCAACTCGAAGATCGAAATGTTCTGACGGCAATTGTGCTGTACGAGCAACAGGGTTTTGCCTGCGTCTTGGGCGGCGGCAACCAACGTGCAACCGGCCGCCTCGACGCCGGAAAGCAGTTGCGGCGGGGCGAAACTCGGTGGATTTCCGCCAAGATTCCGCCGCCATGCGACACGCACGCGGTCCAACAACGGCGGAACCACCGACTCGCCATGCGTGCGGACGTGCGTTTCCCCGTGCAAACACACGGCGTCCAGCAGGCCGTCTCCGTCGAGGTCGGCAAAGCACGGTTCGCGGCCCGCGTCGAGCGCGACGGGCTTATCCGCTTGGAACGGCCAGCCGTCGGGATTGAGATTTTTGACGTATTGCCCGTTCACAACCAGATCGCACGCGCCGTCGCCGTTAAGATCGACTGCCCGGCAGGCTTCCCAATCCGAAACCGGAACGGCGCCGGCCGGCGCGAAGCGGGGCATTCCGCCTGCGTCCTGCTCGCCGGTGTTTAGAAAAAAGGCCGCGGTCTTCGATCCGCGCCGCGTCCAAACCAGATCGATTAGCCCGTCGCGGTTGAAATCGGCAAAATCGCAGGCCATGTACGTGTGTGTAAAGTGTTTCGGCGATTCGTCCCGATTCTCGACGTATCGCAGCCGGGCAAGATCGCCGAATTCGAACCGCTCGGCCGCGCCGTCGCGGGGATAGCAGATAATTCCATTCCAAGGATCGCCGGGCCGATAAGCGTAGTTCCAACAGCCGAACAGATCGGTGCGGCCGTCTCCGGTCAAGTCGGCCAATCCGACGGCGAAATATGCCGTGACCGGCCTGGGCTTGCCAGCGTTGTAACGCAACAGATCGCCAGTCCCGATAAGCGGAACACGCTTTCTCGGTTCGGCTCGCGTACGCCGCAGGACAACGCAAAAGCGAATTTCGTATCGCTTGTGTGCCGGATTCTCGACGACCCACTCGACCCGCCCTCGGTCGCCATACATGAAATCGCCGGACAGCGCATGTTCGACGGCTTCGCCGGTCTCCGCATTCACCACGCGGATCGAATTTGAATCGAGCACGCCGGTTAGTCCGGCCTCGGCAATCAGCTTGCCGAAGTCGATCATCGGGTCTAGGGGAACATTCTCTTGTGGCAGTTCGCTCGCAACGGACAATACCACCCGGCAAGCGATTTTTTGCGAGTCGGCGGCGCCGAGCAGCGCGGCCAACAACAGAGCGGACAGCGTCATGGCAGCACCTCCGGGTTAATTATGGGCAGTTTTGGCGGCGTAACGGCGTGGGGCGTCTCGAGATGCTTGTCGATCCAAGCATAGATCAGTTCGCGGGTATCGTGCTGACAACTGTGCTTCTGTCCGCGAACGTAAAAGGCAAAGTTCTCCGGCGAGCCGTGTAATTGCCAGAGATCGGCCAGCAGCAGGTCCATCAGCACGCGTTGGCGATGGCTTGCCGGCGAGCCGCCGTATATGTCGTTAACCGACAGGCAATCGAGAAACGCCCGCGGCGCAATCAGGGCGATGATTTCGTGCATGTCGATCGGCGGCAACTCGCCTTTTTCCAGCGCCGGCCGGAGATTATCGAAGTATGAAAATTGACCGCTTGGTCGAACCCAGTTCATCACCTGGGTGTTGTAGCGGAATCCGTACGATCCGTCCACGCAGGCTGCCGCACGAATCCGTTCGTCGTAGGCAGCCAGATAGATGCCGGCCATGCCGCCAAGCGAATGTCCCAGCGCGGCGATCCTTCGCGGATCGACTTCGTCGAGCGATTGGAGCACGTCGACGGCAATCGAGGCGTCGTAGGCGATTTTGCCCGGCGCCGACCAACCTGGATGCCGCCGATAGAGTTCGTCGGTATGATACTCTCCTTCCGGCGGTAAGCGCTGCCCCATGTTGAAATGATCGGGGGCAATTACCACGTACCCGCGGCGGGCGAGATGGTCCAGATGCGCGGTGCCGACGTGTCCGGGCCGGTCGACGAAGCCGGCCGCGATGTCCTTGCCCTCGACGCCGGTGCCGTGCAGCGCGACCACGGCAGGCGCCGGCCGATCAAACTTCACCGGAACCGCCAGATACGCCCAGGCTCGCTCGTCCGGTTCGACCCGGTAGCTGATCAGTTTGCGCAGATAGACCCCATCTACCGATTGCGTCTCGTGAATTTTCAGGTCCAGCGTCGGCCGGGCGGGAGGCTTGGCCTCGTCGCCAATCAATTCGAGGAACCGCTGCCGAAGAATATTTCGCTTTTTCAGCCAATCATCAGTCGTCTTGACGTCTTTCAGCAAATCATCCCACCCCGACCTCACTTCGGGAGGCGGTTCGATTTTGCGCGTTTCAGTTTCTTCCGCCGAGACTGAAATCGCGATTGTCGAAAATATTGCCCAACACAGGAATAGCCGGCGAAAAGTCATTGCGTTTTTCCTCTCGGGGGTAACAATCTGTTGCCCGGTTTGACGAATCTTATTGCGTGGAAATCGTATCTCCCGGCAAGGTAAAAGTTTACATTATTGCCAGTCGCTTGGCGCGGGCAGCAATCGCTTCCGCCGCCCGGTTTCCGTGGTCAACGGCCGCCGCCACGGTCGAACCGCCGTTTACCACGTCGCCGCCGGCAAACACGCCCGGAACGCTGGTAGACATGGTCTCCTGGTCCACGGCAACCAGTCCGCCGTTATGCTCCAGCCCCGTCAGCAGTTCTCCGCAGTCGTCGCCGGGGCGCTGTCCGATGGCCTCGACCACAACTGTCCCCGGCAGAAAGCGTTCCGTACCCGGTAAGACCCGCGCGTTGGACGGCACGAACCGTCCTTCTTCGATCCATTCGATGCCGACGGCGCGTAGT
>Ga0123335_1006742_pt1 | contig 13192 bp, 13 predicted proteins | sample BiotimSIPDNA_2_FD_89707 | JGI IMG/M metagenome (GOLD analysis project Ga0123335, IMG submission 89707) | Anaerobic biogas reactor microbial communites from Washington, USA - Biogas_R2 time_0 SIP DNA | ecosystem: Engineered > Bioreactor > Anaerobic > Unclassified | place: Washington, USA... | reverse complement strand
CTCAATTCTTTACTCAAAATTAAGGTCCCGTCTTTTTCGCACTGTTCAATTTTCAAGGTCCAACCGCACCCTTCTCCCGAAAGGCGCCTTGCTAGGATAACAGGCAGATCAACTCCTGTCAACCGTTTTTCTCACAGTTACAAAAAAATTCCAAAATACTTGCGTTTGGCCCTGTAAGCACGGCAGAGCCGTACTTCACCGCAAAAAGACAAAAGACACATTAACAGAAATTCGAATCAAATCGATCCCTATTCAAACACCCTTCACCATTCACCCCAAACTCGGGCGTATCGTCATAGATCCCCTCAACTGCCCTGCCATTGTGGTATCCTTTGGCTTGTAAATTATTCCATACCAATCTATACGGGAAGGAACCTGTGACGTGTATACCATACTCAACAAAAAACAACTCAACCCCGATACCGTCCAACTCGATATACTCGCCCCGAAGATCGCCGAAAAGGCGCTGCCGGGGCAATTTATTATCTTCCGAGTGGACGAAGACGGCGAACGTGTCCCCCTCACCATCGCGGGCAGCGACAAAAAAACAGGCGCCGTACGCATCATCTTCCAAACCGTGGGCAAATCCACCCTGCGCTTAGGCGACAAAAATCCCGGCGACAGCATCGCAAGCTTCGTCGGCCCCTTAGGCCAACCCTCCGAGCTTGACGAATACAAGGGTAAACGCGTCGCCGTCATTGGCGGCGGCCTCGGCGCCGCCATCGCCTACCCCCAAGCGGCCTACCTCCATGAGATCGGGGCGAAAGTGGACATCATCGCGGGCTTTAGGACGAAAGAACTCATCATATTGGAAGAGGAAATGAAAGCCCAAAGCGAAAACTACTACCTCATCACGGATGACGGCACTTCCGGACGCAAAGGCTTTGTCACAAACGTATTAGAAGACCTCATCAAAGAAGGTAACGAATACGACCTCGTCCTTGCCATCGGGCCGCTTGTCATGATGCGCGCGGTCGCCAACCTCACCCGACCCTACGGGCTCAAAACCATCGTCAGCATGAACACCATCATGGTGGACGGCACGGGCATGTGCGGCTGCTGCCGCCTCACCGTCGGAGACGAAGTCAAATTCTCCTGCGTCGACGGCCCCGACTTTGACGCCCACCAGGTAGACTTCAACGAAGCCATAAGGCGCTCGGTGACCTACCGCGAACAAGAAAACCACGACCGCGAAGAAGAAATGAAACTACACCGCTGCCGCGTCACCGGGGAGGTACGCCATGGATAAGAAAAAACCTAACATGTCCCCTGTCAAGGTCCCCATGCCCGAACAGGCACCGGACATCCGAAATAGAAACTACGACGAAGTCGCCTTGGGCTACACCCTGGACATGGCTATTGAAGAAGCCACCCGGTGTTTACACTGCAAACACCGTCCCTGCGTCGGCGGCTGCCCCGTGAACGTCCAGATCCCCGACTTCATCGAGAAAATCGTGACCGGCGAAATCGAAGGCGCCTACCAGACGATCATTGAAACCAACAGCCTCCCCGCTGTCTGCGGGCGCGTCTGTCCTCAAGAAAACCAATGTGAACTCGTCTGCGTGCGCGGCATCAAGGGCGAGCCTGTCGGCATCGGTCGCCTTGAGCGCTTCGCCGCCGACTGGCACTTCGAGCATATGGAAAAACAGCCTGAAAAGCCGGCCTCTAACGGCCATAAAGTGGCCATCGTCGGCTCCGGCCCCGCGGGACTCTCCTGCGCGGGCGACCTGGCCCGTTTAGGCTACGACGTCACCGTCTACGAATCATTGCATGTCGCGGGCGGCGTTCTCATGTACGGCATCCCCGAATTTCGTCTCCCGAAGTCCCTCGTGCAAACAGAAATCGACCAGCTAAAAGCACTGGGCGTCAAGATCCTCACAGATCATGTCATCGGGCGCATCATGACCCTAGATGAATTATTAGAAGAAGAGGGCTACGAAGCCGTTTTCATCGGCAGCGGCGCGGGACTTCCCGGCTTCATGCACATCCCCGGTGAAAACATGAACCAGGTGTACTCTGCCAACGAGTTCCTCACCCGCGTGAATCTCATGCAGGCCTGGCGCTGGCCCGAGTCGGCCACCCCGATCAACATCGGGAAAAGGGTTGCGGTCATCGGCGGGGGAAACGTCGCTATGGACTCCGCGCGCTCCGCCATGCGCTTAGGGGCAAAGAAAGTCTCCATCGTCTACCGGCGCTCGGAAGAAGAGCTCCCCGCCCGACAAGAAGAAGCCCATCACGCGAAAGAAGAGGGCATCGAGTTCCTCATGCTGAACAACCCCGTGGAGATCCTGGGCGATGAACAGGGCAATGTCACAGGGATGCGAATCATTAAGATGGAATTAGGAGAACCTGACCATTCAGGGAGAAGGCGCCCCCATCCTATTCCTAACAGTGAATACGACATCGAGGTCGACACCGTCATTGTGGCCATCGGTCAGTCGCCGAACCCTTTGTTGCGTCAGACCACCCCCGACTTAAAAAGTGAGAGCTGGGGCGGGATCATCACGGATGAGAATCTGTTGACCTCCAAAGCCAAGGTATGGGCCGGGGGCGACGCTGTCACAGGCGCGGCCACCGTCATCCAGGCCATGGGCGCCGGAAAAACGGCCGCGGCCTCCATCCATGCGTATTTAACTGAAAGATAGAATTTACGCGCGGTAAAGCGCCGCGCCGATCGCGGTGGCGTACTCGGCCTGTTCAGGCACCACGATATCAATTGAATACAAATCAGAAAAACCACGGAGCACCTCGTGTCCTTTTGAAAGGACCGCGAGGTTGCCCGTGAAGACAATCTTGTCCACCTCTTCAAGCCGGGCTGAAAGCACGGCGTCTGTCCCCACTGACTGAAACACCAAGTTAATAATGCCGCAGGCTAAATCCGAGGCGGTCGCGCGGTCACCGACACGCCCGAAGTTTGAGGCGGTCGTATCCTCTGACAAACCGGGGATGTCATAGCGGGAAATATCCCCGATGGAAAGGTCTACATGTCTCAAATTTCCGCCTTCGGCCATCTCCCCGATCGTTTCAAAATCCCGGACATTCAAGATCACCTGGGCCAGGCCCAACAGTGTGCCGCCCCCGACCCCTGACCCGATAATATGGCGGATCTCATGTGAGTCGGCATAGACAATGGAAGTCCCTGTCCCCATGCTGACCACCACCGCCCGCTCGACGCCGGCCGTATAAAGGCCGCCTAAGCCCACCGCGTCAAATTCCGGGACGATACGTGTCTCACGCTTTAAAAGCTGGCCGTCCAAATAGGACGCGCCTACCCCTGTGGCGTGAATGGAGGTCACTTCTTCTAATTGGAGATTGTTAATCGATAAAAACTTACCCAGGGCGCCGTAGGCTGAGGCGACCGGGTCGTCGGCCTGCACACGTGCCCGAAGGAGCAGCTTACCTTCTTGAAATCCAATGATCTTCGTGATGCTGCCGCCGACATCGAGCCCGATGAGGACGCTGTTTGTAGGTTTAGCGGGCATAACGTGAACTGTCGCGCTCGGCTAAGAGGCCCGACATAACGGGCTCACGGCTCGCGTTTCGAAGCGCGCTGAAGGCCAGGCGCCCATCGTCAAAGTCAATATGCGTCGAGGAGGGAGCAAAGACAAAGATAAACTGTGAGACAGCCTGCAAAAGCCCCCCGATCGCGTAGGCGGATCCCGAGATAATATCCTGGAAGCGCACGCGCACCTCGGAGGATAAACGCTCCGTGTTGCAGATGACCGTGCGGCCCTGCTTCACATGGTCGCAGACAGGCCAAGCGGTGTCGATGTCAAAGGCTTCGACTAATACTACCGTATGGTCAGTCCCCGGCTTCGCGCCCGGGAAGGGCACGGTCCGCTCGCGTTCGCGCTTCGACCTGGCCTCACGGATATTAGGGCTTTCCTCCTGGTAGGGCTCCTCGTAATCGTAGGAGTCATACGAATCGTAGTCGTCGTAGTCGTAATCCTCGTCCGTACGCCCAAAGAGTTTATTCAAAAAGTTGCTCATAGTTTCTCCTCAAAAAACAGCGATCCACTCTGTGTCCGTCCATTATAAGGACGTCAGGTCAAGCTTGCAAGAAATGCATGAAATCGTCATAGCCTTGTCATGTGGCTGTTATTTATATAGGCGTATACAGCGTCCCTTCATTTGACAAGCTCTTTTTTTGGTGCTACCATTCGAGACAATTGAATCGCTTTAGATAGAGGCGCGATGTTCAAGAGTACCACCGCATGAGGGTCAGGCAACCCGCGGGGATAGGAAAAGGGAACGTCGCCGAAACTTCAAAGACAGCCTGAGTCGTTGGAGTTGGGTCGCAGGAGAATATCCGGCGGACTGTCACAAGTATTTGTGAAGCGCTATCGATGGCATCGGAGAAGAAAAACTGTTCTCACCCGATTTCCATGGAACCGCTTGACAAAGCGGTTCTTTCATTTTAAGCCTCCGGCAGGCTCGAATGCCGGGGCCCTATTAGGGTCGGAAAGGAAATGGGCATGAGAAAAATCGTTCTTATTCTGACAGTCTTACTTCTTATTAGTACGGTGGCCTGCGGCCCAAAGACCACTACCCCCTCAGGCGTCGAGGACGGCGTCCTCACCGTCGCCATGGAATGCGCCTACGCGCCTTACAACTGGGCGCAAAACGATGACACGAACGGCGCCGTTCCCATCAAGAACGCGCCGGGCTCCTACGCCAACGGTTACGATGTCACGATTGCCAAAATGATCGCTGAAAAAAATGGCTGGGAACTGGAAATCATCCAGTCTGACTGGGACTCGTTAGTGCCCGGGGTCATGACGGGCACCTTTGACGCGGTCATCGCGGGGCAGTCCATGACCGCCGACCGCGCCAAACAAGTCGATTTTGCGGGCCCCTACTTTTACGCCACTATGGTCAGTCTGACCAAAGCGGGAAGCCCCTATGCTTTGGCAACAGGTATTCAAGACCTAACAGGTGCCCGGGGCACCGCGCAGGAAGGCACCATCTGGTTTGACCAGTGCCTGCCCCAGATCCCGGATGTTGTCATCCCCTTAAAAGCCGCGGACGCCCCCGCCATGCTCATGGCGCTTGAGACGGGCACTGTGGACTTTGTTACCACCGACCTTCCCACCGCTCAGGGCGCGGTCATTGCCTACCCGGATATGGTCATCTTGGACTTCACGGGCACGGACGGTGACTTCCGGTTCTCAGAACAAGAGCGTACCGAGAACGTCAACATCGGGGTGTCGGTCATGAAGGGCAATACGGTTCTAAAGAATAAAATAGACGCGGTTCTTTCCACCATGACCGCCGATGACTTCACAGGCCTCATGGAAGAAGCCATCCGGATCCAGCCTCTGGGCTAAGGAGATACCATGGGTAAATTCCAAGAACTCATCCTGGATATCGGGGATCTGTGGGGGCAGTACGGAGCGCTTTACTTGCGGGGCATCCGCTCCACACTTGTCTTAGCGCTTGTCGCGACCGCGATCGGCTGTGTCATCGGCTTTGCCTCCGGGGTCCTGAACACGATACCCTACACCAAAAACGACTCGCTTTTAAAACGCTTCGTGTTGAAAACGATCCGGATCGTGATCCGCATCTATGTCGAACTTTTCCGGGGCACCCCGATGCTCCTGCAGGCGGTGTTCATCTTTTACGGCCTGCCCTATGTCACGAACAATATGTACCGCTTCAACAGCATCTGGCTGGCCTCCATCCTCATCGTGTCGATCAACACGGGCGCGTATATGGCGGAGTCCGTGCGAGGCGGCATCCTGTCGATTGACCCGGGACAGACCGAGGGCGCGAAAGCCATCGGGATGAACCACGTGCAGACGATGACGTCCGTGATCCTGCCTCAGGCCTTGCGCAACATCATGCCGCAGATCGGCAACAACTTCATCATCAACGTGAAGGATACGTCGGTCATGTTTATTATCGGTTTTCCCGATTTCTTCGCCGCCCACCGCTCTGCGGTGGGGGCGACCTATTTGTACTTCCCCTCGGCCACGGTTGAGATGGCGGGCTATCTGACTTTGACGCTCCTTGCCTCTTTCATTCTCCGCTCTATCGAGAAGAAGATGGACGGCGACCGGCATTTTGAATTGGCCGCGGCCGATCAACTGGTCATGGCGGCGGGCACCTACCGCCACCGGGGAGAAAAGGAGGCGTCCTATGAGGATTAAACCTTCCGTGACTGATGCCCCGATCCTTTCCATCCGGCATTTGGCCAAGACCTTCGGGAAGAACAAGGTCCTCAATGACATCGACTTCGATGTCGAAGCGGGCGAGGTCATCAGTGTCATCGGCTCCTCCGGTTCGGGGAAGTCCACTTTACTGCGCTGCATTAACTTGTTGGAGATACCCACAGGCGGCGAAATTCTCTTCCGTGGCAGGAACATTCTGGACCGAGGGGTCAACATCCCGGAGTACCGCTCCCATGTGGGCATGGTGTTCCAGTCCTTTAACCTGTTTCACAACATGACGGTGTTAGACAATTGTGTGGTGGGCCAGATGAAGGTGCGACAAAGAAGCCGCGCTGAGGCGGAGGAAAAGGCTCGGTACTACCTTGATAAGGTAGGACTTTTGGCCTATGTCGACGCGCGGCCGCGTCAGATCTCGGGCGGTCAAAAACAGCGTGTGGCGATTGCCCGGGCGCTTGCCATGGATCCTGAGGTTTTACTCTTTGATGAGCCGACCTCGGCCTTGGATCCTGAGACAGTGGGTGAGGTTTTAGAGGTCATGCGGGACCTTGCGGGTGAACAGATCACGATGCTGGTCGTCACCCATGAGATGGCCTTTGCCCGGGATGTGAGTCAACGCGTGTTCTTCATGCATGACGGGGTCATCCACGAAGAGGGCTCGCCGGAGTCCATCTTTGAGCGTCCGGAAAAGCAAGAGACGCAAGAATTTCTGTCGCGCTTTTTGGCGCGCTAGCGGGAGCCGAAAAGCGCGCTCCCCACACGTAGCATGGTCGCCCCCTCGCGGATTGCCTGGGGGTAATCGTTCGTCATACCCATGGACAGTTCTTGCAGTTCGGGCATGTCGTATTTTTTGGACAGGCGGTCGCGGAGCGCTCGAAGTTCATGCAACACGGGCGCCGCGTCCTCCGGGTCGTCAAAGAACGGCGCCATCGTCATGAGGCCCCGGATGCGCACATGGGGGAAGCGCTCACGCTCAAAGATCACGGCTTCCGTCTCCTCCGGCGTAAAACCGCCCTTCGTCTCCTCCCCCGACACGTTGACCTGCAAAAGCACGTCCTGGACGAGATCCTTTTTGTTGGCTTCTTTTTCCACCGCGTTTAGGAGTCGTCTGCGGTCCACCGAATGAATCAGGGCCACCTGCCCCACCACCTGGCGCACCTTGTTCGTCTGCAAATGACCGATCATGTGCCAGACCACATCTAAACCCAACGCCTCCGCCTCAAGCACCTTCGTCAGAAGCTCCTGCACCCGATTCTCACCAAAAACACGCTGCCCCAAACCCCGCGCGGACGCCACATCCTCGATAGGAAAATTCTTCGACACCGCCACAAGACGAACCTCCCCCACCGCGCGGCCCGCCTCCTTCGACAAGGTCTCCACCGAACGTGTAAACCTCTCAAAATGCGCTTGGATTTCCGCTGTTCTTACCGAATCGTTCATGTTGTTTATTTACCTTTCACCGTATCAGTCGATCAGGACGCCGTCCCCGGCTGTCCAAGGATTCGTTACATAGAGATCCGTCTCAGTCAAAGCCTTCTCCTCTTCCGACAGCGTCGCAATAAGGGCGTTATGACCGTCCTCGGCCAAAATCCTGACCGCCACCGTCTCAGTCACCGCGCTTCTAATCTTGCGAAGCTTAGCGGTCTGTTCCTCAAGATTCACATCAAAAAGAGAGCGAAGCGGTACCGAAAGCCCCTTCACGCGTGACACGACAAGCTCCACATCACGGATCGCCGCCACCGAAGGGACATAGCCCGTCCACGCATCACTTGAAAGCCACAGCCAATCACCTTCTAATTCCTCGCGGACGCGCAGTACTTCAATATTTTTGAGTTGGAAGCCGCCCCGAAAGAGAAGCTCCACCCGACTCCCCGACTTCAGTTCCATGTTCTCGGTATCTGTTTTGGGGCGCCAGAGCACCATGGAGCGCCCGCTGAAGCGCCGCATGGAAAGCACCTGTTCACCGGCCCGCACGCGCTCATAGCGCAGATCCCGGCCGTTGACAGGCAGTTTATTCAGGCGTTCGATCACCTGTTCAGGCGCACCCTGGTATTCGCCCCAGACAGGGTCAAATTCACGGAGCGCCGAAAAGGGATAGAAACTTAACTCCCCTGTCATATGCGCGCGCAGGGTGACGACACGTCCGTCAGATGAGAAATCCTCTTTCAATCGCTCCTGTTCCGATCGAAGCGAGGAGAGTAAGTCATCCGATGAGGCAAAAAGAGGTGCCTGAGACTTGGCCGCCGCAAGATAATGCCGAAATTCACTCACAGCCTCCGCCCTATTCTCCGTACCAAGCCGGGTAAGCCCCACAATGGACGCGCGGAGGCGACTGTCAATGGGAGTGAGCGGCTGAGGGTTACGGAGTGTGTCCGCAAAGCCTGAAAGCACAAAGGCACGCGCCCGGATGCGCTGTTCAAGATCGCGGTAGTAGAGGGCATCCTGTTCCCGGTCATAGGGCAGGATGAAACCTAAAAGGGCGTCTTTTGCGACACGTTCGCCCTCTTCGATCACGGGCAGGAAGATCCCGTGATCCGGCGCGGTGACCGTGACCGCGTCATCGATGAAGATAAGGGACACATCTTCTTTAATGGCCATTTCCGATTTCGATAAAAAAGCAAGTCTTGGCGCTTCCCTGTCCCCGGTCAGGATGAGGACGATCAGCCAGATCGCGGACGCGATCATGACGAGCACTGTCACGGAAATAAAAAGCAGACGAATATGGCGCTTGGCACGAAGCGAGCGCCTTTTTTTTGACAGTTCGTCCGTACGGTTCATCGGCGATCTCCAAAACCAATGCGCTCTAAGGCCAGCATGGCCCCTAAACGCGCGTTTTCAAAGGTCAACCCCCCCTGCACGAAGACATCGTAAGGCGGGCGAAGCGGCCCGTCCGCCGATAACTCAATCGTGGAGCCCTGGATAAAGGATCCCGAGGCCATGATGACGTCACAGTCGTAGCCCGGCATGGGCGCGGGAATGGGGGTGACAAAGGCATCGACGGGGGAGGCGGCCTGGATGGCCTGGCAAAAGATTTCAAGTTTTTCGGGGGCTTCAAGCCGCACCAGTTGTACGATGTCCCCTCTCGGATCAAGGGGCGCGGGGAGGACTTCGTAACCGGCCAATTGAAACAAGGAGGCCAGATGGATCGCGCCCTTCATGGCGGAGGCCACGACGGTGGGCGCAAAGTAGAGTCCCTGCAGCAGGAGTCTTGTCATGCCAAAGGAGGGACCTACATGGCGGCCGACGCCGACGGCGGTCATCCCTTCGCTGATTTCTTCGATGAGCTTATGTTTTCCGGCGACGTAGCCTCCGCCCGGCGCGATGCCGGAACCCGGGTTCTTGATGAGGGAGCCGGCGATGAGGTCGGCCCCCTCCTCGAGGGGCTCGGTCATCTCCGCAAATTCGGAATAACAGTGATCGACAAAGAAGATAGCGTCTTTATTTTTTTCATTTATCGCTTCCCCGATCTTGCGTATGTCGGACGCCAGAAGTGAGCGGCGGTCGGAATAGCCCCTGGATTTTTGCGCGTAGACCATGCGTGTTTTATCCGTGATCGCGCCCTTGATGCCCTCGCTGTCCGGATCTCCGTGATCGTCTAAGTCAATAATCTTTATTTTTACGCCACGTGCGGATAGGCTCTGGCGCGAAGGGCCGTCAAGGGTCATCCGGAGGGAGTCATAGGGGGTGCCCGTGACGATGAGAAGTTCGTCGCCCGGGGATAGAAGTGCGCGAAGGCAGGTGGCGAGCACATGGGTGCCTGAGGCAAATTGGGTGCGCACGAGGGCGTCTTCGGCGCCCAAGGCGCGCGCGAAGACGGCTTCTGTCTGCTCGCGACCGGCGTCGTCGTAGCCGTAGCCTGTCTTATGGATAAAGGCGCTTTCTGAGACATAGGAGGCGGCAAAGGCGTCTAAGACTTCGAGCTGCCGCTTCTCGCGGACGCGGTCGACTTCTAAAAAAGCGTCTTGCACTTTTTCGAGGGCTTTTTCTGAGCAATCGAAGACCTGTCGGCTGATGCCTCTTCTTTCATACCATGTATAACGTTCGTTCAAGCTCTTTACCTCCAAGAAGCATTGTACTAGAAATGAGGGCCTCCGACGGTCACGCTTCTTTGGTTGACAAGATTTCTTGTCTTTGTCATAATAGCGTGGCCGGTCAAAAGACCCGCGACATGCGGCCGTGGCGGAACTGGCATACGCGCACGTTTGAGGGGCGTGTGGGAGACCGTACGAGTTCGAATCTCGTCGGCCGCACCAAGAAAATACCATCTGTTGATCCAGGAAAATGGATCAACAGGTGGTTTTTTTATGGGCTCGCCTTCTGTCTTGGTACCCCCGATGTTAGACTGAGTAGACAATTATCTCTCAAGCTTTTTGAGCTTGAATTTATCGGGAGGTAAGCCGATGCCCATGACCATCGTCCGACAGGACATCACGAAGATGAAAACATGCGCGATTGTGAACGCCGCAAACCCTCAACTTAAGATGGGCGGCGGTGTCTGTGGCGCTATTTTTAGGGCCGCCGGAGCGGCCCAGCTCCAAGCCGCCTGCGATCCCCTGGCGCCCATTCAAACAGGCGAAGCCGTCATTACGCCGGGCTTTGATCTTCCCGCAAAATTCATTATTCATACGGCCGGTCCGATCTATGACAAGAAACAAGCGGATTTAAATGAAAAACGGCTTCGCGCCGCCTATACCCATTCGTTAACATTGGCGGTTGAAAACAACTGTGACAGCATCGCATTCCCCCTCATTTCAAGCGGCATCTACGGTTACCCGAAAGATGAGGCCTTGCGGGTGGCCACCTCCGCCATCCAAGACTTTCTTCTCGATCACGACATCGAGGTGACCCTAGTCGTCTTTGACAAAGCTTCGTTCAGTGTCAGTCGGAAACTATTGGGAGCGGTAGAAAGTTACATCGACGCGCACCTGATCGATCGCGAAGTCATAAGGCGTTTAGAAGCGTTCGATATGGATCAAATGGCGGCGCCTATTATGGCACCCCTCGATGATTTAGTCGGAAACCTAGACGAACCGTTTTCTGAGATGCTCCTGCGGCTAATTGACCTGAAGGGCATGACCGATGTTGAGGTGTACAAGCGGGCCAATCTTGACCGCAAGTTATTTTCTAAGATACGAACGGGCAAGGGCTATATGCCGAGTAAGCGCACGGCGATTGCGCTTGCGGTGGCCCTGCAGTTATCGCTTTCTGAAACTGAAAACCTTTTGGGGAGAGCCGGTTTTGCGCTCTCCCATGCCGTCAAATTTGATGTCATCGTGGAGTATTTCATTGTGAACGGCCAATACGATGTGTTCGAGATCAATGAGGTGCTGTTCTCTTATGACCAGCCTTTGTTAGGCGGTTAAGTCGCTTTTGAAGCGACCTCTTGACTTATCTTTTTTCCTATCCTTTAGACACAAGATTTAAAGGAGGACATTCACCATGAAAAAAGGATTAACAGAACTGGTACTTATTTTGGATCGGAGCGGCTCGATGACAGGCTTGGAGTCGGATACCATCGGGGGTTACAACGCCATGCTGAAAAAGCAGCAGGCCGTCGATGGCGAATGTCGTATTACGACACTGCTCTTTGACAACACCTTTGAACTGTTGCACGACCGCACTGACATTCAGGCGGTCAGCGAGATGACTGACAAGGAATACCAGGTGGGCGGCACGACGGCACTGATTGATGCCATCGGGATGAGCCTTCACAAGATTGACAATGCGCAAAAGCATACGGCGGAGGAATACCGTGCTGAAAAAGTGATCTTCGTGATTATTACGGACGGTGAGGAGAATTCGAGCCGTGAATACTCAACGGCACAAGTCAAAGACATGATCAATAAAAGGAAGAAAGATAACGGATGGGAATTCATTTTCCTAGGCGCGAACATCGATGCCGTGGGGACCGCGGGGACTTTTGGTATCGGCGCTGACCGGGCGGTAGACTATATTGCGGACAGCGAGGGGACTTCTTTAAACTTTGCGATCATGTCGAAAACGGTGGCAAACTTCCGTGAACAGGGCGTCATCGAGGAGGGTGCTTTTAATGAGATCCGCGACGATGTGAAGCGCCGCGGACGTTAACGCTATTTGTTTACTTCAAGCTCGTACAAGGGTTCAAGGTAGGGCTCGAGTAATCTCAATGCGCCTTCTTCAGTGACGACGTATAGCCGTTTTTGTGCCGGGTCGTAGTACACAGAAAGAGAGGCAGGAAGTCTGCTGGCTTCAAGATCTAAGGAGGGCCACCGGTGATTAGTCTCCGTCACGATCGTACCCACTTCCTTGGCCCCTAACGCTTGGAGCTTGGCAGGCAATTCCTCTTCTGTGAACTCACCTACGGTTTCCTCTAATCGGAACAATTGTCCATCGTAGTAAATGGAAGCAAATCCTATCCCGCCATCACTGTAACCGGTTGGCATCGTCTTGTCCGAGACCGCCTCTGAACCTTCCACTTGGGCAAGGCCGCACGATGATGTAAACACGAGAATGAATACGAGAAGGATGATTAATAGGTTGTCATATTTGGATTGTTTCATGTGATGGTTCCCCCCATTTCAAAAAACGCATCGCAGGTCACATGGTTATTTAACTATACACGACTCAGCTGATATCGCAAAAATGCACCCCAATATCGGAATAATATCCAAGATAATTTAATATTTTAGCGGATATTGTTCCGATAGCGATGGAACATCTCCGATCGCCGCGTTCGTCAGCTTTGCGCCGAGGGGCGAAGACTCCGCGGCAAAGAAATCCCAGAGGAATATGTCGCACTCTTTAACGCTGTTTCGCAAATGAAAGAAGCGCTCGATCGACGGCGCCCATCGACAAAAAACCGCTCAAAGAGCACCTGGAGGCGGTGGGTCATCGTGATGCCTTCCTTTACATCCTCTCCATGGTCCGCGAGAAGCTTCCTCTCACGGAACGTATGATCCGCGAAATCCATTCCCTTGTTTTACCGGTTAAAATCATGGGCGCGGCACATACACCACCGGAACCTCATCTCGTACCCGAGCAAATGG
>Ga0123335_1006741_pt1 | contig 13192 bp, 12 predicted proteins | sample BiotimSIPDNA_2_FD_89707 | JGI IMG/M metagenome (GOLD analysis project Ga0123335, IMG submission 89707) | Anaerobic biogas reactor microbial communites from Washington, USA - Biogas_R2 time_0 SIP DNA | ecosystem: Engineered > Bioreactor > Anaerobic > Unclassified | place: Washington, USA... | reverse complement strand
TTTACAAGATATATGAGAACGGAGAGACGGTTGTAGATGCCATCAAGTCCCCGCTGTTCACTCATATCAGGGATTGGCAGGATGGCTACTGGGTAAAACAACCGCAGCACAGATGCGGAAATCTGCTTACGCCCTGCGCGATAAGGGATAATTCGGAGGCGTTTTACAATATTATCGGGGAGACAGGCGCCATCCCTACCGATGCGGGAGCGGAAGATTATCTGCGGATGATAGAACAGGGAAAGATGCCTGAGTATAACAGGCAATACAGGGCATATACAGACCCGCTGTGGGAGCGTGAATATTTAAGGAAAGGCGACTCTGGAAAAATAGCATAATATCTTTTCGTTTAATGGCGCTGATACAATCTGAATCCTGCGTCAATAACCAACAATAACAACAGGCAGTATTCTCTGAATGTTAACGGGATAGAAAAGGATGGGAACAACAATGAAATGGTGGATGTGCGGCGTGTTTTTTTCTTTATTTACTCTCTCTCTTAATGCCTTTGACATAAACAAGCCGGAGAGCAAGGAGTTTTTTATTGCCTATGGCAGGGACGGACACCTGAAAAAAAGCAACCAGTATATCCATTATACCGCAGGTGTTGACTTGTGTTATCCTATGCCGTTGGAAGGGATGCAGTTTCAGTTGGAGCCGTTTTTCTCCTTCGTTCCCTTACCTGAGGTTGCCGCAGAAGCAGGTCTGGTCTTTTTTATTAAATATACCGTACCTATAAAAAGCCCTTTAAAGCCGTATGTCCGAGGCGGCAGCGGAGTGATACTCCTTTCGCGGGAGACAGAGGAGCAGTCCTCGTTGTTTGATTTTGCCAGCCAGATGGGGCTTGGTGTATCTATAGATATCGGGGGAGAGCGTTCTCTGCTTTTAGAGTATAGGTACCGCCATGTGTCAAACTGCGATCTAAAACATCCTAATTCAGGGATAGACAGTTATATCTGGGTATTAGGGTGTGGAAGCCCCTTTTGAGGGAGTGAACTTTTATTGCCCGCATCAAAGACCATCTTTGACATAATTCAATACTACGCCTACAATTTTATAATGAAAATAGCGGTTATTGCAGGAGAGAAATCAGGGGACAATTACGGAGCATATCTTATAGATGCGCTCAGGAGACAACGGACGGATATCTCCATCTTAGGAACAGGCGGAGAGTCCATAAGAGAAAAATCGGATATTTTTATAGAGGGGATGCCTTCGGGGCAGATGGGTTTTTCAGGGGTTGTCTCCCGTCTTCCTCTTTTTTATCGCGCATTTAACAGGGTGAAAGATGCGATAGAACGGGAGAAACCGTCCTTCATAGTGTTTATTGATAACCCCGGGTTTAACCTGAAACTGGCAGAGGTCTTTGGAAGACACATCCCCTGTTTTTACTATATCCCGCCTAAAGTATGGGCGCATAACTACCAACGGGTAAAGACAATCAAAAAGAATATCCGCGCGGTTATCGCCATCTTTCCGTTTGAGCGGGAGATTTACGAAAGAGAGGGGATACCGGTCGTATGGTTTGGGCATCCTGTGCAGGACCTGATAAACAAGGATATACCGCAGAAGGAAGCGCAGACCACTCCTGTTATGGGGCTTTTGCCCGGGAGCAGGGAAGAAGAGGTGAAGTATCTGTTGCCCGTGTTCCTGCGGCTTGCGCGAAAAGTCTCCGCTGCAAGAAGAGTAAAAGTTGCGCTTTCGGCTTCAGACAAGGATATCAGAAAGACGGAAGAGGCGATACTGAATAAATATCCGTCAGGAGCAGAGATAGAGATTAGGGAAGGCAATCCGCATAATGTGATAACAGAGTCGTCTATTGTGCTTGCCGCAAGCGGTACTGTGAACTTAGAGGTTGCCTTGTTCAAAAGACCGCTGCTGGTTTTTTATAAGACAACCGCCTTGAATTATCTGCTTGCCCGATTAATGGTAAAATTAGAGATGGTAAGCCCTGTGAATCTTCTGGCGGGAGAGAGAGTTGTCCCTGAGTATATACAGAGGTTCCCTTACAGTAAAATAGCGGGTGATATAACAGAGATATTGGATAAAGGGCGATTATACCAGCGAGAGATGGCGGTATTTACAAGGTTAGAGTCCGATATAAGAAGCAGCAATGTGAGTGCGGCGGTAGCGGCTTTCTTGATGCAAGAGACAAAGAAACGGTAGCAAAAGGATGCAAGAATGGTGAAAGAGATCTTAAAAATAAGGGATTATGTGGATGTGAAATGGCGTTATTGGGCTATCGGCGCTGTGTTTATGGTCTTAAACGCTTTGTTTAACGGTATCTCCATATTTTCCATAGTTCCGCTGATGGATAATATCATTGCGGGTAAAGAGATACGGCTTCCCGAAAAACTGCCCGCCTTTGCCAGCGTCAGGTTAGAGCCTATCGTGAATGTTCTGAATGCGCTTCAGCCGTCAGTCGTCTTGAAATATGTTATTGTATTTATTGTGTTTGCTATGGTGCTCAAAGGTGTCTTTTCTTATCTTTACCGCTACTATTTTAATCTCTTCGGAATACGGATTCTTACGGACACAAGAAACAAGATGTACCGCAAGATGGCAACGCTCTCAATGGATTTTTTTGTGCATGGAAAAGCGGGAGAGATTACATCTCGGCTGCTATATGATGTGAACCTGTTAAGGAATTTATTTGTTTCTCATCTTCCCGGCATTATCTTTGAGGGGACGCTTGCGGTTGTGTATCTTGTAATCATATTTGTTATAGATTGGAAGTTGAGTTTGCTCTCTATACTGATATTCCCTCCGCTGTTGTATCCGATATACAGGACAGGGCGGCGGCTCAGAACATTAGGCAAGAGACAGCAGGAGTCCTATGCAAGGATAGGCAACCTTATTTATGAGGGGGTTTATGGTCAGCAAATTATCAAGGCGTATAACCAGGAAGAGGATATTATTAAGCGGTTTGACGGAGAAAACGAGAGGATATTCAGAATCATTATGGCATGCACAAAAAGGATGCTTGCCATAGGCCCGTTTACAGATATTATGTCTGTGCTTGGCGCAAGCGGGCTGTTATATTACGGAGCGCACAAAGTAATGGCGGGCTCTCTCAGTTCCGGGTTCCTGATTCTCTTTTTTGTGGCTCTTTTTTCCATCATTAGTCCGTTGAAAGGCGTGGGCAGCAATTATGCGAACATTAAACAGGACTCCGCCGCCTTCCCCCGCATATACTCTTTTCTGGACACACAAAGCAGGATAAAGGATACAGGAACCTATGTGTTGTCCGGATTAAAAAAAGGAATTGCTTTTGAAAAGGTCTCTTTTTCCTATGTAGAGACAAAGGTCCTTGAGGATATCTCTTTTGACCTCAAAAAAGGAGAACGTTTAGGTATTGTGGGTCCCACAGGTGTGGGCAAAACATCTCTTATCGGTCTTCTTTTAAGGTTTTATGAGCCGAAGCAAGGCGCTGTCCTTGTGGATGGTAGGGACATAAAAGAGTATAAACTGGAGAGTATCAGACAACATATCGGGTTTGTTTCGCAGGAGCCCATACTCTTTAATGATACCCTTAAGAGAAATATTGCGCTTTCGGAATCTATTGATATGGAAAGAATAAAAAAAGCAGTGGAAATAGTCGGGATAAGACCGTTTATAGAGGCGCTTCCCAATGGATATGATACCGTTGCAGGTGAAAGAGGCACATCATTTTCAGGCGGGCAGAAGCAACTGATATGCGTAGCAAGAGCGATATATAGGGACCCTGAAATTCTTGTTTTAGATGAAGCAACCGCATCACTGGACAGCCATTCTGAGAAGGTCTTGCAGGAAGCGATGGAAAAGATAATGAAAGGAAGGACAGTGTTCATTATAGCGCATCGGCTTTCAACGCTAAGAAGCGTTGACAGGATAATTGTCCTTAAAGGCGGGGCTATCATAGAGACAGGCACGCATGAGCAACTGATACAACAGCAAGGCGCGTATCACCGCTTCTGGGAATTACAGGCATTTTAAGGGCTCTGATACTTAAAAGCGATAATAATGAAAGGACAGAAAAATGGCAACATACAAAAAGGCAGGGGTTGACATCTCGTCAGGTGATATGTGTTCAAGGATAATGTCTGCCGCTTCGGATAAAACCTTGAAGAACAGAGCAGGCAAGACGGGCGAAATCAGAGTGATAGAGAGTTGCGGACTACATAGAGTTATCACGATATCCGTAGGGCCTGTTAAATTGATGCTGAACAGTGACGGCATAGGAACAAAGGTTGAGATAGCGGAGAGAACAGGTAACCATAAAACTATGGCATACGACCTCTTTACAATGCTCTGCGAAGATGCTGTAAGGTTTGGGGCGGAGCCGATAGCGGTATCCAACATCCTGGATGTCAATAAACTATCGTCGGATATAATAAAGGACTTATCAGAAGGAATGGTAAAAGCGGCAAAGGAGACAGGGGTTGCGGTAGTATCAGGGGAGATAGCAGAGTTAGGCAACCGTATCAGCGGATACGGGAGATACAACTATAATTGGGCAGGAACGGTCTTAAGTGTTGTGCGGAAAGAGATGAACCCGAACAAAATCAAGGAAGGGGACTCTGTCATTGCGCTGAAAGAGAACGGGTTTAGGTCAAACGGAATATCTTTGACGCGAAAGATTCTGACCGATGCCTACGGAGAACATTGGCACAAAAAGAAGGTTGCAGGAAAGACATTGGGGGATATGGTGCTTATGCCCTCCCGAATCTATACTCCCGCGGTTCTTGCTATGCTGGATATTGTTGAGGGTGTGGCGCATATCACAGGCGGCGGCATCCCTGGTAAGTTAGGGAGATTGCTCTCTTCCGTAAAAGTCGGCGCAGATATTTCAGATGTGTTCGCCCCGCCTGACATAATGCTTCTCTGCCAAAAACTCGGAGATGTCGGGGATAAGGATGCATATAAGGCGTGGAATATGGGGCAAGGGATGCTCTTAATAACATCGCAGCCGTCAAAGGCGCTGTCTATCGCAAAGAAACATAAGATTAACGCTCAAGTCGCAGGAAAGATTACGGCGAAATGCGGTATCAGGATTACCAGCAAAGGATATTACAGCGACGGCAAGGTAATTGTATATTGATATAGTTTGAGGCGGTCTTGCTATATTTTTTCCCCCGTGCTTGCTCTGGAGAGAGACGAGTATTTCACGCCTTTCAATGACTTAAGCAGGCCATAGGTCTTCCGCACAACCTCAGCTCTCCCTTTAACGACGATTATCTCAAGGCAGTTGTGATGGTCCATATGTATATGCTGGGTGGAGATAATGCTTTCAAAGTAATCGTGCTGTATATCCATTATTTTTGAAAGAAGGTCTCTTTTATGGTGGTCATAGACAAGCAGGATGCACCCGGCAACGGTGGCGCCCTTTTCCCACTCCTCATCCACGAACTCTTTTCTTATGATGTCCCTGATGGCTTCAGAGCGGTTCTGATAGCCCCCCTTTTGGATATAGCGGTCAAATGCCGCAAGAAGGTCTTCCTCTATGGATACTCCAAACCGTATTATCTTTTTCATAGATAACTTATATTTTATCTTATTCCTTTCTATGATACAATTTTAGGTCGGAACGAACGAGGGAAAAATGAAAAAAGAGACAATTATATGCATAATACCTGCAAGATACGGCTCTGAGAGATTACAGGGCAAGGTTCTTTACAAGATAAACGGAAAAACAATTTTGCGCAGGGTATATGAACGGGCAAAAAAAATCAAACAGTTCTCTGCCATCTATATCGCTACGGACGACGACAGGATAGCGGAAGAAGGGTACGGAATGGGGGCAGGGGTGATAATGACTTCTTCCAATTGTATGAGCGGCAGTGATAGGGCGGCGGAAGCGGCAAAAGATATGAAAGCGGATATCATCGTGAACATACAGGCAGATGAACCGTTTTTGCCTGCGGAAGCAGTGGAAAAACCGCTTGAGATGATGAGGAAAGACAAAAAATTGTATGTCGTTACATCCTCAACAAGAATAAGAAAGGCAGAGGAATTATATGACCCGAACATTGTAAAAATCGTCTTTGATGAAGAGGGCAACACACTCTACTCTTCAAGAGCGCTCATACCCTATCCATCCTTATATTTTTCAGGCAGCGCACCCGCCCTTTTGAAAAAGGTGCGGTTTTACAAACATATCGGCGTATATCTATTCAGGAAAGATTTTCTTGCCACCTTCCATAAACTGCCTTTAACGCCGTTGGAGAGAATAGAAAAACTTGAACAGTTAAGAATCATAGAGAACGGTTATACATTGAAAACAGCGGTAATTCAAAAAGATTCTCCCTGTGTGGACACTCTGGAAGATATCAAGAAACTGCAGGCGGCTTAAGACAATCTCATATCTTTTTCGCAAGGTTATATGCCTCTATCATTCCCCTTGCTTTGTTCTCTGTCTCCCTATACTCTTTCTCAGGCACAGAGTCGGCTACAATACCTGCGCCTGTCTGCAGGGAGAGATTATTGCCCTTTACAACAAAGGTTCTTATGGTGATACAGAAGTCCATATTTCCCTGTAAACTGAAATATCCTACCGCCCCCGCGTAAGGACCTCGCTTCTCTGCTTCCAACCCCTCAATAATCTCCATAGCCCTTGTCTTTGGAGCGCCCGATACCGTGCCTGCGGGAAAGGTCGCCGATATAAGGTCTATCGCTCTCTTGCGTGGCTTGAGAGTTCCTTCTACATTGGATACGATATGTATAACATGAGAATATTTCTCTATAGCCATCAAGTCCGTTACTTTTACGGTTTTAGGAGAGCAGACCTTTTCAAGGTCGGCTTTTCCAAGGTCAACAAGCATTAAATGTTCCGCTATTTCTTTCTTGTCCGCAAGCAGGTCCTTCTCTAAATGCTCTTCCTCTTTTTTGTTTTTTCCTCTTGTCCTTGTCCCCGCAATAGGTCGTGTTGTTGCAGTTTTTCCGTCTAATTTCACGAGTATCTCAGGTGATGAACCGACAAGTTTGAACTCCCCCGCATCAAGGTAAAACATATACGGAGAAGGGTTGATAGTTCTCAAAGCCCTGTAGATATTGAAAGGAGATACATCCAGTTTTTTCTGCCATTTTTGGGATATTACCGCTTGCAGTATCTCGTCGTCCTGTATGTGTCGCTTGATTTTCGTCACGGATTTCATAAAGTTTTTTTTGCTAATGTTGCTGACAAATTGCTGTTTGGAAGCGCGCGGTGTCGGATATTGAAGGATAAACGACGGTTTCTCTATCTGTCTCCTTATGTTTTTAATAGATTGACAAGCGCGTTCGTATGCCTGCTTCAATGAAACATCTTTTGTGTCGGCATTGGAGACAATAACCATCTTTCTTTTAAAATGGTCAAAGATGACCATATTCTCTATTAACATAAAAAAGAAGTCAGGAGCAAGAAGTTTATCAGGCGAGGTATCAGGCAGTTTATCAACCTGTCTCACGAAGTCATAGGAGAAATAACCTATAAGCCCCCCTGTGAAACCGGGCAGTGACGGATAAGACGGAGCGCGGTTGTCTTGCAGTAATTTATCTATCACAGATACAGGGCGTTTGGATGAGATTCTCTGTTTTTCTCCCGAACGGTTGTGATAAATCTCAATCATATCCCCTTTGCCTTTTATGACCAGTTCGGGGTTGGTTCCCAAAAACGAGTATCTGCCGACCTTCTCTTCCTGTTCAGCGCTTTCAAGCAGAAAATTATAACTGCCTTTCTTGAGTTTCAAAAATGCAGAGACAGGCGTCTCCATATCCCCTATAAGTTCAGCATAGACAGGGACTCTTTTATATCTCTTTGAGAGTTCTTTAAAGGTCTTAAAGTCAGGATATAGTGTCATTGGGCATCATCTCCTTTTGTCCTGCGCTTATCTCTTTAATTTGGGCGGATGCAGTTTGTTGGGTATGGAGACACACATACCCCGCCCTCTTGGAAGGAAAGAGATACCAAAATACTCCCAAAGGCGTGTCAACGCCCTGTCCAACGCTTATTCCTCAATAATGATTGCTTCTACGGGACAACTCTCAACCGCTTCTCTGACTTTCTCTATCAGGTCTCCGGAGATATTCTGTGTCTTTACTATGGAGAGCGCCTCAGGCATCTCAAAAACCTCAGGGCAAATATCCACGCAAAGTCCGCAACCTGTGCAAAGATTCTCATCAACGCTTACCTTCATTCAATCCTCCTTGTATAAAATAAAAGTGATGTTTGGAAAATTGTAATATCTGTTTTTTTTTTTGTCAAACAGCATAATAAGTCCATACTAAAAACAAGAGCGCGTCTCTTTATTGTTTTCTCTTTCATTGTAGAGAAAAAGCGTATTTTATGATAAAATAAAATGTTTTTAAAGTAAAGGGGAAAAAAGATGGACTATTCAAAGACAGTGTCTCTGCCGCAAACATCGTTTCCTATGAGGGGAAACCTGAGCGAGAAAGAACCGGAAATTATGCGGTTATGGGATGAGAAAGAGGTCTATAAAAAAATACAGGAGAAGAACAAGGGTAATGCATCTTATATCCTGCACGACGGCCCTCCTTACGCTAACGGGCAGATACATCTCGGCACGGCGTTGAACAAGATATTGAAGGATGTGGTAGTAAAATACCGTTCATTGAGGGGTTTTTATTCGCCCTATAAACCCGGATGGGACTGTCACGGTATGCCTATAGAACATCAGGTTTTCACCAATGAGAAGAAACATAAAAACGAAGTGGATGTAAGCATCTTCAGAAAAAAGACAGCGGCATATGCAAAAAAATTTGTGGAGATTCAAAAGCAAGAGTTTCGGCGGCTTGGGGTTCTCGGTGATTGGGAACATCCGTATCTTACCCTCTCCCCTGACTATGAAGCGGCTATCATCAGGGCATTCGGCAACCTTGCGTTTGACGGATATATCTATCAGGGATATAAACCGATATACTGGTGTATCTCCTGCGAAACAGCGCTGGCGGAGGCGGAGATAGAATATAACGACAAAAAATCGCAAGGCATATATGTGAAATTTCCTGTGGTCGGGGAAGAAAAGACCTACCTGCTGATATGGACAACAACTCCGTGGACATTGCCCTCCAATACAGGTATCGCCGTCCATCCGGATTACAACTATCTTCTGCTTGATAATGGCGGTGAAAAATATATTATAGCGGAACAGCGGAAAGAAGCGGTGATAGAAAAGATGGGGCTGACCCCTGCTGTCATCAAAAAGATGAAAGGCAGGGAATTGGAAGGCGTCAGATATTCAAACCCGCTTGCGGACAGAGAATCCCGCGTAATATTGGCTGAGTTTATCTCTTCTGATGAAGGGACCGGCTGTGTTCATATAGCGCCGGGACACGGAGAGGACGACTATTATGCAGGGCTGAAAAACAACCTTGAAGTCCTTTCTCCTGTTGACGAAAAAGGATATTTTACAGAAGATGTTAAGAGTTTTGCGGGAATGAAGGTCTTTGATGCGGACAGCCGTATTATAGAGACATTAAAGGCAACAGGCGCCTTGTTATATCAGGAGGATATGGTTCATTCATATCCGCACTGCTGGCGATGTAAAAAGCCCGTGATATTCAAAAGCACAACCCAGTGGTTTTTGAAGATAGACCATAACAACCTGAGGGGTGTAATGGCAGAGGAGATAGAAAAAGTCCGTTGGGCGCCGCCTGAAGGGAAAAACAGGATATCCTCTATGGTGCAACTCAGGCCTGATTGGTGCCTCTCCAGACAGCGCTTATGGGGAGTCCCTATACCCGTCTTTTATTGTAGTGGTTGCGGCAAGGCGATAATAACCAAAGAGACCATCAGCCATATAGAAGAACTTGTGAAACAAAGCGGTTCGGATATATGGGTGGAAAAAGATGAGAAAGAACTTCTTCCGAAAGGTTTTACCTGTCCGTTTTGCAACGCTTCAGAGTTCAAAAAAGAAAAGGATATCCTTGATGTCTGGTTTGATTCAGGGGTAAGCCATCTCGCTGTCTTAAAAGAAGAAAATGCGCTCTCCTGGCCTGCAGACCTGTATCTTGAAGGCAGCGACCAGCATAGGGGGTGGTTTCAGACATCTCTCATTACCTCTTGCGGGATTACAAACAGAGCGCCTTACAAAGCAGTCCTTACACACGGGTTTGTTGTGGATGCAGAAGGCAGGAAGATGAGCAAATCTATGGGCAATGTAGTTACTCCGCAGGAGATAATTAAAAGGCATGGCGCCGAGATATTGAGGATATGGGCGGTATCGGAGAACTATCAGCAGGACATCAGAATCTCTGAAACGATTATAAAAAACAGCGTAATGTCATACAGAACTATCCGCAATACTTTCAGGTATCTTTTAGGGAACCTGCATGACTTCAACCCGAACGATGCGGTCCCTGAGAGCGATATGAAAGAGGTGGACCGTTGGGCAGAGGAGAAGATGAAAAGCGTATCGCTGCAGGTTGCGGAGTATTACGAATCGTTTGCTTTTAACAAGGCATACGAGGAGATATACAGGTTTTGCAATGTCTCTCTCTCATCGTTTTATCTGGACCACCTTAAAGACCGTCTCTATACTTACGGGAAACACTCTCTTGAAAGAAGAAGCGCGCAGACAGCGTTGTATTTTATACTCGCAGAACTGTTAAGAATAACAGCGCCTGTGCTTTCTTTCACAGCGGAGGAGGTATATCAGCATCAGATATGGGATAAGAAAGAAAGCGTTTTTCTTGAAAACTGGCAGGACACAAAGGCGCCTGATGCCACACTTTTGGCAAAATGGGAGCGGTTCTTTGAGATAAGGAGACAGGTCCTGAAAAAGATAGAGGACAAGAGAGAGGAAAAGATTGTAGGCAGCGGTCTTGAAGCGAAGGTTACCATCAGTGCGAAGCAAGAGACATTGGAGTTCCTTAAGGGTTTTGAAGGGCTTCCCGAACTCTTTATTGTCTCTGAGGTTATTCTTGCTTCAGGAGATTCTCTGGAAGTGACGGTTGAAAAGACATCCTTCGGCAAGTGCCAAAGATGTTGGATATGCTTCCCGGAAATCGGCAGTTCTGATGCTCCTGAAATATGCTTTAATTGTCAGAGAGTTCTAAAAGAAGATGGAATACATAATTGACGGCTATAACCTGATAAAAAGCAGTTTCCTGTCAAAATATGAAAGCAGAGGCATCTCTTACAGCATACAGATGTTTATCAATATTCTTGCGGACTATCACAGGAAACACCCGTCTATATCTTTTACCGCAATCTTTGACGGGGGCTCTCCCCTTCCGCAGGTTATCCCCTATGAGAAACGGATTAGGGTTCTCTTTTCAGGGGATATAAGCGCCGACGAAGTTATAAGAAAGAGCGTGGAGAAGGCGCCTGAAAAGAATATCTCAAAGACCGTAGTCTCCAACGACAGGGAAGTAAGAGCCGCAGGCCGTTTATTCGGCGCCAGAGTTATGGGCGTTGTAGAATTTTTGAATATAGTATGCCCTCCCGTGAAAGCAAAAACGAAGAGCAAGACGAAAAAAGATATAAATATGCTGGGGATAGAGAAAGAACTGAAGAGACACTACAAGATTTAATAGGAGAAATCAATGAAAAAAATAGAGAAGAAATTTAAGGGGCTTTTGGAGAGAGAGGACTCCGCAAGAGAGGAGGCGCTTAAACTTTGCCGCGAGATAGGGCGCATTGCGGCGCACTCCATCAAGCAAGTGCACCAAAAGTTGTATGATAAGGCGGAGGCAGGAATCAATGACGGACTGCAATTGCTTGAAAAAGCAAGGAAGGTATTAACCCCTTTCCCCGAGATAATGTATGCGGGTTTTCTTCACTCTTCAGAGAAAGAACTTGCCGAGGCGGTCATAACGCTCGGTATCATCAGAGACAAGGCAATCCCCGACCCTGGAAGATATAAATTTGATTATAAAAGTTATCTGCACGGACTATGCGAAAGCACAGGCGAGATACGAAGACATATTCTGGACGAGTTACGCGAAGGCAGAATCAAAGATAGCGAAAAAATGCTGGATACAATGGACAAAATATATTTCTTTCTTTTGAACTTCCAGTTTACCGATGCCATTACCCGTTCCCTTAGGCGGCAGGTTGACTATGTCAGAATTATGCTTGAGAGAACCCGTTCAGAGGTTACAATGGCAAAAATCTACCTTCGTAAATAGCATAACATTACATAAACGCCATCTTCTCCAGCCGTTTAATTCGCTCCTCTGTGGGCGGATGCGTGGAAAACAGGTTCGCCAAAGATTTTCCGCTGAACGGCGTAACTATAAACATATGAGCGGTGGAAGGGTTTGCGTTATTCATAGGTCTTGCCCGGACACCTATGGCAAGTTTCCTCAACGCACTTGCCAGAAACATTGGATTGCCCGCGAGTTTCGCCCCGTCCTCATCCGCCAGATACTCTCTTCCCCGTGAAAGAGCCATCTGAATAATCATTGCCGCAATAGGCGCAAGTATCGCAAAGGCAATTATAGAAAACAATGTTAAAACCTTGCCCTGTTTTCTGTCATTGCCGCTGCCTCCTCCTAAAAATGCCGCCCACTGCAACATTCTCGCCAACATCGTGATAGCCCCTGCTATTGTGGCGGCAATAGTGGCAACAAGTATATCCCTGTTTTTTATATGCCCGAGTTCGTGAGCAAGCACGCCTTTCAGTTCATTCTCGTCAAGGAGTTCCATTATCCCGCTTGTAACCGCAACAGCGGAGTGCGCAGGATTTCTTCCTGTTGCGAAAGCGTTAGGCGCAGGAGACGGAATGATATAAATCTTCGGCATTGGAAGGGACGCTTTTTGAGTCAGTTCCCCGACTATCCTGTGAAGAACAGGTGCTTCCGATGGCGTTACCGATTTTGCCCGATACATCGCCAGCACAATTTTGTCGCTGAAAAAATATGTTATCCCGTTCATTGCAACTGCAATAAAAAATGCGACATACATACCTTCCTCTCCAAAAAAACTTCCTATCAGCACAAAAAGCGCTGTTAGCCCTACTAACAACAAAAATGTTCTTACTCTGTTTCCCATCGTTCTTGCCTCCTTAATTAATTGGGGTCAGGTCTTGCTTTTTGTATTTTTCCCTTTTTCTTTTTCCCCTCTCTCCCTTGAGGGGTTACCTTCCTCGCCTCTCTTCTTCCTTCCCCCTCTCCCTTGAGGGGAGAGGGTATGGGTGAGGGTGAAAAAGGTGAAGAGATTTTAACAGCCACCCCCACCTTTAATCCTCCCCCCTCAAGGGGGAGGAAATTA
>Ga0123335_1006737_pt1 | contig 13202 bp, 12 predicted proteins | sample BiotimSIPDNA_2_FD_89707 | JGI IMG/M metagenome (GOLD analysis project Ga0123335, IMG submission 89707) | Anaerobic biogas reactor microbial communites from Washington, USA - Biogas_R2 time_0 SIP DNA | ecosystem: Engineered > Bioreactor > Anaerobic > Unclassified | place: Washington, USA... | reverse complement strand
GGAATAACTGCCCGTAAACTCATCAGTTATTCTCATTGAACAATTTTAAACCCAGACATAAAACATCGACCGCAAGGTTATTCTTCTCGTGCGTTTCTTTCATAATCGTGTTCGTCTTGAAGAGGATTATACCTTTTGATGAAGTTATTGTCAGGTTTTCGTCTTCCTGGTTGTCATAGACGAAACCATCAACCAACTCTCCATAATGCGCCAATACGTTTGAGGCGCTGGCTTCGATACCAAGCTCCGCAAACATCTTCGCAGCTGGCCCTTTAAGCGCCGCGCCGTTAATGATCGGCGAGACAGCAATAATTATTTTTGAACTGACCTGCTCTCTCACACCAGGCACATTCAAAATTGGCGCAATGCTGACCCAGGGGTTAGACGGACAGATCACGATCAAATCAGCATTTCTCAAGGCCTCAGCCACTTCAGTGGTCATTGAGAGGTTCGAAGCTTCGGGCAGAATGATTTCGTCAATTAATGGCTCAAAGCGTTCTCCCACAAAATATTCTTGAAACCCCAACACCCTGCCATCTTTAAGTCTGATCAGCGTCGGCGCTACTTGATCGCACATCGGAAGAACAGCGGTTGAAACCTCCAGCTTCCGACAAATAGCCTTCGTCACCAGAGTTAGACGATTGCCTTCGGCCAACAGCCTGGTTCTCTCAAGATGCAAAGCAAGATCTCGGTCGCCAAGCGCGAACCAGCTTGGCGCCTCAAGTTGTCTCAGCTGATCAAGCACGTGCCAGGTCTCGTCTTTGACCCCCCAGCCATGTAGCGCGTCAGCAACCCCTGCCAACGAATAACAAACTGTGTCAAGATCAGGGCAAATTCTCAGCCCGAAATGCTCAAAATCATCACCAGTGTTGACAATAGCGGTAAGCTGACCTTCGGGCAGCACATTCCGCAGCCCAACGATGAGCTTCGCGCCGCCCACACCACCTGCCAGCGCAGCCACTTTCAATTCGTCGATTTTTTTCATGCTTATCTGAACATATCAAATTGTTTGCTGCGTACCAGCTCGCTCGAGTGACTCTCGCGCAAAGCATAAGGGAATCCCCTGACCAACACCACAGGCGTTCCCTCCGCGGCTTGCCCCATCATCAGCGATGCGGCAGCTCCCAATTCGTCCGCCGCAGCGATCACCGTAGCGCGCAGGGTGTAGTCATACATGTCCTTCTCGCCTCGTTTATCAACCAAAGCTGGCATTCCCGAAAGACCAATGCATACGCCAACAGTGCCATTCCGCCAGGCACGGCCGTGCGAATCGATGATCATCACCCCAAGCTGCTTGCCGCTCAGTCTTTCCAACCCTTCCCGGATGATTCGCGCGGACCGATCGGCGTCCTCAGGCAAAAGCAACACCCAATCGACCGGATCACCCCAGTCGCCCATCACATTAGAATGATCAATACCGGCGTTCGCGCATACGAACCCAGATTTGTGTTCGACGATTATTGTTCCAGGCCGCATCCGCAAAACTTCATTACTCTCCCGCAGGATGAGCTCGATAAGTTCTGGTCGTTTTTCGACATAATTGGCAATGCGAAGCGCTTCAGGGCTTGGCGTCACTGTGGTCAGATTCACCATGCGGCCCTCAGCCTTTGACACGATCTTCTGTGCCAGCACGAAAATATCACCGTCTTCCAGCATATTCCCGCTGGACTGCACAGCATCATAAATAAGCTTTGCCAGATCGTCCTTGTCTTTGACTTGTGGCAGACCTGACAAGGTGGTCAAACTTAGCTGGCGGACTTTGCTCATTCGATGCCTGTCAGGCGAATTCCGGCCGAAGGTACTTTATATTTAATGTTCAACCCAATTAAAATGGATGTTAAGCCTTCAACTACAACCGAATTCTCAGCAACACCGGCGTCCCATCCCTTCAAGCCGATATCCTTTACCAGACCGAGGACGATCTCACGCGCCTCTTTTGTATCGCCACAAACCAATACATCACAGTCAATCTCTTCACCAGACAGTAACCGTTCATACGAAATCGTCTGAAACGCGTCTACTACCCGGGTTTCATCTCCGAGGATGCTCTTAGCCTGCAATAAGGCGCTGCCCTCAGACGGCATCTGAACCTTGGTAACCTTAGGAGGAACCAGCGGCACGACCACATCAATTAAGATCTTTCCTGCCAATTGAGGTTTGAGAGATGCCAGCGTCGCCGCGTGTGCGGCGAATGGAACGGTTAAAACCGCGATTTCACAATTTGCGACCGCGTCGGCATTCACCACGCCGGTTACATCCCCCTGGCCTGCCAACATTTCGTTTAGTTCTGCAACAGCGGCTTCCGCTTTCTCCTGAGTGCGGGAACCAATCAAAATTTTGTGCCCAGCCAGCGCCCAGCGATAGCCCAGGCCTTTCCCCTCACGGCCGGTGCCGCCAATAATACCGATTGTATAAGCCATTTTTCTCCTTTAATTAACTCCCGTCCAGGTTTTTGCCGCGATCTCACGAGCTTTCGCCGCGATCTCAACCTCATCCAGAGTCAATAATCTTCGATCTTTCATCAACACTTTACCAGCCACGATCGTCGTGGTGACCATTCCGTCCCTGAAACCAAACAGGATATGCCATGGCAAGTTGCCAGCAGTCATCGGTGTGATTGGGTGGTAGGCAACAAAGATCAGGTCAGCTGCCGCGTCTTTTTCTATCACTCCTATACGCAACCCTTGATAAGTTTCCGTAGCTAACCTTGAATTGTTCGTAATAGCCATCTTCACGATGTCATATCCGCCCATCATGCGCGGGTCGAGATATTTATCTTTTTGAATCAAATAAGCAGCGTTCCAATCCTGCCACATTGCGTTTGAGAACCCATCATTGCCCAAACCAACTTTAACGCCGCGTTTTAACATTTCAGGGATTGGCGCCACACCAACGCCGTTGTTCATATTAGATCGTGGTTGGTGAGTCAACCAGGTCTGGCTTTGTGCGAGCAGATCGATTTCCGCCTCGTCAGCGTTTACGCCATGAGCCAGAATCGTCTTCGGTCCTAACACTCCGCGGTCAGCAAACCGCTGGATCACCCTCACACCATATTTTTTCAGCGAATCCTCTTCATCAACAATCCCCTCACTTGCGTGTGAATGAAAACCCGCACGGCCGTCATTTTCTTCCAGACAAGCCTCAAGCGTTGCGTCCGACACAGTCAGACTGGCGTGCAAACCGAAATGCGCCCTGACCAACGGGTCAGCGTTTCCGGCAAGAACCCTGCTGATGAAACGGCCATTTTCCTTAACCCCCGCGATCGCGCGCTCATTCCCATCACGATCGGTTACTTCATAACAGATTGATGCCCTCAAACCGCTCTCAACAACAGCATCATGCTCGATATCCAATGAGCCATCAATGCAATTTGGTGAGGCGTGATGATCAAAAAGCGTTGTCGTGCCGTAGCGAATGGCGTCTGCCAGGCAAACCAGCGCGGAATAACGCACACCCTCTTCATCAAGGGCTTTGTCCAGTTTCCACCATAATTGAGCTAAAATCTGCGAAAAATTGGCTGGCGGCTCACCCGGGATAGCCATACCACGCGAGAAAGCGCCATAGAAATGAGTATGCGCGCAAATATTACCGGGCATGACCATCTGTCCGCCCGCATCAAGGATTTCCTCATCTGGGTATGCTGCCTGCAAGCTTCCAGCCGGTGAAATAGCGGCGATTTTGCCGTCCTGAATAAGCAGGTCCTGCCCTTCAAGGATCTCATTCGGCTCACCCCAGGTTACGATTATTCCATTCGTAATAATCATCATCGCTCCTTATCCATTCTTTTGTTCGGAAAACCAAATAACACCCAATAAACATCAAATTAGCTGATAGAGTTCAACCAATACTCCATTCGTTGATTTAGGATGAACGAAAGCCATCTTTCGGCCAGGCAGCTCGAGCGCGGTCTCGTTGATTAATCTCACGCCTTTTTCTTTCAGTCTCTCGAGCATGCCGTCAATGTCATCCACTTCGACACAAAGATGGTGCATGCCCTCGCCGCGTTTTTCAAGATAAGCTGCCATTCCAGAATCATCGGAGGTTGGCTGAACCAATTCGATTTCACTCTCACCAACCGGGATAAACGCGACTTTCGACTTCTGTGAAGGGACGTCCTCAATATGATGCAATTCCAACCCTAATTCTTCCTGCCAAAACCTTAAAGCCTGGTCAATATCTTTGACCACGATGGCAACATGATTAATTTTCTTTATTTCAGCCATTTTTCCTCGTCATAAGAAATTTGGTGCGCGGTATTCGCCCCACACCTTGCGTAATTGATTGCAACACTCACCAAGCGTCGCCTTATTCTCAACACACTCGATCAGAACAGGCATGATGTTCGCGTCACCACGCGCCGTCTCAGCCAGCCTTCCCAACAGCTCGTTCACTTTTTGGTTATTGCGATTAGCGCGCAACGCCGCGAGTTTTTCATGCTGTCGTGTTTCGATAGCGGGGTCGATCTTAAGCGATTCCAGCACGATCTCTTCTTTCACCTGGAATTTATTCACGCCAACCACCACATCTTCACCTGCTTCAAGGTTTAATTGACTCTTAAACGCCGAATCTTGGATCTCATTCTGCATATAACCGGTTTCAATTGCTTTCAAAGCGCCGCCCAAAGCATCTATTTTCTCGATATACTCTGCCGCCTTCCGCTCGATCTCATCAGTCAGATGTTCAACCAGATAAGAACCAGCTAATGGATCAATTGTATCGGCGACACCGGATTCATAGGCGATAATTTGTTGTGTGCGAAGGGCAACTTGAACGCTCTTTTGGGTCGGAAGCCAAAGCGCCTCATCCATGCTGTTAGTGTGCAGCGACTGCGTGCCACCCATAACAGCGGCCAGCGCCTGCAGGGTAACCCTGATGACATTATTTTCAGGCTGCTGAGCGGTAAGCGTCGAACCAGCTGTCTGTGTATGGAAGCGCAGCTTTTGTGATACGGACTCTTTGGCGCCAAAGCGTTCCTTCATAATGCGCGCGTAGAGTCTCCTGGCCGCTCTAAACTTGGCCACTTCCTCTAAAAAGTTGTTGTGCGCGTTGAAGAAGAAAGACAGCTGCGACGCAAAATCGTCAACATTCAGCCCGGCTTTTATAGCCGCTTCAATATACGCAATGGCATTCGCCAGAGTGAAAGCTACTTCCTGTACGGCGCTCGACCCCGCCTCGCGAATATGGTAGCCTGAGATGCTGATCGTGTTCCACAAAGGCACTTCGCTCTTGCAGTAACTAAAAATATCAGTGATCAGGCGCATGCTCGGCGCGGGTGGATAAATATAGGTGCCTCTGGCGACATACTCTTTTAAAATATCATTCTGGATGGTCCCGCGCAGCAACTTTGGGTCAACCCCCTGCCGCTTGGCAACCGCAATATACAACGCCAAAAGCACAGCCGCAGGAGCATTAATCGTCATGCTGGTGGACACTTTATCAAGAGGGATCTGGCTGAAAAGCGTTTCCATATCCTCAATGGAGCTGATCGAAACGCCCACCTTACCCACCTCTCCAACAGCGATCGGATCATCAGCGTCATATCCGATCTGCGTCGGCAGGTCAAACGCTACAGAAAGGCCTGTCTGTCCCTGCTCGAGCAAGAAACGATACCTCTTATTTGATTCCTCAGCACTTGAAAAGCCCGCGTATTGACGCATTGTCCAAAGGCGCCCGCGATACATGGTTGGTTGAACACCGCGAGTGAAAGGATATTCCCCGGGAAATCCTAAATCATCCTTATAACAATCATCCGGCTCAATAACCGGAGGAAACTCAATGTCGGAGGAGGTCTTAAATTTTTGTTTTCTCTCTGGATACTTCTGGGTTACTGGTTTATAAACTTTTTCGTGCCACTGGTTATATCGGTCGATTAACTTTGTCATTGCATTCCTTCTACAAGGTGATTGATGAACCTCTTAAGTATACCTGATACGCCCATTATTCTTCTTGATTTCTCTGAATTATTCCCCTATAAATCAGCCCTATAAATCAGCCCTGATTCCCGACAATATGTGGTAAACTTGTCGGGCTCGGGTGTTGTACCCTTCATTTTGAGCAAAAGACAACCACAAGTTAAGAAAGGGCTTGACATGAAAGTATTATTGATTAAAGACGTTTACAAACTTGGCCGCGCGGGGGATATCAAGAAAGTAGCCGATGGCTATGGCCGCAACTATCTTATTCCACAAGGTTTGGCGATCCCCGCCACGCAAGGCTCCATCAAACTCGCTGAATCGATTGGCAAAAAAGCCTCCGAACGCCGCGCGATCCTTAACAATGAACTGAAGAGCGTCGCCGACGTGCTGAGTGGTCTGACCTTCGATTTTGCTGTCAAAGCAGGGGAGACTGGCAAACTGTACGGTTCCGTCAGCTCTCAAATGATTGCTGACAAGATTAAAGAACTGAAAGGCATTGAAGTTGATCGTCATCAGATCGCCTTGGAACCCATTCGCAATATTGGTGAATACCAGGTGCCGGTGCAGTTGACCATTGATCTCGTCCCCGAAATCAACGTTATTGTCCATCGAGAGGGCGAAATCCACAAATCCGCTCTCGTTGTCGAACCAGCAGTTGAGCCGGTTGCGAATGAAGGCGCTGAGTCTATCGAAGAAACCGAAAGCCCAGCCAATTAATAATTAGCTGTTGAGCATTACCGGTCTGACTGCTGAAGCATGTCAGGCCGGTTTTTTGTTACAATCACTCCATGTCAAATTTTACCGGCTCACAGCTTAAACAAATCCGTGAGAGTAAACATATCGCGCTTGAACAGGTCGCGAAGGCCACGCGCATTCAGCTTTCCATCCTGCGCGATATTGAAGATGAAGAATACGCTGGGCTGGCTTCATCAACCCAGGTGCGGGGGTTTTTGCGCATTTACGCCAAATATCTGGGGCTGGAGACCAATGACCAGCCTGAAGATCCCCCAACTCCTGCTCAGCCAGACAAGAAACAACTTCCTAAGGTTTCAAAAGCAAAAAAAAACGCGAAATCAATTAAGCAGCTAAAACCTGCCGGCGCATTGACAACAGCCCACACTGATTCGGTCGGGCTGCCATCCAATTCAAGATCCAGTCAAATTCTCACCAATATAGGAAACGAGTTGATTGCCCGTCGCCGATACCTCGACCTGCCGTGGGACGTAATCGTTGAGCAGACACATATCCAAAAAGACCATCTTCTGGCCTTAGAACGCGGCGAAATTCACGACTCAGTCACACCCATCCAGGCTCGCGGCTTGCTGCAAAATTACGCGCGTTTCCTTAACCTGGACGTCGACAGGTTGATGGTGCGCTTCGCTGACGCGCTGCAGGAACGGCGCCTTGAAATGTTCAAATCTCCTAAAAAACCGCGCAAAACCGCCTCAGAGATTCCGCCGCTGCTTCTCACGCTGAAGCGCTTTTTTACACTCGACCTGTTTTTTGGATCGATGATGGTGCTGGGCATCTTAGCCTTCCTGATCTGGGGAATGGCGCGCATGACTCAGCAAAACAAACAATCGCCCCCAGCCTCTGAAGTGCCGGCGATGATCGACATTTTGTTGACCACTCCTACAGAAGAGATATTGATCAAAGCGACCCTTGAACAGACAGAAAATCCGGAGGAGCTGCCAACAGCAACTCCCATATACACCCCCATTGAATCTGACGCGCCTGTTCAACTTGTTATCATCGCCCGCCAGGGCGTTTGGGTGCGCGTGACGCAGGATGGCAAAATCGCCTTTGAAGGTCGATTGGCTGCGAACACAGCGACTGCTTTCACTGCAGATGAATTAATCGAGCTCGAGACTGGCAACGCGGCGGCGCTCGAGTTTGTGCTCAACGATTTGCCGGAGCCACACGCAAACCAGATCGGTTCCGCAGCACGATTCACCTTCAACCAGGGCGGAATGAGTGAAAGTCAGATAATCATTACTCCTACTCCGTCTCCCACACCTGCCCAATGAGAGAAGCGCATGACCATCAAAAATAATACTTTTCATATCATTACTCTTGGCTGCGCGAAAAATCTTGTCGATTCAAACAGCCTGGCTGAAACATTGATCAGTGAAAACCTGCTGGAAACTACCCGTCGATCTCAGGCCAAATACATCATTGTCAACACCTGCGGTTTTATTCACGACGCGCGAGAAGAATCGATCAGCGTTCTGCGGGAATGCGCTGAAAAGAAAAAACCAGGCCAGTACCTGATTGCTGCAGGTTGTCTTTCGCAGCGTTTTCAGGAAACATTGAAAAAGATAGTTCCAGGTATTGATGGCATGATCGGAACCCGCAACCTGCGCGACATTCTTGCCATCACGCACAAACTCGAACAAGGCGACCCCAGCACGGGTGTGCTCGACCATGAACACATCCATTACCAACAGAACATTTCCGGGTATGCCCTGCAGGGGAACAGCGCCTATCTTAAAATTGCCGATGGCTGCCGCAGAGCTTGCGCGTTTTGTGCCATCCCTCTGATCAAAGGTTCGCTCATCAGCCGCAGCCGGGATCAAATCATTCACGATGCACTCAGGCTTCAATCACTGGGGATCAAAGAGATCAATCTGATCGCTCAGGATGTCACCGATTTCGAGCAGGACTTAGGCAGAAAAGACGCGCTGCCCGATCTGCTCGAAACGCTGCTGCCACAAATACCAGATGTGGCATGGTTGAGGCTGCTCTACACTTTTCCAGGTTACGTCAGCGATCGTTTAGCTGACTTAATGGCAGCCGATAACCATCTTCTGCCTTATCTTGATATGCCGCTTCAGCATGCTGACCCTCAGGTGCTGCGGTCTATGAATCGCCCCTCCGATATAAATTGGGTGCGTTGTCTGATCGGCCAAATGCGAGCAAAAGTTCCTCACCTGGTCGCGCGTACCACAATGATTGTTGGTTACCCGACAGAGACAGATAAATCTTTTGAAGAGTTGAAACGATTCGTAAAAGAGATTCAATTTGACCGTTTGGGGGCGTTCACCTATTCGCCTGAAATCGGAACGCCAGCTGAGAAGTTGGGAGACCCCATCCCCCAATCTGTCAAGAACGAACGCCTCAAAGAATTAATGGAGCTGCAGGCTAATATTTCATACCAGAAAAACCAAGGCCTGATTGGGAATACTTTTGACCTGCTGGTTGAGGGTGTTGATCCGTGTCAGAACGTTTTGATCGGCCGCACATGGCGTGAGGCGCCTGAGGTAGATGGACTGATCATTGCCAATGGCAGGGCAGACATCGGGCAGATTACAAGTGTGCGTGTCACCGGAGCGCTCGAACACGATCTATACGCCGAACAAATCTAAAAGCTCGGGCTGTCAACCTAAGGAGTAGGCTCGGGTGTTGGCTCCTCAGTCGGTGCTGGTTCTGTGGGCGTTTCAGGCATTGCTGTCGGTTCTGGTTCCACAGTAGCCTGGTTCTTTAAATCGCAAGCCTGTATAGCATAATCAGCCTCCTGTTGGACGTTCGGATCGGCATATATAGCCAACGACTGCTGGTAATAAGGAACTGCAGCGCAAGGGTCGCCGGTGTTATTTATCTGCTTGGCAAAACCCGCCAAAGCAAGACGATATCGGTCAGTTGATGTCAACCCGGATGAATCCCTAAGCCCGGGATAGGCATTACTTAACTCCCCAAAAAGCCGTATCGCCTCCGGCCAATTCGTATCCCAATAGCTGGCGGCGGTAATATACATGCTCGCCAGCGCTCGCGCGCCATCAGCCTGCCCGTCCAGACCACCCAGTTGCTCAGCTGTTGAAAGTTCAAACATACCCTGTTCAAGCTGTCCCGCATAAATCTTTTGAATACCGTCGTTGCGCAAGGCAATGTAATAGTAGCCATCAACATCAACTGTTCGATAGCTGTAAGAACTGTCCCGAATTCGAGCGATTTCTTCCAGCGCGAGAGACCATTGCTGATCCCTGATCGCCTGCTCAATCTGCGAAAAGATTTCTTCCGCCCCTCTCAAGTCAGGTGTCGCAGTAATTTCCGGTGTGGACATCGGCATAAATTCAATTGTCGGCGTCGGTGTCGGCACAGCCAGCTTAAGATTTACCTCAACTAAAAGCTCAGGCACCCCCGGAAATCCAGGATAAATACTCAGAATATATTCAAGACGTTTGCGGGCATTCTCATATGAGCCTTTAGAAATGTCCTGATAGCTCAGTTCGAGCTGTTGAGAAGCGCGTTCAAGCACTTTGGACTCCTGATTTGCCATACGACGGTTCAGTCCGTCTTTGTAGCCAATCGCTGCGCCAACAAGTACCGCGAACACGATAAACAAAATGCCAAACAAGATCCAAATTCCTTTTCGAGGCCGTTTTGGCCGAGTTGCCTCGGGGATGAATTCGGGAATGCGATCACCCTCATCCGCTACCGGATCAGTCAATGATCTCTCAGTGGTCGATTCTTTTTCAACAGGTTCAATTTGGTCAGTCACGCTTGTTTCCTTTGCTCTAAACGTTCTCGATTATAACCGAATCTAAAGACTGCCTAATTTGGCCACTTCCTGACGCACAAACAGCCAGGCCAGGTCAATCCCAATCATAAAAGCCATTATCGCACCGAACATCGTTCCACCCACCAAAGGCACGAACCGCATTAATACAAATGTTGCTCCACCGCCTGCCAGTGCGGCCAGAAGGGCTTTAAGCAGGGCGTTTTTAAGATTTGGCGCTTGTGATAAAACTCTGGCAAGCATGATAAACAAGAAGATTGCCTGAAGTGAGTACGCCAAGGTGTTAGCCGCTGCCAAGGTAGCTTCTTGACCTGTCAGCAATGAGACAGCCGCAAAGGCCAGATAGACAGCCAGCGTCCCAATCGCGCCGACCATCGGCCACTTTGGCTTCTGCAGTGCGTAAAAAGTCCTGACAAACAATTCAACGAGGGAATGTCCCACAATACCCAACAGGTAGACCTGTGTCACCAGGCTGACTCTTGCTGCGTCGATCTGGTTAAGCGAAAGGAACCGCTGCACAATGGGCATTAGCGCCAACCCAGCTACCACAGCAATCGGGATAGTTAACGCCAACATAACCTGTCCGGCGTTTTCAACCCTTTCCCTGAGCTCACCCAGTTTTTGATTGCTGGCCAATTCCGCCAGCGTAGGCAGAATTGCTGTGGCGATTGCTGTGCCAATCAAGGTTTCAGGGATTTGCATGATCCACCAACCATAAGTCAGCGCGCTGATCGAGCCAACATCCAACCTTGACGCGAAGTTGTCCTGAATAATAAAAATTAAAGAGATACAAGCCATACTAATTAGTCGCGGCCAAATCATCCGAAAGACCTTACGCGTATTTGTTTCTTGGAAATCGAACCTTGGCGACCAGCGAAATTTATGTTTGATCAGTCCTGGAACCTGAATCAGCAGGTGTAAGATAGCCCCCAAGATCACGCCGTAAACCAGCCCATGCGTACCGAGTCCCAAGGCCGGCAGTTGAATGGGACCAATACGTATCGGTGAGCTCGGTGAAAGTACCATCGCCCCGAAAATTTGCCCGATATCATAGAAAATCGGCGCCAGTGCCGGCAGCAGAAAATGCTGATTAGCTTGTAAGCCAGACATCACCAGCCCGCTCACAGAGAAAATCAGAGTCGCCACCAGATTCAATCTCATCAGATTGACAGTTTCCTCAATTTGAGTTTCAGTAAAACCCGGAGCAACACCCAGATTACTGCTGACCAGAGGTCGGGCAAAAACCGCGACTAAAATTGCCAGGACGGCGGTGACCAGAAAAGCGATATTGACAATGTTTGAGAACAAACTCCACGACTTTTGCTGTCCCTCCCTGGTCAGCACCTCACTGAGAACAGGAATGAATGCCAGGGCCAAAGCGCCTCCAGAAATGAGCATAAAGATCATGTCCGGCACGTTATTGGCAGCGTTAAACACATCCAGTTCCGCAGATAATTGAAACTGGCGAGAGATAATCATCTGTCTGAAGATGCCAAGCAATTTGTCGATGGCAAAAAGCACAGCCAACATCAGAGAGACTTTAGAAAGACGGCTCAGTTTTTTCATAATGCTCCTCAAAACAGTCTAAATTATGCCATAACTGGATAAAGTCGTTTAATAGCAGCCGTTATAATTAGACAAACTATGCAAACCTTTGGAAAACTCTACGTTGTCGCCACGCCAATAGGCAACCATTCTGACATTACCCAGCGAGCGATTGAGATCATCAGAGATGTCGACGCCCTGATTTGTGAAGAGCGCAAAGAAGGCTCCAAATTATTGCACTCGCTCAGTCTTCAAAAACAATTAATTGAACTCAACGAGCACAACGAAGCTGAGATGGTTCAGAATGTTCTCGTCGAGCTGATGAACGGCAAAGAGTTGGCCTTAGTTTCAGATGGCGGCACACCGCTCTTTAACGATCCCGGCCTTAAACTTGTAAAATTAGTTCACGAAAGTAATATTTCCGTCGTTCCTGTGCCTGGGGTGTCAGCCCTGACCGCAGCTATTTCAGTCTGTCCGTTTGACCTGGATCAGTTTCTCTTTCTTGGTTTTCTGCCCCCTCAGAGCGAAGCCCGTTTGGTAAAACTCAATCGGCATATCAATTCTGAATTTCCCGTCATCCTCATGGATACCCCTTATCGCCTGAAAAAGCTGCTGCTTGAGGTCAGCAAAGTCTTTGGCAAGTCACAGCAGGTCTTCCTGGCCTGCGACCTGACTCTGCCCACTGAAGCGCTGTACCTTGGGCCAATTCAAGAGGTTATCACCCAGGTCCAAAACAGAAAAGCGGAGTTTATGCTCATCTTGGATAAACCTCAACGCCGTCGAAAGTACACATGAACTGCCTTTCTGTCAGAGCCCATCAGTTGCCGCTGCCGGTATTCATGCCAGATGCCACATTTGGCTATGTCAGAACGTTGAGCGCTGCTGACCTTAAATCTGTGGGGCTTGAAGCCGTGATGATGAACGCTTTTCATCTCATGCAAAAACCCGGTACTACTGTAATCAACGCCCTGGGCGGGCTGCAGAGTTTTTCGGGGTGGAATGGTTTGATTATGACCGATTCAGGCGGGTTTCAAGCTTATTCGCTTATTCGGCAAAACCCCAAATTTGGCAGTCTGAACGACAAAGGCATCGTCTTTTTTCCTGAAGGAAGTCAGCGCAAATTATTGCTCACGCCTGAGAAAAGCATTCAAATTCAATTCAGCCTCGGCTCAGATATTTTAATCAGCCTGGATGATTGCACCGATATCAGCGCCAGCCGCGCCGAG
>Ga0123335_1006736_pt1 | contig 13205 bp, 9 predicted proteins | sample BiotimSIPDNA_2_FD_89707 | JGI IMG/M metagenome (GOLD analysis project Ga0123335, IMG submission 89707) | Anaerobic biogas reactor microbial communites from Washington, USA - Biogas_R2 time_0 SIP DNA | ecosystem: Engineered > Bioreactor > Anaerobic > Unclassified | place: Washington, USA... | reverse complement strand
TTATGGCACCTGCTTCATAGCCGGTATAGGTCAGTATGTTTTTATTGAAATACACTATGAAATCAAGAGCACAGACACCTTCAGACGGAAGGTTGCTTATTATTACCGGAACCTGTACTGTGTCACTGGAATCCTCCCTTTCAGGGTGCATCTCAATGGTAATGGCATTTTCCCTGCTGAATGAAAATATGTATCTGTGTGTGTCGGAGCAACCGATATAGGAAACTATTTGTATATAATAGCGGTCCTCATCCAAACTTGCGCTGATTAATTCATCAGCATTGCCCCCGTATGCAGAACTGTCAATATAGTTCCTGGCCGAGTCATAAAGGTAAATGTCATAGTCGTTATCTGTAGGAATGTTCTGGAGTCCGAAATCATAAACTCCTGCTTCATCAGCATTTATTATATACCAGTCTTCATCCCTCACATTATCAATAGTAGCCAGTGCGGATTCACTTACGTAAACTTCCTTTGCACTGAAATAGCGATCATTTATTTCGTACCTGTCGGGGTCGGAAATGGTAGTTGTCAGTTTATAGCTTGACGAGGGGTCGGAACCACTGTATGAATATACCCTTATATAATAGTCCCCAGGTTCATCGACCAGTATGCTTGCCTTTTCAGGGATGGTACCTGAAAACCATGACCCGGCAACTATTTGTGAATTGGCGTCATATACAATAAGTTCATAATCACAGCCCCACGGTATATTGTCCAGTACAACAGTAAGTCTGCCTGTACTACTGACATTCACAACATAAAAATCTTCATCAGTACTTATATTTATTGTTCCGTTAACAGATGTATCTGTACTGATGTTTGTTGCAGTTTCTACACTGTCATTGGGTTCATAGGCATCAGGCGCTGTGTCTTCAGGGTAAATTAGCAGCTGATAGCTGTGGTCTCCTGACGCTGCATAAGAAAAGCAATATGTATTTATATAATAGTTTCCACCGTTTATAGTTGTACATGTTATACTTTCATCCGCATATACCGTAGCCGTTCTCAACTCCGGCTATAACTCCAGCCACTCCTGTTCCGTGCCTGTCTTCCTCACTGCCGTCGAATACCGTTCCATTGTCATTTACGAAATTCCAGCCGGATACATCATCTATAAAACCATTTCCTGAATCGTCTATCCCGTTGCCGGGTATTTCTTCGGTGTTTATGTAAATATTCTCCGCCAGCTCGGAATTGTATATGTCAACCCCCGTATCAATCAGACCGACTACTACTTCCTCAGAACCCTTCGTCATTTCCCATGCTTTCAGAATATTTATATCTACTCCGCTTGTACCTGCTTGTCCGTTAATAACCTGCCCGTTATTATATAATCCCCACTGCTCGGTAAAGAGAGGATCTGACGGTACGTCGAAAAGTTCAAGCATGTAATCTTCCTGTACATAATCTACATCACTTTTCTTTTTGAATTCGTTTATTACGCTATCAATATTATCTGTATTATCAACCTCATAAACTTGTATTTTTTCTGATTTCAGTTCTTTTTTAAGTTCAAGTTTTGTAAGCTTTAGTTTCTGTTTGACTGAGTTTTTAACACTTTCTGATTTTTTTGCGTCTTTATATTTTACTATAATACGCTTTTCGTTTTCTTTCTCCTTTTCCTGCTTTACCTGTTCCAAATCAGTCTGTGGATTGTAAACTGCACCGGAAACAGTTTCTTTCTTACCCTGTACATTTGAATAATTGTCCGCTGTGTTGTCCTTTGAAGAGTCATTTGCACTGAATGCTGTCAGATTTGTGGTTAGAAATGTCACAATGATACAAATACACACAATACTTCTTAATAACTTAGATTTCCTCATTACGATTCCCCCTTGTTATTATATAGTTTTGTAGATTATAATCACTTAATTGCATTCAATATACTTTTTTTACATTTAACATCTGTTAATGGTTAACATTTTATATTTAAATATACCAATTTACCAGATGTTTTTAGTTTACCTCTAACCCCATAAATAGTCATATTAATGCAATACAATTCATCAGCAAGTATAATGTTTCTCAAATTCATGTTCAAAAAATCCTCAGAACCCGTTAAACCATCGGTATTCTCGGATTTTCATTATGCATAGGTAATTAAGGAATTTCTTATTTGATAAAGCAATGGCGATTATCACAAAAAACCTTGTTCCAATACGCCCAGATAGGAGTTTTCCTCGAAGATAACCTTCGAGGAAAAACAAGTATCCAACTAATAAAAAACGTTCAATATAAATTTGTGTAAACTAAGCTTCGTGACATTGGTCGGAAGGCTTGGGAAGGTATTCCAGTTGCTTTAGTATTTGACGGACCTAGGGAGTGTGAGATACAATCAACAGTAGTATCGGGTTGAAATAATTTAAAACAGCAGAAATAATTTGAAAGAGGACTGCTTACACTATAGGGACAAGGGTCCTGTCCCCTTATTCCACTAAAAACAGGAGGCAAACATGTTTAAAAACAAAGTTGTTGTTGTAACTGGTGGTGCTGGTGGTATCGGTAAGGTTATCTGTGAAGAATTCAAAAAAGAAGGGGCTCATGTATGCATTATGGATAAATCACCTAATGACTATTTTGTAGGCGATGTTGCAGATGAAAATACCCTTCGTGAATTCTCCAATAAGGTTATTGAGCAACATAGCAAAGTAGATTATCTCATTAATAATGCCTGTATTTCCCGAGGCGGAATTGAAAATTGCTCGTATGAGGATTTTAACTATGTACTTCGTGTTGGAGTATCTGCCCCGTTTATGCTGGCAAAATTTTTTATGCCCTTCTTTAGCGAAAGTGCAGCAATTGTAAATATATCCTCCAGCAGAGACAGGATGAGCCAGCCGAACACTGAAAGCTACACTGCTGCCAAGGGGGGAATTTCGGCCTTGACGCACGCATTAGCTGTCAGTCTGTCCGGAAAAGTCAGGGTTAATTCCATAAGCCCAGGATGGATTGATACAACTGCTAGTGAATTCGAGGGCGCAGATAATAAGCAGCATCCTGCCGGCAGAGTGGGAAATCCGCTTGACATTGCTAACATGGTTCTGTTCCTCTGCAGCGATAAAGCAGACTTCATTACCGGAGAAAACATTACTATTGATGGGGGTATGACAAAGCTGATGATTTATCATAATGATTGCGGATGGACTTACAACTATAATAACAAGTAATGTTTTGCTGAACTTAATTGTTGACATATTAAACAAAAAATCGTAATATTGACATATCGATAAAATGGCATTATTTACATACTGACCATTAATAAGTACAATTTCAGTTTCAAATTCATCCTATTGTTTCGACAAATCAACTGTAGTGTATATATTACAGTAGATTAGGCAAATATTGTAATAATCAGCATGAATTTCATTGCACCTCTTTCGAGCGATGTGAAAGAGGCAAAATCGAGTGGAGCCAGATGCTCCCGGGATTTTAAATCATTATTTAATGATTAATGGCTTCAAGCAAGATAAATGAAAATTTGATTATACATTAGGAGAAGATACTTATGACAAATACTGCAAACCCTGAAACTACACTCAAAATACTGGAAATCGACCCTTGGCTGGCACCCCACAGGCACGACCTCGAAGAAAGAATGAAACGCTATTATGGTGTAAAAAATGAGCTGCTCGGGGAAATAAAAAGCTTTAATGATTTTGCAAACGGCCACCACTATTTCGGCTTCCATCAAACAGAAGAGGGTTGGTATTACCGCGAATGGGCACCTGCAGCAGATGCTTTATACCTTATAGGTGATTTCAACGGCTGGAACCGTGACTCTCACCCCCTTACCAGAAAGGATAATGGGGTTTGGGAAATATTCCTTTCCGGTAAAAACTCACTTCCCCATGAATCTCTTGTAAAAGTGCATGTTAAAAGCCAGGGAAATGCTAATGATCGTATTCCTCTTTACATTAGAAGAGTTATACAAGACCCTGTAAATCATAATTTCAGCGGTCAAATCTGGGCACCTGAAAATCCTTTCGTTTGGACAGATTCCGAATTTCATGTTGACCCTGGAAAAGCTCCTTTAATTTATGAAACTCACATCGGAATGGCTCAGGAAAAATGCGACCTGGGAACTTATAAAGAATTCGAGGATAATATGCTGCCAAGAGTTAAAGATCTTGGTTACAATACTATTCAGATTATGGCTATCATGGAGCACCCTTATTATGGCTCTTTCGGATACCATGTAACCAATTTCTTTGCAGCTTCCTCATGGTTTGGTACACCGGAAGAACTCAAATCACTCATTAACAAGGCTCATGAGATGGGTATCACTGTGCTTATGGATATTGTACATTCTCATGCAGCAAAGAATTTCGCTGAAGGTATCAATGCCTTTGACGGCACAGACTACCAGTTTTTCCACTCTGGCGGCCAGGGCAATCACGACGTTTGGGACTCCAAGCTTTTTAACTATGGAAAACATGAGGTAATTCATTTTCTGCTATCCAACATAAAATTCTGGCTTGAGGAATATCATTTTGACGGGTTCCGATTTGATGGAATAACTTCCATGATTTATCATGATCATGGCCTTGGAACGGCTTTTGACAATTATAACAGGTACTTCAGCATGAACACGCACGTTGAAGCCTTAACATATCTCCAGTTTGCCAATGAGTTGATAAAGGAAGTAAAACCTGCTTCAATTTCAATTGCAGAGGACATGAGTGGAATGCCCGGGATGTGCCTTCCTATTGAATATGTGGGAATTGGTTTTGATTACAGACTAGCTATGGGAATGCCGGACTTCTGGGTAAACACTTTAAAACACAGTGATGACGATTGGAACATGCATGCTCTGTATCATGAACTGTCAACTAGCCGCTATATGGAAAAGCGCATAGCATATGTAGAGTCACATGACCAGGCATTGGTAGGCGACAAAACCTTTATCTTCAGAATGGCTGACAAGGAAATGTACTGGCATATGAATAAGGAAAGCCAAAGCCTTGAGATAGAGCGTGCAATTGCGCTGCATAAGATGGCACGGTTTATTACAATTTCCCTTGGTGCAGAAGGGTATTTGAATTTCATGGGCAACGAATTCGGACATCCTGAGTGGATTGATTTCCCCAGAGAAGGAAATGGTTGGAGCTTCAAGCACTGCAGAAGACAATGGACCCTTGCTGACAGTGATTACCTAAGATATTACGACCTAAACCAATTTGATAAAGCTATGATTCATTTTATGTCCGAGGAAGGCCTGGTAGGCGGTTATGCACCTCAATGCCTCTGGATAGATCAGGACAGGAAAATTATTGCTTTTAGAAAGAAGGATTTTATATTCATATTTAATTTTCATCCGACAGAATCCTATCCCGGTCTTGAGCTTCCTATTCATGAGGATAGCAAGTTCGAAGTAATCCTCGATACAGATGAGTACAGGTTTGGCGGACACGGTCGAATCTCCCACGATGTAATTTATGAAACCTACAAGCTTAATATGAACAATGACTTTACCGGAATATCAATATATTCTCCAAACCGTACCGCTATAGTGTTAAGGAAAAAATAGCAAATGTATTCTACCGGCAATGGTTATTATCGTACCATTGCCGGTATTAATTCTTGATTTTTGAAGGGTTTTCGAGGTAGCGCAAGCATAAGTTAAGTACTTTCTATTATTAACTCCCTCAATACTCCAGCAATGCACTTAAGCCCTTCTACAATCCTGTCCTCAGGCATATTTGAGAAGTTAATTCTCATCGTATTTTCCTTACCACCATTTGGAAAGAATGACCCCCCGGGAACAAAAGCAACATTCTTTTTGATGCATATTTCCAATACGTCTCTCGCATTTATGCTGGCAGGAAGCTCCACCCATGCAAACAATCCACCTTTAGGCCTTGTGAAGGTTATACCTTCCGGGAATTCTTCCTCCATAGTTTTAACCATTATATCTCTACGTTTCCTGTAGACCTTGCGAATTTTCTCAATATGTTTGTCAATATCGTAGAGTTCAAGGTATTTGGAAATTTCCATCTGTGCAAGGGTATTGCATTGTAAATCCGCCCCCTGCTTAACGAGCACATACTTTTCAATTACAAACCTCTCGCCTGCAATCCACCCAATTCTATAGCCCGGACAAAATGTTTTTGAGAATGTCCCGTAACAAATTACACATCCTTTGTTGTCAAAGGACTTTAACGACGGCAGTGTCTCACCTTCAAACCTCAATTCTCCATACGGGTTATCCTCAATTACCATAACCTGGTACTTCATTGCAACCTTTACAAGCTGTTCCCTGCGCTCTAAACTCCAGGTTCTTCCCGTAGGGTTCTGAAAATCAGGTATAGTATATATTATTTTAGCTCTGTCAGTTTTCTCAAGAATCTTTTCAAGTTCACAAGGTATCATACCAGCATCGTCAGTAGGCACCTCAACAAATTCACAGCCATATGCCCTGAAGGCACTAATTGCAGCAAGATATGTTGGACTTTCACACAGTACAACATCTCCTTCATCAAGAAAAACCTTTCCTGTAAGATCCAAAGCCTGCTGTGAACCATGCGTCAGCAAAATATTATCGGCAGCAAACTGAGTTCCAAGCTTCGAATTCATTCTTTTGGCAATCCACTCCCTCAATGGAATATAACCTTCTGTTGTAGCATATTGTAATGCCTTCGAGCCTTCCTCCGACAGCACAATCCTGTTTACTTCCTTAATTTCTTCAACCGGGAAAAGCTCTGGTGCAGGCAGTCCCCCTGCAAAAGAAATAACCTCCGGTCTTTCGGTTACTTTCAAGATTTCTCTTATCTCTGAAGCCTTTAGCTTCGACATTCTCTTTGCAAATTTAAAATCCATTAAAACCACCTCCAATTACATATCAGGTATTTCATGCATAGAATTTTAGGGAATGAATAAAAATTACTTACGCTTTTTTTAAGGACAAATAATGTAAGCATACATGTTGTAACGAAAATATAGAAAAAGATAATTTTTCATAATGCCCAAGAAATCAAACAATAGGGTTTATTTCAACATCTTTATAAACATAATCATGCTCTTTACTATCCATCAATTCTTTCATGGCAGTACACAACCTCTTTACCCCTTCTTCTATATCCTTTAATGGTGCAAAGGTGAAATTCAGCCGAATAAAGTTATCTCCATGGCCTGCTATAAAGAAGGGATTTCCAGGGACAAAAGCCACCTTATGCTCTGCAGCTTTTGCAACAAGCTTCCCCGCAGATACACCGGCAGGCAGTGTACACCATATGTAATAACCGCCTCTTGGTTTATTCCAAATCAAATCGGCCGGAGCATACTTTGTTAAAGCATCATACATTATGCCTCTTCTAATCTTGTATTCCTTGCAGATCTTTGCCATATGGGTTTCTAGAGCTCCACTTGTTATAAACCTTTCAATAATCCACTGTGACAAGCTGTTCGGATGCAGGTCTGTTACCTGTTTTACTGCTGCATATTTCTTTACAATTTTTTTATGTGCTACCATCCAACCCAGCCTTAAGCCCGAATATACGTTTTTTGAAAAGGTACTAAGGTAAATAACATAGCCGTCATTATCCATAGACTTAATAAGAGGCAGTGAATAACCGTCATAGCACAGTTCACCGTAAGCATCATCCTCCAAAACCATAACCCTGTACTTATACATAAGCTCTATGAGCCTTTTTCTTCTTTCAAGTTCCATCTCTACACCGGTCGGATTCTGGAAAGTCGGAACAGTGTAAATCAGCTTTGGCCTGTACCTGTGCAGGAGCTGTTCTAAAATATCAAGCCTCATACCTTTATCATCAATTGGCACGCCCATCACCCTGGCCCCAATTGTTTTAAAGGCCTGAATCGCCTGAAAAAATGAAGGTTCCTCTACAACAACGATATCTCCGGGGTCAAGCAATATCCTTGCTGCTATATCTATTCCCTGCTGCGAGCCCGAAAGAAGCATTACCTCATCAGGACTGCAATAAACCCCTCTCTTCTGCATCAAACCGCATATTGCTTCACGAAGTGACATAAACCCTTCTGTCGGAGTATGAAGAAGAGCTTTATAATTCTTCTTATCCACCAATTCATGTTCAATTCCTTCTAACACCTCTATTGGTCCCGATTCAGGCGAAGCAATTCCGGTAGCAAAAGAGATCAAATCTTTTCTGCTTGCTAAAGTTAATAAATCCTTAACCAAATATGAATCAAAACTGTTCGAGTATTGACTGAAAAGCTGATTCCAGGTTGGTTCCTGCAATTTACCGCTTCCCGTATTCAGTTCCTCATCCGGATATGAAAGCACGATTGTCCCGTTTCCCACATGGGATCCCACCAATCCTTCAGCCTTTAGCTCACGGTAGGCATTTAATACTGTCGTTCTGTTTACGCCAAGACTCTCGGCTAACTTCCTTTCGGGCGGAAGGCGAAAGCCTGGAACAAGTTCTCCAGATAAGATTTGACGCCTTACCTGCTCAAAAATCTGTATATATAAAGGAGTATCACTTTGTCTGCTTATCGTAATTCTCATACCAAATCACCTCATTGGATTAATCCAATTTCATTATATTCTTATTATCAGCTGCACACAACCACCAATTCTAATTTATTTTGCCCTCCAATTATACCGAGTCTTTATTTTATGTAATAAAGTAAAAAAGAAAAAACCCTCAGCGGGTCATTATAGTTTCATATGTATATCCTGTGGTTTTCATCTTATAGGTTATAAAGTTCTGTCTGCAATCAAACACTTTAAGTAATTTTTCCTTTGTATTCACCCCCCCATGCAACATGTTCGCCTAATCAAGTTGTTATTAGTGGACTTACCATAATTGCAGGGCCTATCTTTAATTCTTTTGCTATGATAGGTAGATTTTTGTTAATATAAAAGAAAAGCATATATGATAAAATAGATTTTGATTATAATATTAAGAAAGTCCAAATCAAGGAAGGAGACATAAATAACTTTGTAGATTCGCTCTTAAATATATTACTTAATGTAATAAAAAAATGATTAAGACCTAAGGAGGCTTATCATGAAGAAGAGAATAGATTTTTTATCAGGGATGCTGTTTGCAGTTGCTACAATAATATTTATCGTCTTATTTCTAACCGATGACACGTTTTTTAATTGGGCATTTGAAAGACATCACAATATATTGAGCTGGTATATAAGACCCTTATTTATAATACCAATGGTTATATTTGCATTCAGGAAAAGTTTTACCGGTATATTCGCGTCAATATTTGCTCTGTTTACAAGTATGTTCTGGTTTCCCGCCCCAACTGCAAACAGCCCCCAGGTTTTAGAATTTTTAGCTTTTGAAATGGATTATCTTAAGGGTACCTGGACCGCTCCCAAAATCATAATAAGTATAGCAGTACCCCTATTTTTCCTTATGCTTATTACAGCAGCATGGAAAAGAAACTGGAAATGGCTTTTATGCGTTATCATAGGGGCAGCTGCCTTAAAATTCGTTTGGAGCATTGCATTTAGCGGTGAAGCAGGCATGTCTATTCTAAAACCTGCATTATTGGGCTTGATTGTCTGTATCGGTGGATTAGGCTATTTTTTTAAGAAGCATAAGCGAACGGATAAATAAACTTTTGTGGTTTCTTCATCAATACGAACTTTATTTACACTGGATTGATTGCAAGAAACTCAATGTATCCACGTGTACCTATGGGCTCTAACTGAATGCGCGGATTATCCTGATCCCACGCATATCCAATGATTGAGGGATTATATTTCCTTTCAGCTTCCCATATTTCTTCGATAGCCTGACCATAATCTTCTTCTGCAAAAGGTTCCCCTTGAAACATTAGATACTTCGCAGCAGGCAGTTCGATGATGTCAAAGCCATCGGGAATTATGCCGTCATAATCCACAGGTACTTCTACGCCCTGCACATATTCGCTTGTCGCGGGTTTGCGGTAATGCTCCGGCAGCCACATGCAGACCGGTTCTCCGCTGATAGATTTCATACTGGTCAACAAACTCCACACATCACAGCCAACTTCCTCGCAATACTCAAAATAATCAGTTGCCTTAATTCCGCGCTTAATGATGGCCTTGCGAGCAGGCTTTTCAATTACCTGGACGAATACATTTTTCACTTTTTCCATTGATTCATTACTCCTTTCAATATAGCGAGATTTAACGCCATAAGGCTTAAACAAATAGAGCGGAACCGGATTTGCAGCATATTGCTTCGGATTACAACCAAATTCCCTCGCGAAAGCTCTCTGATAGCCATCTACACTACCGAATCCCATATCCAGAGCCACATCGATAATACGGCAGTCTTCGTCCCTCAAGCGAAGTGCAGACTTACTGAGCCGCAGTCTGCGGATATAATCAGCCGGTGTAAAATTAGTCCACTGAATAAACAGTCTTCTTGCATACCAGGGAGAAAATTGCGATACTCTAGCCAAATCCGCAAGAGTAATCTCTTCACTAAGATGGGTTTCGATATAATCCTGCATTCGCTGTACAGCCAGTATTTGTTCTCTCATTTGCTCACCTCCGACAATTATATAATAGCATTTTGCCCGAAAGGTCCTCTCGACTATTTTTGCCTTTTTGCAAATTGAAAATTGGTCTGTTAAAATGCAGTATAATCGTTGAATCCAAGTTATAAATTCAGGACTTAATAACACTGAAAATTTGATTTTGGTGGCTTATTTTTCAGCTACAACAAGCATTTCATAATCTTCTGCAGTGAGACGGTCTTCTCTTGAATAGGCCCCCAGTTTAGCTCCGAATATATCTATCTTTTTAAACCCCAGGGATTTCAAGAGCCAGTTTATCTCACTTGGCAAATAATATCTTTCATTGCACTCAATCTTATGTTCATTTCCATCATCATCTGTAAAGCTAGTGACATTATAATCCCTCATGGTCATCAAATCAAAACCGCTGCTTTTGTAATGTGCGCCTTCTTCATTTGCGCCTGTTTCATGAAAATCATCAATGGAATGAAATAGTGGAAACAAACCATTTCCGCTTAAGAAATAATATACTGTGGCAGATAGATTAATAATTTCTTTTCTTCTTTGCGACAAGAAATGTTGACAGTAAAGCAAATGCAAACAAGCCAGAATAAACAATTAAGCTCTCTGCGGCCTTTGCACCGCCAGTTGCCATCCCTTCGAAAGGTAATGATCTATCACCTCTGCCCCTATTCATCCTTGTATTATTATCAGCAGGGTTTCTCATATTGCCGCCAGGTCTTTGCGGAAAACCGTTTTCAAATTGCGTGAACATTGAAATTTGTTCCTCTGTCAACCCAAGCTCCAAAAGTTTTGCTTTCACCTCATCGGTAACAGTTCCGCCAGCCTCCTGCAAAATCTGCATTACCTGCATCATAAGCCCGGGGTCAGGCATATTTCCCTGCTGGGATGGATCAAAGCCTTCGTCTCCCGGCGGATTGTTCCAGTTTCCCGGTCGACCTCCCATGCCTCCCCAATTGCCTCCGCCCATCATGCTGCCAAGGGAAGAAAGCTTTAGATTGCCTGCTGAAATAAGCTTATCCGGGTTTGCAGACTGTTCTTTCGTGGTAGACGGTACTGTGCCGTCAAGCTGGCCCTGTATGCTCTGATAGCGCAGATTGCAAAGAGTTTTAAATGCTTCAACCGCTATTTTGTATTCTTCAAAAGTGCAAAAGGCTGTGTTGTCGTTCTTTACATAATCGGAAATAAGTGCATCAAGCTGTGTAATTTTCTCTTCCCATTTACCGTCTGCAAAATATCCTGTCATTAATTCATTAAGATAGTCGTGATATTTTTCCAGATACTCCGTATTGGATAACAACTTATCAATCAAAGGTCTCGAACTCATTTCCACACCACTTACAGGAGTGTCTATCGGAAAATTGATAACAGAAGATGCGTTTCCGCTCTGAAATCCGCCCCATGCCAAATTGTAGTCCCAGGGCAGGATTGTAACCTTGCCGTTATTCTCGTAAAGGTAATAATTTTGCGCCATGCCTGATGAATAACTGTCAAGGTTCACCACAACAGTATGAGCTGCAAGATACCTCAATATTTTGTCAACATGAAAATATTTATCCAGGTTTTCACCCTCGGCCAATGCCTTTAATGCAGTAATAACACGCTTACAATCACTGTCATTGCCTTTTCCTGCAACATTATTAAAGATTGCGCCGTATGAGGAAATATCGTCTGTTGTATATTCCAAACTGCCACCATTGCCTCTGCCACCCATAGGGCCACCGAAATTCTCCCACGGTCTCTCCATCTGTCTGTCTCCCATTTGTCCGCCACCCATCTGTCTGCCACCCATCTGTCTGTCACCCGTTTGTCTTTCGGCCCTTTGTCGGTCAGGTTGAGTTGCAGCAGAAGGAATTTCCTCTGCTCCTTGATTTGGCTGTGTTTTCCCGTCTTGCCTATTTGCCGGTGGCATACCTCCTTGTGGGAAATTTCCGCCCTGACCAAATCCCGGCGGCATACCTCCCTGTGGGAAATTTCCGCCCTGACCAAATCCCGGCGGCATACCTCCCGGCGGAAAGCCATTTCCATCTCTATTGTTACCGCCCATATCCATACTCTTTACATTGTACATCATACCCCTTGTCGTGCCGAATGTTCTTGCTTCATAGCTGTCGCCATAGGTCTCCACTGCAAGATAGAGCCCCCAGCCCATGCCATTTACTTTGATATCGGCATATCCGAAGTAGGGCGCATCTACACCTGCTTCCTTCATTAACTCATAGGAAACATACTCCTTCATGTAAGTGTTATCACCAGTCATATTATTGACTACAAAGCTATCAAGCCCAAAACACGTCTGACCACTGATGTACTCGTCAAATTGCAGGCGAAAGCTGTATCTGTCGCTGCCGGAGCCTGCAACCTGGGTTAAGCTGGAGTTTCCCTTTGGACGAATACCTACGTTTTGAAATTTCGTTCCGTTTACAACTACATTGGCCATGATAAACTGTTCACTTCTAGCATTGTCCAGCATTTTCTGCCACTCAGCCCCATCCGCAATAATCTCAATTGAAATTATATCTTTACCGAAAATTTTGGTTGCGTATTCTGATTCAGTTTTCATGCCGCCGTTTTCATTATGAGTATTTCCTAATACTACTAGAGCAATACTTGCTATCAAGGCAAAAACAACGGCTATTACAACAATCATATTTATTTTTTTACTTTGTATCATGCTTTCACCTCAAATCTTGGCATACTTACGCGGTATATTCGCCATTGTAGCTTACAAG
>Ga0123335_1006729_pt1 | contig 13214 bp, 13 predicted proteins | sample BiotimSIPDNA_2_FD_89707 | JGI IMG/M metagenome (GOLD analysis project Ga0123335, IMG submission 89707) | Anaerobic biogas reactor microbial communites from Washington, USA - Biogas_R2 time_0 SIP DNA | ecosystem: Engineered > Bioreactor > Anaerobic > Unclassified | place: Washington, USA... | reverse complement strand
TCAATTAGATGCCCAAGATGCAACAATTCTCATTCATTTTATCGCTACGGCAAGGATAAGTTTGGTTTCCAAAAGTATCTATGCCGTAAATGCCAGCATCAGTTTGTACCTGGTAGGTCGAGGCCTGAAAACGACTACCCTTGTTGTCCTGTTTGCGGCAGACCAAGCTTCCTGCACCATGACCATGAACATTACACAAACTTCCGTTGTTGTGACAGGAGCTGTAATCATTCTTTCTTTGTTGCCAAGCCAACCGTGATAGCTGCGCCATCTATGTCATCGCTGGCGGGCCGGACTGATTTTAAGCGTATGCGTTATCCTGCTCACATCATTATCACTGCTCTGTCTATGTTCTACCTGGGTAAAAACTCTTTTAGGAACATAGCCTTGATTTTGCGGGTTATCTTCAATGTCAAGGTCTCGCATACTACTATCGGCAACTGGTGTAAGTCTTTTGCCCCGATGTTTGATAACATGCGCTTGGAACTGATTTCATCCTTGGATTTCAATTCCGATGAGTGGCACGTTGATGAAACGGTTGTTAAGATAAAGGGCGTTAAATACTACATATGGTTTTTGGTCGATTCGGAAACTCGCTTTGTTATTGGTTTTCATCTCTCTCCCCACCGGGATTCCCCGCAGGCTTTTACCTTGCTCGACTCTGCCAAGGACTTGGGACAACCCCAAGCTATCGTTTCGGATCGTTACGCTGCTTACAAGGTACCGGTTAAATCAATCTTTCCATCAACTCAGCACATTAGGGTCGAATCCTTCAAGGATGACATCTCCAATAATCTTATTGAATCTTTCAACCACCAGTTCAAGGCCTGGTACAAAACTAAACAGGGCTTTAATTCTTACCTTTCAGCCAATAATCTCATCAGCACCTTCGTTTTCTTTTACAACTTTGTCAGGCCCCATTCTTCATTGAACGGCCATACCCCAGCTCAGGTTGCCGGCTTGAATCTGTCTAAGAAACAAAAACGAAAGTATTTGCTCGTGGCTTGAACCTTTTCTACGAAATCGGGTGCTATTCTTTCATGTTTACTTTACAGAGCCATCATATCAATATGACCAATAAAATAACATGAGGACTAGCAGGGTAATGCCGATAATGGCTCTTCAGCACAATTTACCGGTCAATTACCCCCGTTAAGTCCACACTTAGTTCTGGTTATCCCGATTTGTTTGTGATCTTATTTATCGATTGTCCTGCGGTTTAGCCAGTAATAGCCGGCAATAACAGCTGCAACAACCGTAAGGACTAGTGCTATCGTAGTCCCAGCCGTTTTGTTTTCCCCATTCAGCGGCTTCTTGGCTGGCCCAGCCTTATCTGAAGATATCCCTGTATTCACTGCATTATCTGAAGAAACGCCCAACACTGTTGGCAGAGAATTAGCAAAGAGCATAACTCCCTTTTCTGCTTCAGCTTTGGAGTTAGTATGGGCTCCCACTTCAATCAACATGGCCCGTGGGCTAAGATCCTGATTGTAGTCTCCCTTGCCCATATATATGCCATTGGAAAGCCCCGGGGCCTTGCGGTCCATTACTGCTTTCAGCCTTTTGGCAAATTCCAGATTTGTTTTCATATTGGGATTCTGCCGGCCGACAACCAGTTTTACCTTGGTTACTTTCTTGCCTTTTACCTCAGTCTGATATTGACTGGCAGGAACGGCATCCCGGTGGACATCAATAATAGCGTCAGGTTGTTTTTTTAGCAGACTGGTTGCCGTGCGTCGTGAACGATTATAGGCATTGATATCGTGAGGATTATGATTGTTTTGATTGTATACCACATTGAAGCCCAAGGATTTAAGCTTTTCGTTTAAAGCCTGCCCTACATCATAGATCCCACCATTTCCATTGATGCTCTCTTTCCCGTCAGAGGGTACGTAGGATTCGTCACTATGAGTATGGTAAAGAGCAATTGTCGGATTTTTACTGCTCACAACCGGCACGGAACTATTGTCAAATATCCAGGCCTTTTTATCGCTATCATAGTTCACCGTCGGCATGACCTCTTTGCCTTTATATACACAGCGAGCGGTATTAGTGATCACTTCTTTGACCATATATCTTGAATTATCGGCACTGATATATTCATCACCTACCGAAACCACCGTTGCGGTCTGCAGTATGACATTGTTCTTCTCATCGATCAGTGTCATATACTTGCCGCTGGGCATCTCGTCTTCAGCATATACAGTGAATACAAAACTAAAAACCAGCAGCATGCTAAGAACTAATGCAATTCTTATAATTCTTTTACTCATCTTCATCGCTGTCACCTTCTTTATGAATATCATGCAGGGGTTTATGCGCCGGTTCAGGTTCTCGCAAGTTTTTAACCAATTCTTCCGGTCTCCCTTCACTCTCCGGGCCACCTTGAATTCTTTCCAGGGTCTCACCAATAAATTCAGCCAATAGGACAGCTAACAAGCCGGACAACACCAATGAATCAAAGGCTCCTGCTCCTCCTACATGTACGGTTCCTCTCACCCCAGTACGTACTAAATAGATGTATTGACCTACATCCAGAGACAGAACGCCTATCACTGCAGCAAAAAAGGCGCCTCTTCTCGATCTGCCTGCTAAATAGCCAACGATACCGGCAACGATAGGATAAATATATATGGGATCGATGAAAATATTCTCTGGTTCTGCGCCCAGGTAACGGGCGGCTAAAAATAGTACAAGTCCGGTTACTGCCGCTGCAATAATAGCTCTGGTTCTTTCCATCCAGGTACCAGCCGCAAATAGGACGTAAAAGGCCAGAATCACTGCTATTATTCCACCCAAGTTGATAGTAATCCGTCCGGTTATAGGTATGTCAATAAAACTACCGATTATCATGGCAGCGATGACCGCCAGGGCAGATTTATCGGTTAGGTGCAAACGGTCTAGGACCCGATGGGCTACCCCAAAATAAATCAACACTGAAATAATCAAAAGGGCAACCAAGCCAAAAGGAAAACTGCTCATCCCTGTAACATCCTTTCTATCGAAATTCTTTTTGTTTAGGATGACCATTGGCAAGGTCTTTTATGTAGTAGCAAAATAATTGAAAAAGTCTGCCTGATAATGAGCTGGGTTCAGTTCATTATCAGGCAGACTTGTTTATTACTATCTGTGAATCGATCGGTAAATCGATATGGTCACTGCCGGCTAGACCACCTTAGGGGATCAATTCCCCTCGCCCTCAACCATTCGGCCGTGAATCCGGTAATGATCAACGGATGCTGTTTTATCTCTTGCAGGTCTTTTGCCGCATTCATTAAGAATACAGCTTTTAAAGAATAAAGAAATTCATCTGTCCAGCTATTCAGCTTATCTATACCTTCTCGTAAAAATATCTTCAAAAGTGGCCCAGCTATGCCGACCAGGTCGGCACCCATAGCCAGTGCACGGGAGGCATCCAGTGACGTACGGATTCCCCCCGAAGCAATTACGGTAAGCGGAAGACCAAGACTGCAGATCTCGCCCAAACTGGCTGCACTAGGGATCCCCCATTCCAGCATTTCACTGGAATGACTGCCTCGACGCTGTGTCTCGATGGAGATAAAATTTGTGCCCCCGCTGCCACCTATATCAAAGTACCTTACGCCACAGTCATATAGTATACTTACACTCTCCCGGGACAAACCAAAGCCAACTTCCTTGGCAATCACCGGTACCGGGCTTTCATTAACGATGGCTTTTACATTATTCCTGACACTTCTGAAATCTCGATCTCCTTCGTGCATGGCTAATTCCTGCGGTATGTTGAAATGTAGCTGCAGGGCATCTGCCTCTATCATATTAATCGCTTTCAATGCATCACTGACACTGCTATTAGCCCCCACATTGGCAATAATCAAGCCGTCAGGATTTATCTCTCTTACAACTTTAAAGCTGTCTCTCAATCCAGGATCATCAAGCGCAATAGTCTGAGAACCTACTGCAATGGCTAAGCCGTATTTCTGGGCCAATTCTGCCAGACCACGGTTTATCCTCCGAGCTTGTTCTGTACCGCCAGTCAAGGCATTAATTATAACCGGATAAGACAATTCTTTGCTAATAAAATGTAAGCCAAGGTTTATATCTTCCATATTGAGACCTGGCACTGACTGGTTGATGAGATGCAGGTCAGAAAAACCTGTATTCAAGGGGCCATCTTTGGTTTTGGATGCGATATCGATATGATCAGTTTTTCTTTGATCGCGAATTACAACAACCTCCCCGCCATACTCCTGGCATGTTCCAATGCCTGCGGATCATTAACATTAAATAGTTGCTCATGCAAAGGACCGAAAAGCCTTAGTTCTTGTTCATCAATAATCATTGAATTCAGGTCTTCCTCAACTATTCGGGTAAGTTTGAGCCGCTTGTCCTCCAAATAGTTTTGGAAAATTGGCAGACACTTTTTTGAGTATACAGCGGCTGTAGGCTGGAGTGTAGAATTCATACGGGTCACCACACTGTCATAATCACCAATTAGACCGATCATATGATCCACCATTTTCATATTTATAAAGGGCATATCACACCCCAATACAAATACCGGATCGAATAAAGCTCGCTCTAGCGCAGCATGTATTCCGGCCACCGGTCCGAGATAGGGAAATATATCCTGATATATCGGAAGGCCAAAACGGTGAAACAGATATGGTTCATTGCTGATAATGATTGTTTCCTCAAAACGGCGGGTAAACTTGTCGATGATGATTTCAATTACCTGCTTCCCGCCGATTTCGGCAAACGCTTTATGAAATTTCATGCGGGTGCTTTTACCACCAGCCAGTATGGCTCCAGTCGTCTTCATAATACTATCCTGCAATTATTTCAACTTTCCTTATGCTCTTGTAATTAAACTCAATGACACGAGGCCTGAGCAAGCTAATCACGCATTTGTGATATGAAAAAGGCTGCCGCCGGCAGCCTAAAAATTCATACCTCATCCCCCGCTAGTTCGTGCACTACATGAAGAACAATTATCGGATACAGGAGCCGATTTGCCTGCCGCTCCCGTATTAAAAAGGGATAACATCTGTTTTATATTGTTCGATTTGCATTCCGGGCATGTGGCTTTCGCTTTATCAGCATTAGAAATCATCAAGTCAAACTTCCTGCCGCACTCCTGACACTGAAAATCAAAAATAGGCATTTTACTACCTCCTTGTGTGGCTCGTAAAACTGCTATTCTCCTTCCTGCTGATCCAGGTATTCTTCCACTTCTTCTTTTTCCTGGTCTTCGATTAAAGCGCGTATGGAAAGGCCTACTCTCTTTTCATCCGGGTCAATGCTAAGTATCTTTACCATTACCTTTTCGTTGATTGAAACTACGTCTTCGGGCTTTTCAATTCTGCGATTGGCCAACTGTGAAATATGAACCAATCCATCCACACCGGGATCCAATTCAACAAATGCACCAAAAGGCGCTGTTCTAACCACTGTACCTTCGATAACGTCGCCCTCATTATATTTTTCAACAAAATTCTGCCAGGGGCTCTTCAAGAGTTTTTTGCGGCTAAGCGATACTCTTTCTTTCTCACGATCAAGACCGAGGATGTATACTTCTACTTCGTCGCCTTCATTCATGATATCAGAAGGATGGTCAATCCTCCTGTGGTCCATCTCCGAAACATGGAGCAATCCTTCGTAACCACCCAGATCAATGAATGCACCATAATCAACCAGGCGCTTAATCTTACCGGTTCTAGTTTGCCCCTCTTCGATGTTCTCCCAGAAGCTCTTTTTCAGTTTATTTTTCTCTTCGGCTACCAGATCCTTACGTGATAATACCACCTGAGAACCGCGCCGTTTATTGCGATTGAATTCTATTATTTTGAAATTGAGTACTCGACCGATGTATTCCTCCAGATTCCTGGCATAACCGTCTTCTACATGGGAAGCCGGCAAGAAGGCGACGATTCCTACGTCTACTAACAAACCGCCTTTTACGCTGTCAGTGACCGTACCATCTATTGTCTTGCCTTCCTTGTAATATTCCTCTAAACTATCGAGAACCTTTTGCGAGTCCACCTTTTTCTTGGACAAAAGAATAGTCCCGTCATCATCCCATTTAAGGACCAGTACTTCGATCTCATCACCGACTTTAACCAGATCCTTGCAGGAATCAATATCCTTTAAGGACATTTCGCGCTGGGGAATGATTCCCTCTGATTTTCCGCCTACATCGACCATAACTTCATCATCCAGAACCTGAATAACACGTCCGGTCAATATGTCCCCTTTGCTGGGAGTTGCAAAATCGGCCATTTCAGCTTCCATTTTTGCAAATGACTCTTCCTGCTGCCCCTCTATGTTTTCCTGAACCGGATCTTGCACTACGTTTTCCGCTTCAGCCTGTTTTCCCGTTTCTGCCTGGTTGTTTTCCATTTCCGTCATCCTTTCCACTACCTCCTTAATAATCCAATCCGGAGTTGAAGCTCCAGCTGTAATACCCACTTTGGCGGCATCCCGGAACCATTTAATATCAATATCGCCAGAACTCTGAATCTGATAAGTATTAACTCCGGTATCCAAACACTCTTTGTAGAGAGTGGCTGTATTCGAACTCTTACTGTCACCGATCACCAGCATTACGTCTACCTGGCTGCAAAGATCGCGGGCAGCCTTCTGCCTTAGTCTGGTAGCGGGACATATGGTATTGAAAACCCTCAGCTCTGGACACTTGCTTTTTAAGGCATCAACTACTCGTTCGAATTTCTTTTCATCCTTGGTAGTTTGAGAAACTACGGCCATTTTAGCGCTGATTTGCAGATCACATATTTGATCAGGGTCGTTGACCACAATGGCCTGTTCATCACACCAACCTATCAGGGCTTGTACTTCTGGATGATCCCTGTCTCCAAAAACAACTATATCATACTTTTCACTTAACGATGCCACAATTTCATGAACCTGCTTTACCAAGGGACAGGTGGCATCCTTTACAATCAAACCCAGCGTATCCGCATCAGAGATTACGCTAGGCGTCACCCCATGAGACCTGATAATGATCCCCGCCGGAATATCCTTTATGTCTCCCAGGGAATCGACCGAATCAATACCATAAGCATGAAGGTAATCGATCACTGCTTGATTATGGACCAGCGGCCCCAGGGTATACCATTTCCGATCATCGGTAAAACAGTCCCGGGCCATATCAACTGCACGTTTGACGCCGGAACAAAATCCAGCTTTGTTGGCCAAAATGGTATGCAACTAACTACACCCCATAATATATGCGTAAACCAGTTCTATCATTGTTCCAGCAACAGGTTTATCTCATTCATTATCGAAACGCTGGCTTCCTGCAATACAGCACTGCTTATCTTTTTCCCCAGGTATTCGCTCAGATTTATCGGATCGCCCACTCGAACCAGAAGTGGCTTGAACCAACCCAGCGGGAAGGTGTTCTCAGTTCCTATACAGGCTACTGGTACCACTGGAGCCCCGGATTTCAAAGCAAACATAGCGACACCGGTCTGAACGATAGCATCCGGATATAGCTTTTTTCTGGCGCCTTCCGGAAAAATCCCCAGTATATTTCCCTGTTTCAGAAGATCCAATGCATAGCGTATGGTCTTGATGTCCGTTGAACCACGCTTAACCGGGAAAGCATTCAGCTTAGTTAATATTATAGACATTATGTCGTTATCAAACAACTCGGCCTTGGAAATGAAATGAATGGGTCTTTTAATAGCTACACCCACCAAAACCGGGTCCCAGTTGCTCATATGATTGGCCGCAATTATTACTGGTCCCTTTTCAGGTAGCTTATGTAGTCCCTCCGTTTTCAAACCCAGGACTGTTAAAAAAACTTTGCAAATAGCCCGGGCTATTCTATACAGCATATCCAGACCCCCTAATAGTGTCCAGTATGAGGTTCATTAAGTCATCAATAGTCATGGAACTACTATCAATAACTATAGAGTCAGGTAATATCTTGAGAGAGCCAACCTCTCTGTTGGCATCGCTTTTATCTCGTTCTTCTATCTCTATTTTAACCTTCTCCAATTCATGACCGAGCCCAGTTGCTGTTAGTTCAGCCTGCCTTCTTCTAGCCCTTTCCTCAATGCTGGCGGTCAGAAAAAATTTATACTCTGCTTCCGGCAATACACATTCGCCGATATCACGTCCATCCATAACTACAGAATTATTAGATGCCATATGCTGTTGTTGGCGGACCATAATACGTCTGATCTCAGGGTGGGACGCTACTTTGGAAACAGCGGCATTGACTTCGTGGGATCTGATTGCAGAGCTGACATCCTGCCCGTCACAAAAGACCAGTTGATGACTGGAACCTTGTCTGAACTCGATGTGCGTATCTCTGGCCAAGTTAGTGAGTTGCCCGGCATCAGCCAGGTCAACCTCGTTTTTTATCGCTTTCCAGGTAATACACCGATACATGGCACCGGTGTCTATATATACAAAACCCAATTTGTCTGCCAAGCGTCTTGCAATAGTACTCTTACCGGCTCCGGCCGGTCCATCAATAGCTATCTGCATTCTTCATTCACCCAGTATAGAATTCAATTAATTTTAGCATACCTAATGGTCAGGTAAAACCTATAATCCATATGATAATTAGGTTATTGGCATTATCGCATGTACTCACATGAAATGCTATGTCGATCTGTTATTTTAGGAAAGATGCTTTTAGTTAGGGTTTATTTTAACTTCGTATCGTATTCAGCAGATCCCAAAATTCCGGGAAGGAAATACTGACTGCATCAGTACCCATGATTTGTGTATCTGACTGTAGACACATGGCGGCAACAGCAAGGCTCATAGCAATTCGATGGTCGCCATGGCTTTGAACCTGAGTATTTTCGGATTTATTTTCGCTCAACGCAGGATTACCTTGAATTACAAAACCATCTACCAGCTCTTCTATTTCGCAGCCAAATTTGGACAGCTCGCTGCATATGGCAGAGATACGATCACTCTCTTTTACGCGGAGTTCTTGAGCGCCTTCAATTGTTGATTGACCATTCGCAAAGGCCATGGCCACCGCTATTATAGGTATCTCATCTATCAAACGCGGAATAATTTCACCATTTATTCTAACACCATGCAAGGAAGAACTGCATATCAGCAGATCAGCAACCTCTTCTCCGCCAATTATCCTGCGGTTATGCAAATCGATCTTGCCGCCCATCTCGCGCATGACATCAATAATACCATCGCGAGTACTATTTATTCCTATGTCCTTTATCAACAATTCTGAACCAGGTACCAGGCTGGCAGCAACTATGAAGAAAGCGGCAGAAGAAATATCTCCGGGCACTAGGAAGTCCTGTGGCTCAAGCTCTCTCCCTGGGCGCAGAGTGATCTCGTTGCGATGTACAGAAATATCAGCTCCCATGGCGATCAGCATGTTCTCACTGTGATTACGGGATCTCTCGGGTTCAATAATTACTGATTCCCCATCTGCATCCAGCCCAGCCAGCAACAGGGCCGATTTGACCTGAGCACTGGCGATAGGCATACGGTAGTGTAAGCCTTTTAGTGGTCTGCCTTTTACAGCCAGTGGAGGGTTTTGGTCATTATTGCGCGCCCATATATCAGCACCCATAGCTCGCAGCGGCTCCATAACACGTTTCATGGGACGCTGGTTGAGTGATTGGTCTCCGCTTAGTACAGAAAAAAAGTGCTGACCAGCCAGAAGTCCTGACAATAACCGCATGGTGGTTCCAGAATTGCCACAATCCAGGACTGAAGTTGACTCGCGCAGCCCATGTAATCCCTGGCCGAATATCTGTAACCGCGAGCCTTCTCGCTTAATTTCAACGCCTAATTGCTTAATGCACGAACATGTAGAAAGGGTGTCCTCTGCCAGTAAAAAATTGCTGACAGTCCCAACTCCCCGCGCCAAAGCAGATAAAATCACGGCACGATGTGAGATAGACTTATCAGGTGCAACACTTATCTCTCCCTTTAAAGGTCCAGATTTGCTCAGGGTTGTCTGCATTTGTCCTCCTTATGAGCGAATCCACGCTTTGATGCCATTGGCCTGCAGTTCAGCAACCGCCTCTGCTGCATCAGTTAGAGAAGGAACTCCTAAGCGTATGGTACCGCCATCTCCTTCCCGGACTCGCAGTATTTCGATATCAACTATATTGATATCCTTTTCATGGAGTATAGCTCCTAAACGGGCAATTATTCCAGGTTTATCTGGCACTATGCATACTATATCTGAAAAATCGGGCATTATCCCGCGGTGGACCTGAGGTATCCTGTCGCGCGTATCTTTTGCCGAGGAGAGCTCTTGTAGTACTTTTTCCCGATCACCGGCCTTTATTGCTTCTCTCAGCTTAATGAGATTTTCGATTAAAAGGTCTAATTTGTCTACTATTATCTCCTGATTAGAAAATATGATGTTGTCCCATAGTTCCGGATTGGAGGAGGCTATCCGCGTAGTATCCCGAAATCCTCCGGCTGCCATCATTAAATGTTCTTCATCGCCTCGGGTCATGTTAACCAGGGCCGCGGCAGTTAGATGCGGAATATGACTTATAGCCGCCACCAGTTCATCATGGCGCTCAGCTGTCAGCCGCTTAATGCGGGCTCCAGTACATGCGAGCAGTTCGTTCATAAAGGCTAATATGTCATCAGGCGTGCCCGGAGCCGGGGTCAAAATATATGCAGCATTTTCAAACAAGTAGCGATCAGCTCCAACGACACCCCTTATCTCAGAGCCGGCCATGGGATGACCACCAATCTTGTACACAGCGTCAGGAAGCTGTGAGAATACACGCATAACCTCCTGCTTGGTGCTGCCAACATCACTTATAATGGCACCCGGCTTAATTCTTGTTTTAACCTGGTCTATAATGCCACCAAAGGTGCTTATTGGGGTACACAGGAAGATTACATCCGCGGTAGCCGCCGCCGTTTCCAGATGCCCCCCACCGTCAATGGCTCCCATTGCCAAAGCTTGATCTATGGTATGATCCTCGTCCACGCCAATAACTCTAGCTACCAAAGGTGATTCCTTGAGAGCCAGACCTAAAGAACCTCCTATAAGACCTACTCCAATTATCAATACATTAACGGACATAACTTATCACCTATCTGTGTATTACTATTCCTGCTTCATTGCAGCGTGCAGTTTTTGTACCTTATCCACCATCATACGGAAATTCTCGGGTGTCAATGATTGTGGACCATCAGACATCGCTTCACTAGGATTCTGGTGTACCTCTACAATCAAGCCGTCACAGCCGGCACCAACAGCAGCCATTGCCATCGGCGCTACCAGTTTCCATTTACCGGTTCCGTGGCTGGGATCGACGATAATCGGCAGATGGGTAAGCTGTTTGATGATGGGAACAGCGCTCAAGTCCAGGGTATTACGGGTGTAGTTTTCAAAGGTACGGATCCCCCGCTCGCACATGATCACCTGTTCGTTACCGCTGGATATGATATATTCGGCAGCCATAATCCATTCTTCAATGGTAGCGGAAGGTCCTCTCTTCAAGAGTATTGGTTTATTACATTTCCCCAGTTCCCGTAAGAGGAAAAAGTTTTGCATGTTGCGTGCCCCTACCTGCATAACATCCACATAGGAGGCTACGATATCGATTATACGCGGATCCATGATTTCTGACACTATCGGCAAGCCGGTTATCCTTCGCGCTTCGGCGAGTATCTTTAGACCCTCTTCCTCAAGTCCCTGGAAGGAGTAGGGTGAGGTGCGGGGCTTGAAGGCCCCCCCCCTGAGCATAGTGGCCCCGGCACTTTTAACCATCTGTGCGACCTCAAGGAACTTATCCCATCCTTCTACTGCACAGGGGCCAGCTATTACTTGTATGCTGCCGTCACCAATAACCTGATCACCTACTCTTACGGTAGTAGGATTCGTTTTGAATTCCTTGGAAGCCATTTTAAAAGGCTGTACTATGGGTACAACTTTCTCCACTCCGGCCATGGTTTCGATTGCATCCATGATAGCCTGGGTTCTTTCTCCGATAGCACCAATAATGGTACGCTCAACACCTTTGGAAAGATGGACATTGAATCCCTTTTCCTCCAGTTTCTTTTCAACCATCTTGATCTGTTCTTCCGGAACAAGTCTTTCCATTACGATGATCATTTTGTAACCTCCTTTTCGTAGAGGTGAGAAAAACACAAAATGCCATTAGTGAAAAAATCACCAATGGCATCCAAGCCAAAGTCATAATTTCCCACCATACTACCATACTACATTTTTGATATTTAACATCCGTACTACAGCTATAACAATAACATGATGGGATGCTCAATTCAATCAAATTTTAAACAGTCTTACTATATAAAATATGCTAATGCTGGATAAGCTTGTTCTGCAGTTGGGCTATGGCTTCAATTCTTGATAGCAGTTGAAGGTAATTCTCCGGGGTTAGTGATTGTTTACCATCGGACAATGCCCTATCAGGGTCCTGGTGCACTTCTACCATCAAGCCATCAGCTCCGGCAGCAATAGCAGCAGCAGCCACCGGAGTTACCATTCTCCATTTACCGGTGGCATGACTTGGATCAACAATAACCGGCAGATGTGATAGTTCCTTGGCCATGACCACGGCCCCGATATCAACAGTATTACGGGTATAGGTTTCAAAGGTCCGTATGCCGCGTTCACACAGAATAACCTGCCAATTACCACCGCTTAGCAAATACTCTGCCGCCAATAGCCATTCCTCAATAGTAGCCGACAGTCCCCTTTTCAACAGAACTGGTTTATTTACTCTGCCCAAAGCATCCAATAACGAATAGTTCTGCATATTACGACTTCCTACCTGAAAAACATCGACATGATCATATAGGCAATCGATGTCATGAAGATCCATAATTTCTGTTACTACCGGCAAGCCGGTAATCCTTCGGGCTTCATCCAATATCTGCAGACCCTCTCTTCCCATTCCCTGAAAAGAATACGGGGAAGTCCTCGGCTTGAACAATCCGCCTCGCAGCATATTAGCTCCGCTTGCCTTAAGAATCTGTGCCAGTTCCAGGTACTGTTCAGGACTTTCTACAGCACAGGAACCGGCAATATTAGTGCAGTAGCCCTGCCCAACAAATACCGGTCTCCCCGGTCCTTCTATTTTGATTACGGTGTCTTCAGCTTTATAATCCCTGGATACCAGCTTAAAAGGCCTCATGGCCTACCTCCTGTATAACAACTGTGATAGATTTTAATAAAATACAGCAAAATATAATTGCATTGATAATTGATATCATTCATC
>Ga0123335_1006728_pt1 | contig 13214 bp, 6 predicted proteins | sample BiotimSIPDNA_2_FD_89707 | JGI IMG/M metagenome (GOLD analysis project Ga0123335, IMG submission 89707) | Anaerobic biogas reactor microbial communites from Washington, USA - Biogas_R2 time_0 SIP DNA | ecosystem: Engineered > Bioreactor > Anaerobic > Unclassified | place: Washington, USA... | reverse complement strand
TTTCTTGCAGCAGCTTTTCAACCTGATCTACAAACTTTCCGGCCTTGCGGCTGAACTGATATTCAAAATTTGAGCTGCGCGTAAGAGCTTCCAGTTCCTGACGCGCCGTTTCGCCCTGTCTGCGTTCATTCCAGTGCAGCTCGATGTTTGCCAGGAAATAAAAGCCCAGGTTTAATACTAAGACTGGCAGGAGAAACATGAAGTAAGGCAGCAATCGCAGCCATTTGTTGTCATGTTCTGATCCGCCTGGTTTCACGCAATACTCCTGTCAGAGCATGTCCTATCTGATTTTAAGGCTGCGAAGGTGACCTGGAAAAGCTTTATGGTTTCTGCCTTGCCTTTGAGCGCCGCCTCTGAGTGCATCTTGAACCTGGTGGTGTCGGAGAGGCCGCTGACGAAATCGTGGGAGAACAGGCAGCGCTGTTCGGGCAGTTTTTCGGCTTCTTTTTCGATGCGGGCACTGACGTTAACTGCGTCACCGATTACGGTGAAGTCGCGCTTGGAACCAAAGCCAAGCATGCCGCTGATGACTGTGCCGGCATTGACTCCGATGGCAACAGGAAAGTGCAGTTCGCCAGCCTGCTCTGCCTGCATGATTTTCTGCGCCGCCTCGATGGCAGACTGCCGAGCGGCTTCGGCCTGTGGTGTTCCTTCGGCTTCGAATATGCCGAGAATCTTGTCGCCCATGAGTTTGTCAATGTCGCCGCCCTGTTCGATGATGATTCGGCAGAGCTTAGCTATCTGAATTTTGAGTTTTGCGAAAAGCTCTTCGCTGCTTTTGCTGACAAGACGACTGGCAAAATCGACAATGCCGATGTAAATCAGCACGTATTCCCGTTTTTTGCCGGCCAGCGTTTCACCTTGGCTGGCGCTTACAGTCATCGCACGCTGAGCGCTGCGCGACAGCATTTTCCCCATCATTTCCTTCTCAGCAAGGCCTCGGGCAAAGCGGTCATACGAGGCACAGAGTTCGCCCAGTTCGTCGTTGCGGTCGAGATGTATACGGTAGAAATAATTCTGACGGCCAATCTGCTGCATGCCGTCGCTGAGCGCACGCACTGGTATCATAATGTCAGAAGCTGTTTGAAAGCCTATCAAAACGAACAGAAGTATTGCCAATGCCATGAAGTAACGCAGATAGCTTTTAATCGATGCAGTTGCCTGTTCTATTGGCGTTTGCATGGCGGCACCAATCAGGAAGCTGTTGAACTGGGATATGCCAGGTCGGCCTTCGATACTTATCTTTGTCTGCCCAATCTGCCGCTCACTTGAAACCGGAAAATTCGAGTTTGCTATCCAGGCGGACTCCCGGAAAAAATTGAGCCCCGGTACAGGTCTGAATTTGCGCGTCAACTTGCCATAGCGCTGATATTCTATTGAGCATACGGCGAAGGCGCCCTGCTGATGCTCGGCAATTCTGGTTAAATAACCACCTCGGCTGAATGATAATATCCACAAGCTCATGAATTCAGGATTATCAAGCGAAGGCATCGGGATAACAAATACCCCGGCGGCACCTGTGGTAATTTCGAATTCGACCAGTTCGCCAACAGCATTGCTCAGCCGTATGTAAGTAATATCGCCAAAGTTCGATCTCAGGCTCTGCATGGCGCCGTCAAAATACAGCTCGCTTTTCAGATTTTTCATCGAGAGATTGGCTGATTCGCTATTGCCTGTGATGCAATTGAAAAGGTGCCTGCCGATCTGGCTCATGACGCTGACAAAGGTGTCTGAATCTTTCTGGATTGACTTACTGTGGCGGAATTCCAGGCTTTGCCGGTTCTGCAACAGAAAGTTGCGGGCAGTCGCATTGTTTTCCCAGTGCTTTTCAGCGTTAATTGAACTGAAGCAGTCTGACATATACTTGTGCAGATTTGCCTTTGCTTCGTCGGAGCCGGAATTCTGCTCGAGATGGCGAGCCAGTTCAAGCATGCGTGGTTGTTCAGCAAACTTCTGAATCTGTCTGGTAACGACAGGGTTGATATAATATTGTCTCCCTTCGAACTCGTCGAGGAAGCGCTTGATTTCGAGTCGCTGTTGCTGTATGGCGGCCTGGTGGTTCTCAAAGATGAAATAACCGGCGATGAAAGCAACGGTAAGCATTGGAATCATTGCCGTCAGCAGAACCGAAAACAATAGTTTGCCCTGGATGGATCTGGAAATGGCAGTAGCAGAATATTGTGATTGGTAGAAGTATGCGAGAGTCAATACAAGTGTGAGAAGAAGTATCAGGACGGCTTGTCTGAGGTTGTGTCTGCCGGCATCGATTCGAGCAGCAGCCACGAGTTTGAATTTTTTGCCGTCTTTTATGATTTCATCAGTTTCAATAAGGTAGTTGCCTGCAATATTGTCTGTTTCAGAGGCTTTGGCGCTCAAAAGATCGACCGGAAAATCCCGGCGATGGAATTTTTCTCCACCACTCGCAATCAGCGCAATTTCACAGTCTGAGTCGCTGTAAGCGTCTACCAGCAGGCGCGGGTTCCCTGCTGCCTGATTGGGATCTATCGAAAACATGAGAATGCCGGCAACTCTCATGTCTTTGTCTTCTATTCCGAGCAGTTCACTGTTATTGGAAGGAGGCGGACGAGCAAGCACTTCATCTGAAAAGACGCGGTAAAAGTTCCAGTAAAACAGTTCAGTTCCGCTGTTTCCCTCGATTGGCATGCTGAAGCCAATTTTTTCGGCTGCAAGGTGATTTGCGTCGAAGTCGGTATTGAAGAACTCATGCATCTGTAAATCTAATGTGTCTTCGATGGCATCGCGACCGATGTCGTTGAAGTAGAGCAGTAGAAAATGTGCCAGTCGATGATAAAAATTCTGCTGGTATTCGTTCAACCCAATGTTAACGGCAATTTCGGGTGGAGATGAGGCAGTATCAGCAAAGTCTGTTGTCGCAAATACCCGGCGAGGCTGCAAGCCAATGCTTTGCAGTTCCGCAATCATTTTCTCTATACTTGCGCTGATAATGCTGGCGTCATCAGGCTTTCGTCTGAAGCTCAGCCTGTTTTCCGTGGTTTCAAGCAACTTCTCCATTTTCAGTTCAAAGGCGATTTTTTCGGCATCTTCGGCGTTAATTTGCCTGATCAGGCGAAAAACTTTTTCTGAGGCGTTGTTCTGACTGAATCTCAACATCATCTGGTTATCGATAGCGAGACCATAATAGACGACAACGGCACACAAAACAGTGAAAGTCGTGAATAATGTCAGGCTCAATGCTCGATAACCGCTGGTGGAAATGCTCCCCGCACTTTTTTCAGCAGCAGGACAAGGCTGTAGATTGTCTGCGTCGCAGCTTCTGTTCTGCTTCTGGTCGCTGTTGAGCCTGCGGTGGTATGCAGTACTGGACTCATTGATTGTAAAAGCTTCTGCAGTGTCTGAAGCGTTTACGGGCTTTGAATCTTTAATCAGAGAAGCAATTTCATGGTCAAAGGCCAGGGGAATACCAGAAAATTGTCTGGTTGCAGTCTCAAGCTTCGCCGCTTTATGAAAGGCCTCACTGATTATGCTGTAATCAAGTCTGGTGTCTTCGCTGCCGACCGAACCGGCGTAGAATATGCCTCTGGCCAGGCCAATTCCGAATGTGTAGGTGAAAACCCCCTGTTTTTCTCTTTTGGCGTTTATCGCGGAAAGTGCCGAATACATGCATAAGGCTGTTTTTATGGCGTTTTCAGCTGTTAGCTGGTCATCATTTCCGTCGAAAACGGCTTCAATAGCATCGCCGATGAATTTGTATATGCGGCCGCCATTCTCAGAGATAATTTCTGACATGACTGCAAAATGATGGTTGAGCATATCAGTAATCTCATCAGATGGTCGGCTTTCACAGAGAGATGTAAAATTTCTGATATCAGAAACCAGAGCGATGCCGGTAAATGACCGCGCGCCGCTGTCGGCACGGGTTTCTGGATCTTTAACCAGAGCTTCGACGGCATGATCTGATAACAGTGTGGCGAGGCGTTCACGCTCCTTAACGCCTTCTGCCATCTGCGCAAATTCGCGGGTCAGCCTGCCGAGTTCGTCAGCTCTTTCCGAGTCAAGTCTGACATTATAATTACCACTGGCGATACGATCGAGAGCACGCTTCAGTTCTCTGATCGGATCCAGCAGAAACCTTGCAGTAAAATAGGCACACAATGCTGCAATTACCAGTGACAGCACGATCAGCATGGCAAAGAGACGGCGGCGACTGCTTTCTTCAGCTGCAATTTGCTGATGTCCGGCCATGCCGGCTATGACTATTTCTGAATTCTGACCGTATGGCATGGCAACGACTGAGATGCCTGTCAGATGCTCGTTGACCGTTCCGCCTCTGGATACCGCAGTTTCTGCCACACGCGAAATATTTGAAAAATGCTGGCGAATCAGATCGTCATCTGGCCGGTAGATGGTTTTGAGACCCTGCGGTGTGTTTCGGAATGCGATGAAAGCATAGTCGGGAAAACTGGTTCTGAAGTTTTCTATTATTGTCTGTATCGATTTTTCGAAAAGTGTAGCTATGTCCCAGACAATGAACAGCACGGCCTGAGATACTCCTCTTATCGAGATAAAATCATAGATGATGGTTGCGGCTCCGTCGCCGGTCTGCTGATTCAGGCAAAAGTTACGTCTTTTCTCAATTTCGACGTTGAGATCGTTACCAGAAACAGCCGAATAAGCCTGGGAACCAAATGTTTCCTGTTCAGAAACAGCAAATTCCGGGAGTTCTACCTCCGGGTGCCTGAGTGCATAGCGCCGTCGCAGATTCTGAATGATCGATGCCCGATAAACGCTGAAAATATCTTGCAAGCGACTTTTATTGGTCTCGTCATTGTATTGAATGCCTTCGCCTTGAAGGTCGAGAAGATAAAACCCGAGCAGAGGCAGCGGCAGTTCCCGGTCAAGAAAATTTGCTATAACTCTTTCTTTAACCAGATCAGCTTCAATACCATGTTGCTCGATAAGCCCGGCCAGACGGGTGTCGGTGAACATCTGCCGGGCAGCCGTCTGGTAGTCTTCCTGAATCTGCATTTTGCGTGTTTCGATCTGGCGCAGGCAGCCTTCGAGATTTTCTGCGATCTGGTGCTGAGCAGATCGACTCGACTGGTAATGATAAGCGACTGCGCTGACAGCAAGCATGCCGAGCGGAAAGGTCGCCGCCAGAGAATATAGAATCATGAAGCGAAGCGTCAGGCCGGTTTCGAGCCAGCGCCCAAGCATAAGGCCTCTAAGTGAGAGGAGCAGGCTCAGGGTTACCATCGTCAGGTTGACAAGTCGGAGCCAAGCCGGTGTCGCAGCTTGATGCGGTGCCGGCGCCAGAAAGACGGTAAGATACCTGCTTTCCTTGCCCAGGTAAGTATAGAGGCTGTGTTCACCCAGGCGGGTTTTGGGCGGTGGCCCGTGCGTAACCCAGTAGGCGAGATCTTTGGCAGGAGAACTGACCTGATTTTTGCGCCAATCTTTGAAGAGAGCGGAATTTTCGAGCTCATCAGCTAGAATCGCAGGAGCTTCCGCATCGATAACTGGTATAAATCCGGCCAGACCTTTGCGGCGCTGAAGGCATTCTGCCAATGCCAGCTTTTGTGCTGCCTGTTGACTGTTTTCGTCACTTTTGCAGGCAATAAACCAGCCCCAGGTGCCACTGCTTTTGAAATCGCGATAATCCCAGAGGAACCAGTGTGGCCTCCCGTCGCGCAGAATCTTGCTGGTGCGCCCTTTCTGGCTACGGGCAAATGCTTCACTGCGGGCGGCACGGCCAAAATAGGTTTCAGCCAGCTTGTCGCGCTGCTTTCTTATTTCACCGCTCATTGGCTCGTCGCGATGCTGATCGATCATGTAGTCGAAGATCATCGCCATTGCCCGCCGACTTTCAACCCGGTCACTTCTGACGAAAAACAATTCAGCTGCGGCAGACGCAGTGGCTTTTCTAAAAACATGCAGAGCATAGTCTGGTGCCAGGGTTTGCAGACAACTCTGACTTTCAGCGGCGATCCGAGTCAGTAGCAGTTCTTTACTCGTTTCGCCAGATGTTTCTTCGGCAGCTTGCAGCGCATTTTCAAGCTTCTCGGCAAGCTGACCTGCCGCCCGGTTAAGTCGGTATGAAAACGATGAACTACGCGTCAGCGCTTCGAGTTCCTGGAGCGCGATTTCGCCCTGCGCCCGCTCCTTCCAGTGAAGTTCAATCGACGCCAGAAAGTGAAAGCCTAGATTGAACACCGCCAACGGCAGCAGCAGCATGACATACGGCAACAACCGCAACCATGTTTGCCCCCGCTTCCTGCCAGCCACATCTTGATTCATGCCTGAGATGATACCATAACCCCACCAATTTTATCCGCAGATTACACAGATTTGCGTAGATTGAGGGATGAGGACGGCTAAATGCCCTGACGATCTCGCTGGCTAAGAGACTGTTGCGAAGACGCAGGTCTCATCGCAGTGACGTGAGCAATTTGTCGCAGATTCGTTACGAATTCGCTGTTGAGGACAAAGTTTTTGTTTTTCGCTTTTCAGCTGTATCTGCAAAAATCGGCGCAAACGGTGGATCTTCTTCGATTCTACTCTGATGAAGCGGGTTGCTGGAGATCGTTCATCAGCTGTTTCCAGTGCTTGAGCCAGGCAGGATCGTCCCAGACCGCATCATTGTGCCCGGCAGTTTCGATTGTGTATAACGTTTTATGCGATGAAGGGCAGGCATTATAGATAATCTCGCTGTCAGAGTAGGGGATTACGCCGTCTTTGCGCGAATGAATGACGAGCAGGCGGCCATGGTAATTTTTGATGGTTTCGCTGGTTGGCATGTCGCGCTTCAGTATAAAGCTGCCGATGAGCGGAATACGTCGGCCTGCCATGGCGCTGAGCGAGGCGAAACCCGATTCGTGAACCACTGCGGCGAACCTTAGATCGGATTCGCGCAGAAGTTCAGCCGCCACGCCGGTGCCAAGTGACTCGCCGTAAAGAACGATGTCTGTACTGCTGATTTTCTTTTCGTCGAGCAGCCACTGCAGAGCAGTTTTGCCGTCGCTGATGGCCCCGGCTACCGTTGGTGATCCTTCGCTTCTGCCGTAACCACGGTAGTCATAAATAAAGACATCGAAGCCGGCTTTACACATTTTTTCGATCTTGCCGAAGCGATGCAGCAGGTTCCCGGCGTTGCCGTGACTGAACAGAACTGTTTTTCGCTGCTCAGCCGGAGTGGCTGTTTCCGCCAAAACAGCCGCGATTTTTATCCCATCAGGCGTCTGCAGGGTAATCGGTGTCAGGGTGATGTTGCCGAGCTTTTCCGGCAGCTCGAAGCCTGCCGGCCAGGCCCCCGGAAAAAATATCAGCCGGTCCTGCAGCACAGTTACCAGCACAATAAAAACAACAATAATGATGATAACATTCACGATTCTTTTTGCTCTCATACCTGACAGTTTACCAGCATTGATTTTAACGTTCGCGGTTTTTTTATCTGACGTTGTTGATTGTAAATATGCAGGATTCAATAATGAAAAGAGCCTCGACTGAAAGCTCGAAGAGGCGGATTCTGGCGATTAGCAAAATCTAAGTTTTTTAACAGTTGCGAATTTAGCGTCACAGGGCTCTAAGGCGCGTGGTTGAGAGATTCTTTACGTTAAAAAAGTTGCAAATAGCAGAATTTTAAAGTAGACTCGCTCGACGTTGTACATAAAAAGCAAAGATAAGGGAGCGCAAGAGAGTAGATGTACAAAAGACACCTCGGTTTTTTATTTGTGTTGTGTACATTGGTTCTGCTGGGAGGCTGTTCGAGCACATCTTCTGAATCCAGGGCCAGTTCATGGCTTGGCGGCGGCGCCAATGATGATTCTACAACCGTTTACCGTTTGACCATTCAAACTGACAGTCAGGTCATCGGGACTGGCCAGACTTTACCCATGATTCTCAAAATAACCAGTTTTGGCGGAGTTCCGGTTAATTCCGGCACTATCAATCTGACCAGTTCAAATGGTGGCAGTTTCGATGGAGACAGTGAGACCAATGCCAAGGGGCTGGCTCGCAAAATATTTACTGCCGGTAACACCGCTGGTACAACTCTGATCAGTGCGTCTTACATGGATGCGGTGGCGACAGTATCGGTTCAGATACAGCCGGTAAGTGTCGGAGTTGCCAAGGTCACGGTGTTTGTGGCTTCCGAGCAGATAAAACCGGAACAGACCATGCCGATACAGATTTACATTGCCGACGATACCGGGGCTCCTTTGAACGCCACAGATGTAAAGCTGTTTGCGGCTGAAGGTGGCACTTTTGCCACTTCAGAGGGTACAACCAGTGAAGGCTGGTTCTCTACTGATTTTACAGCCGGTGCCGCAGTCGGTCAGGAAACCATAACCGCCATGTCTCTTGGCCAGACGGGCAGCAAAACAATATCTGTGAGGAACTGACATGCCTGGGTACAAGATTCTGATTGCTATGATGTTATTCGGTCTCGTCTGTTTTATTCCTGGCTGCGGCGAAAGTGATGGCGTTGTTTCTTCGGTCATGCCTTCTGGCAGAGGCTATAAGATTGTGCTGGCAGCAACCCCTGACACGATTCCTAGCGGTGGGCAGGCGGTTTTGCTTGCCAACATTTTTGACCCACTGGGAAATCTGGTTGCGAATGAGGAAGCGGCAGTCGTCTTTTCATGTGCAGAAGCGGGAGCCACTGTTGAAGCCACCCCTAATGTCGAGGGGTTTTCTGATATCAAAGATGGTGCTGCTCATGCGATTCTTAAATGGAAGGACGAATCGACCGACGAAGTCCCGCTGCCATCGAAACTGGCAACCGTAACTGCGGCTTACCGCGGTGCCATGGCTTCAATACAGGTTATTCTAGTTTCGAAATCCTTTTGATATGAGGTTGCCAATGATTGCGCGAATTTTCCTTATCATGCTTTCGGTAGTGCTGGTTTTCTCGCCGGTATTCGCCAACGAAAATGGCAATGACGACGAAGTCGAAGTTTCAGAACCGGCAGATGATGGTGAAGAGGCTGTGCTGCAGCCTGAAACAGTTAATGAAGTTGCAAAAGAAGAGGTAAAAGTCCGTAAGTCGCAGCCTTCTTCTGTTGATGCAGGTAGTGGCGAAGAAGAAACGGATGACTTTGATGCTGAACTGCTGCAGTCTTCCCGCCGGGCTTCGAGCAAAAGCGGCCTTTGCCGCATCATCTATCTCATGTATTCGCGCTCAGAGGATATTCTCGCGACCTTGAAAGAGGTGTTCGAAGCTGACATAAATGCAGGATCTCTTTCTTTAACACAAAACACCGGAACAAACTCGATCATTGTTAAGCTCAATGAGTCTGATAATAAGATTATCGATGATGTTTACGACGTAATCGAGAGTCTTGATTTTCGTACCGGTCAGGTGCTGATAGATGTTCTGGTTGTTGAAATGTCGATAACCGACGATGAACGATTGAGTGCCGAATGGAAAGATCTGATCCGTAATCCGCTGAAGACGACGAACACCCTGGTGAATGTCGGTATCGACCATGGTCTGATCAACAATGATGATCCGACTGCTGCTGCAGAGGGTTTCAAGGCTTTCATCACTTCGAGCAACAAGATGAAACTTTTTTTGAATGCTCTCAATAAGAAGGGCAAAGTTCATGTTGTTTCCTCTCCTCACATTGTTACTGCCAACCATCGCGAGGCGATTTTCAAGATCGGCGAAAAGCTGCCTTTGATCGAATCGGTTCGTCCTGCCGAAAATGGACAGATTACTACTTTCGAAATTTTCGAAGTAGGTCTCGAACTTACAGTTACGCCACATATAAATCGTGCCGGCGAGATCGATATGGAAATTCACAAAATGATCAACGCGGTAATGCAGGATACTTATGACGCCAAACAGGGCACTGCCCGCATGACCACGCGCGAGGCGAATACCAATCTGACTGTTAACGACAACGAAACGATCATTCTCGGTGGTTTTATCGAAGACAAAATAGATCGTGCCGAGCACCGGATTCCTTTGCTGAGCAATATCCCGATTGTGGGCAAGGTATTTACTTCGGTGAAGAAAACCGTGAAAAAAACCGAGCTGATGGTTTTCATAACCCCGAAAATTCTCAAGAATCGTGAAGATGTGCAGACCACGACCAAAACCATGGTTTCGCGCACCCACGAAAAAGACAAAACCATGGCACTGCTTGAGATGCGCAAAAGAGTTGAAACCATGCTTAAGCCTGATCAGCAGGTAATCATAGACAGACGTGCGCATGGATGGCAGTATGGCTTCAACACTCCGGAAATAGATGACCTGGTCTGGAAAGTCCCGCAAAAACTCGATCCTGACAGTATGGATCTGCCAATGAAAGGTACAGCACCATTTGGGTTCGGGATTTCAAAAAGACTGATCCCGGCCCCGGTAAGAACCTATCTGCAGCCATCTGAAGGTGTGGTGTTTAAAAGAACCTTTGAAATCGAAGATCCCGAGCAGTATCGTCGCATTGGCCTCAGAGTAGCTTGTGACAATTCAGCTTCGGTATATATCAACGGAGTTCTGGTCGATGAAGACCCGATGATGAAGATGAAAGACGGACATGATTTTGATTACTGGAACCGGGAGCGCGATGATATTCCGGCTGGCCTGCTCAACAAAGGTGTTAACAATATCGTCGTTCTGCTTGGAAGTGACAAGGATACTTCAGACGCTTATTTTGACATGATGCTGATAGGACATAAAAAATGATACGGCGTTTCAGCCGCCAGTTGATTCTGATGGCTTCCTGCTGCTTTTTGCTGCCGGCAGGACTGGCGCTAGGTTGGGGGGTCGATGCTGACTCGATTGTCGAAAAAGTTCAAGTTGGCGCGGGTAAAAATGCGCAGCAGTATGTGCTGATGAACAGTCGCTTGAATGAGCATCAGTGGTATTGCGCACGCCTTACTCCAAGTCTGGTCGAAACCGGGCAGGGCAAGAACATTGAGCCTGATCTCACTCTGATTCGTTTTCAAAAGACAGATCCAGATAACCCGGAAAAGCTGCGCGAGGGTGGAATTCTGCAGTTCAGTTTTTCTATCGGAGCTGATAATGCTGCCATGAATGCCTTAAAGAAAAAGTTACCCAGAGGTGTTGACAAGAAGCTGGCACGCGTCGCACCTCTTCCATTGAGCGGCATTGAAATGACGATATTTGATCCACACGGCAGAAAAATCGCCCTGGTGGCAACTTCTTCGCAGGGTATTGCCGCTGATTATGCCTCACAATATGCCCGGTTTTCGGCGGTGTTTTCGAAAGTCGACGCTGATCTCATTGACACACTGCTTAATTCAAAAACCGGTGTAAAATACGAATTGACTTATCGCTATTCAACCTTGAGCAGACCGCTAACGAGCAATGTCAGAGTCGATCTCGACAAAATAGCCGGCAAAGCGCGCAAACTCGACGATTCACAGCTGGTTAGCGCTGAAAATGGTCAGGTCGATGTCGAAATGCTGCGCTATTTGCGGCGTCAGGTCAATAATCCACGGGCAGCTCAACGACTGCGTATAGCAGCTTCAAGTCGAATGCCGGCTGTGGTGGCTACGGCTTCTGCGCATATTGATGCGCGTGATCTTGACCGCAAGGTTCCGAAGACGACTTCCCGCAGCACGCATTCACCCCGGATATCTCAGTCTGTGCAGAATGTTACTCTTGTTCACCGCAGCCGGGCGCAGAAATATCTGGCGGCGCAAGGCTTTATCAGCCTTTCAGATTATTCGCCAGAAGTCCGCCAGAAGAAAATTATTGAAGATACCGGATATGAAAACTGGAAATATGCCTATCTGATAATGCCGACAATAGGTGATCTGCCAGATCTGAGAATAGATCGCATCAGCATGAAAGTCACACTGACAGATGGAAAACATAAATATGAAATGCGTGATTATGAATGGACTCCAGAGCATCAATGGCTCGATATAACCAGAGCGCCGGCAGCCATCGCCCGCTTTTATCTCAATGATCTGATTTCAGCCGGCCCGAAGTATTATGAAAAAGCTTTCTTCAGGCTCGAATACAGTATAATTGCAGGCGATAGTCCACCGGTAACCGGTAGTGACGAGATTCCGGTTTTCACCGGAGATATGCCACTGGCTACGCCTCTCGAGCTGGCGGATGTCATGATGTTTGATTTTTCCAACCTATGCTGGGACGCTCCCGAAAGTGACAAAACCAGACTGCTGAAGGCAGAAGTGATAATTCAGGATGGTAAACGCCGTATCAGACAATTTGTCGCACCTTTCAAAAGGGCTGACAAGATCACCATTTATCCCGAGCTGGTTCCGGTGTTGCTGACACGTGGCAGCTTCGACAAGCCAAACGGGGTTAAGGTGTCGGTGTTCTTTTCAACGGCAGATAATAAAAGGGTTTCGTGGGATTTTAACGGCATGGACTTACGCGAGGCATTTCCGAGTGCCTGGCTGAGTTTTTATGACAATGACTGGCAACAGAATTGATTCACAGGAGGTTGTAGCAAACAGATCGTAGTGGAGTAGTAAGGGTTTCAGGTTGAACAAGTTCTAAATTATTATGGAGGATTCGATGAAAAAACTGTTATTGATTACACTTTGTTTATTGCTGTTAAGTGTTTCGGGCGCATTTGCTCAGGCAAGTCTGGCTGATGGTGACCAGTTTGATGTATTGGTAAAGGTTGAAGGCCATCAGGAAAATGTTACGGTGATTCGTGATGCCGTTAAACCCGAGCAGTGGTATTACGTGCCGAACAAACCGCGTCTGGTCGAAAAAAAGGAAGGCAAGAACAATGTTCCGGTTTTTGCGCTGGTTAAATATCAGGCCAAAGATCCGACCAATCCGGAGAATCTTCTGGAAGGCGGCGTTTTGCAGGCCGCTGTAAGCCTGGCTCTTCCTGATGATGTGCTTCCTCAGCTGCGCAAGGAAATTGCCAAGTTCGCCGAAATTGAAGAAAAGAAAGTTCTGCTTTCGCCGCTGAACATGAGCAACGCTCAGATCGCAGTTTATGGGCCGGGTGGTGAGATAATGGGCGAAGCGCCGATTGCTCCAGATATCGGCCCAAGTTTTGCCAATCAGGCAATTCCTCTTCAGATCAATCTTACCCGCCTGGGCGCCGATTTCAGCGATGCACTGGTAAAAACTGGTGGTGGGATTTTCATTTCCTATGTATTTGATTACAATGGCCTTACTCCGAAGTGCGGTTTCAAGATTACTGTAGACTGGGATCAGACCTACAAGCACTTCAGCACCAACACCAAGGCCAAGGCCAGTTATGGTGGCTGGTTCT
>Ga0123335_1006724_pt1 | contig 13222 bp, 8 predicted proteins | sample BiotimSIPDNA_2_FD_89707 | JGI IMG/M metagenome (GOLD analysis project Ga0123335, IMG submission 89707) | Anaerobic biogas reactor microbial communites from Washington, USA - Biogas_R2 time_0 SIP DNA | ecosystem: Engineered > Bioreactor > Anaerobic > Unclassified | place: Washington, USA... | reverse complement strand
CGTTTGCACAGCGCAGAACCCTCATCGTCGCAGGCGACTGCCACGTGCACTACGCTGGACGCGCAAACTCCACGCTGGAAAACGGCGAACGCCTGCTAATCATCAAATCCGACGGGTCGCTTCTTGTGCATCGCCCAACTGGGTATGAACCTGTGAATTGGCAGCCTTCCGGCTCAGTTTTTTACGTGGAAGTAAAAGATGACATGCTAGAGGTACACGGTGTTAGGCAAAAGCCTCATGAAAGCGTTAAAGTAACCTTCTCCTCAGTGCTCATGGTTTCAGCGCTGAATCTCTCTGACAGCGGCGAATTCATCCTGCACGCCAGCGAAGACGACATGCACCGAGCGATCCTGTTAAAACCTGAATTATTCGAAGCAGGCTTCAAGCCGATAAGCTGGGAGAAACATGTTGAGCCGGGATTCGTGGACATCTACGGCGAAGACAAAGACGGCAAAATGGTAATCATCGAAGTTAAGCGTAGAACAGCATCGAAAGAGAACGTGCTGCAGCTGGCGAAGTACATTGAGCCAATCAAGGCGAAAGTAAACAGGGAAGTCCGCGCTGTCCTGGTTGCGCCCGCTTTAGCCAAAGACGTTGGGACGCTGCTGGCTTCGATGGGGCTAGAGTTCAAAGCGCTTGACCCCAAAGACTGCGCCAAGGTGCTCAAAAAGAAAGAGAACCATAAACTCGAAAAATATTTCGTAAACTAACTTTACCCAACAAAACCGTAAGACTGATTGTTTTTTTATCAGTAGATCAAGAAATGGCTGTTTCGTCTACTCTTGCTTGTACTGTCGCCACAACCAACCAGCAACCCAACGCTGCAGCAAAACTAAAATCAGCTGTTTCTGCATAAAGTTATGGAAGATGAAGTAGCAGCACCGTGTTCTCTTCTTCTTCTAATTAAAAAATAAAAACCGACTTAAAGCAACTAAAGCTGATACTACCTCAGGGCGACCTCCCACTCCATACCTTACAATTTCGATATCCCTAAATCTCCTTAGATTTTGTATTCAGAACCGCTTGAAAGCCCGTTTATCTTCTTCTGTGTTTGCGTCTGCGAACAATAACAGCTACTAACATCATTATCACAGCCACGAGCACAACCATCAATAGCAAAGTAATTGGATTAAGAGCTAGAACCGCTAAGAACTTCACGATGGGGTTATCCTCAATAGTTGTTGGCGCTGGATCATTAACGGGTGCATAGGTGTACGCTATTTCTGAGGGCAAAACGACGAAGGCTGGCGGCTTTGCTTCAGAGGTATTAGTTGGTTCAAAAAGAACGGCTGTTCCATACAGGTCGAGTGTGGAGATGGCGTAGCCGCTAGAAAAAATGTCGTTATAAGGATACATCAGGTCTTCACTTGAATTACTATGTCCAAGTCCAAGCGCATGTCCTAACTCGTGAACCGTTGTATCCCTATAATCCTGTTTTGTAATATCAACCACTTCCGATTTAGCACTCAACGTTATGTTGGCAACTTTGATTGTACCATTACTACTTGATTCAACGAGTGTTTCTCCCAATGCGTCTACTCCGCTGATAAGAACATTAGGACTAAAAGCGATGTAGATGTCAAACTCCGGTAGTGAAACATTCGATAAAGACGTAATCAACTCTACATTGGCTAAATAGCTGTATTGTGGATATTTCTCTGCAAAATAACTTAGGGCATCGTTCCATTGCTGCACTGCACGTACAGTCATGTTAGGAAAGTAGGCCTGCCACCATGATTGGCCTTCATCGGTGATAAGCAGCACACTGAGAACTGTCTTATTCCATCTCGATTGCCCAAGGTCGATACTTGGCGTATCAGCTTGAGCGCTGGCTTGGAGCTGCACAACAAAAAGCGTCAAAACTAACAATAGCAACAAAAACTTGGCTTTCATCTGTGAAGCTAGAATTTTATGATTGTATAAACATAGTGGCAGGTTAAAGTTACCCACTCGTCTATGCGCTTCATGATTCCCAATTGTGCCTACTGATCAGCGCTGCACTAAGCAACAATTAACGCATGAACCAACAATACCGAACTGTAGAAAACCGCTCCAGTCATAAAGAGAATAAGGCTTCACCACGCGTTCATTAGGCAAGCGGCGATTTAGTTCTACAGAAGGAACAGTATGTTCCAAATTAGGAACAGCCGTCGCCCCAGATCCAAGTCTGAACTCGTGAACAAATAAATGGCTGCATGAATACTGTTTATTTGAGTATTTTTACCGAAGGTTTGGAGCGATTTTTTGTTGAGTGATGATTCTTGGCATAGTCTGTCAGTTCAAGAAGCATTCGATAAATTAGGTTCATCTGTTGATGGACTAACTGAATCGGAAGTGCAACGTCGCCTAGAACAGTATGGTGGCAACGAGCTTGTACAAGAAAAACAAGCGACCAAACTCGCCCTGTTTGTAAACCAATTTAAAAATCCCCTAATCGCCGTTTTGATAATCGCCGCCATTATTTCACTGATAGTTGATCATGCAATTGACGCCATAGTAATCGCGGTTGTAATCATAATCAACACAAACATAGGTTTCTTCCAAGAATACAAGGCAGAAACTGCATTACAGGCCTTAAAGTCACTAGCAGGACCAGAAACGAAAGTAATCCGAAAATGCGTAAAACCAAAGCAATGCGTCGAAGTGAAAATTAAAGCAAAAGACATTGTCCCCGGCGATGTCGTCGCATTAGAAGCAGGCGATAAGGTTCCTGCTGACGCCCGAATTATTCAGGCAGTGAACCTCGAAGTAGACGAGTCTATGCTAACTGGCGAATCCTTGCCTACAACAAAAACCACTGATGTACTTGAAGCTGAATTACCGGTTGCCGACAGACATAACATGGCTTTTTCAGGAACTATTATTGTTCAAGGCAGAGGCAAAGCGGTGGTTACTGCAACCGGTTTGAATACTGAAATCGGAAAGATCGCAAATCTAATAAATAAGACTGAACGTGTAGAGACACCTATTCAAAAAAGAACTAAAGATCTGAGTCGAAAGCTCGGAGTATTCGCGTTATTAGCTAGTGCATTGGTTTTTGTTATCGCAGTCCTTAGAAACTTCGACTTGTTCGAGACATTCCTTTTCGCACTGGCAACTGCTGTATCCGCAATTCCCGAGGGATTACCTGCAGTTTTAACTGTGACGCTAGCTGTGGGTGTAAACAGGATGGCGAAACGTAACGCCTTAATTCGCAAACTCCAAGCAGTCGATACCTTGGGATCAGCTACTGTCATATGTACCGATAAAACCGGCACTTTAACTACAAACCAAATGACAGTTAGAAAACTGTATATCGATAAGAAAATCATCGATGTTTCTGGGGAAGGATTTGTTCCAGAAGGCCAGTTTAGCGAGAAAGAGCAACCTATTGATCCCTCACAGCACGATGGACTAAAGCTTCTACTGGAAATCGGTGTATTATGCAATGACTCTGAACTGTTACCTTCAGAGGAGACTAAACAGAAGTGGAGAATCAAGGGTGACCCAACAGAGGGCGCTCTTGTAGTTTCCGCTCGGAAAGCAGGTTTGAATAAAAAAGAATTAGAGGATAAGCAGCCAAGAATCGATGAGATCCCATTTGACGCCAAAGAACGCTTTATGGTGACCTTTCACAGGAAATCTGGCGAAACCGTTCAAGTCTTCGTAAAAGGTGCACCCGAAGCAATTCTGGCAATGTGTAGCTACGCATTAGAAAACAGCACAACCAAAGAGATGTCTACGGCAACAAAAAATGACCTTCTTGATATCAGCACAAAAATGGCTAGTCACGCATTAAGGACGCTAGCTATGGCTTACCAGATTATACCATTAAACGACCTCAATAATGCTAAACAAGCAATTAAAGACAAACAGAAGACACTAACTTTTGTTGGGTTCCAAGGAATGATTGACCCCCCACGCGGCGAGGCTAAGAAAGCAGTAGCAACCTGTAAACGCGCGGGCATCCGTGTGGTTATGGCTACTGGGGATCATAAATTAACCGCTCAAGCCATAGCGGAAGAACTACAGATAGCTACCTCCAAAGAGGCGTTAACAGGATTAGAAATAGACAAACTAACCGACCAGCAGCTAGACAAAGCCTTAGCGGATACTTCTGTATTTGCAAGAGTGTCTCCAACCCACAAGTACCGCATAGTGGAGTCTCTTAGACGACAGGGCCATGTTGTTGCTATGACCGGCGACGGCGTTAATGATGCCCCTGCCTTGAAAGTTGCAGAAATCGGCATAGCGATGGGAATCACCGGAACAGATGTCACAAAAGAAACAGCGGACATGGTATTGACCGATGATAACTTTGCCAGTATAGTCAGCGCTATAGAAGAGGGTCGAGTAATTTTCGAAAATATAAGAAAAGTAGTAAAGTACCTAGTGAGCACTAACACTGGCGAAATAATAACGATCATAGCGGCCTTAATTCTGCTTCCAAGCGCTCCTCTGATTTTTACAGCAGTTCAGATACTCTGGATTAACCTCGTAACCGATGGATTGCTTGTAATCCCACTTGCGATGGAGCCCAAAGAGGTCAATGTAATGGAGACTCCGCCCAGGAAACCCAGCGCTAGAATAATCAATCGAGATGTCCTGTTTTCAGTGGTCTTCGTAGGCACGTTTATGGCGATTGGAACACTTTGGTTTTTCACACAAGGCATAGATAATGGCGATATAATTAGAGCGCAAACGTTAGCGTTTGCTACGATTGCAATCTTTCAAGTCTTTAATGCCCTGAATTGCAGATCACAGCGGCTCTCATTTTTCAAATTGGGCGTCTTCAGGAACAAGTATCTACTGTTAGCGATTGCGGTTGCATTCATACTACAGATCTTGGCCACTGAACTGCCGCTCTTTCAAGTGGCGCTGGGAACCACAAGCCTTTCACTAATAGATTGGCTACTTGTAATACTGGTAGCAAGCTCCGTCTTCATCGGCGACGAGATACGAAAACTGATAGTGTATCGACGTTCCTCGTGAGCGAACCAGCAGCCTTATACATTTAAAAACAATAATAAAGTACATGTTTTCCTTTTTTGGTGAATTATCTTGCTTGTAAATGATATTATGATTAAAGACCCCGTTACCATGCAAAAAGAAGCAACAGTCAAAGAATGTGTGGATACGCTATTCAAGTTTAGGATCGGCTCAGTAATCGTTGTAGATACGGAACGCCGTATCAGGGGCATATTCACCGAGCGTGACCTCATACGCGTCATCGCACAGGGCATCTCTTTAGACACAACTTTAGCGGATGTTATGTCAACCAACGTCGTAACAGTCGCCAGCGGCTCAGCCTTCGGCGAAGCAAAGGAGCTTATGCGCCTCTACCGCGTAAGGCGAATACCTGTAGTAGACTCCGACTGTAAACTCGTAGGGTTAGTTTCTATCAGACGGATCATCGACGAATTCTTCGAATTAATACCGCGGACTCGAGGCTGAGGCAAGCTTTGAAACGCTATGAAGGCAACCCCATACTCAAACCAATAGGCACCAACAGCTGGGAATCACGGCTAGTATTCAACGCCGGTGCAGCTCTAGTTAACAAGCAAGTACACCTGATCTACCGCGCGATGGGTAACGATCACATCTCAAGATTAGGCTATGCATCCTCCTCAGACGGATACAACTTCAACGAAAGATCACCTGACCCGATTTTCATACCCACAAACGAACAAGAGATAGACGGCTGCGAAGACCCCCGGCTCACAGTGCTCGACGACAAACTCGTTTTAGCATATACTGCGTTTGGAAATTACGTTCGGGAGAAGGTTTTCCAAGTTGCCTTAACAAGCATAAACCTAACTGACTTTTTAGCTAAAAATTGGGCATGGAAAAAAAGCGTCTACTCATTCCCTGGAATCCGTAACAAAAACGCTTTCTTGATGCCTCAGAAGATAGGCGGCGACTATATCCTGTTCCATCGCTTAGACCCTGACATATGCATCGCCAAATCATCCGACATCGAGAATGATTGGTGTGAACTCAGGTTCGTGATGGGGCCAAGGCTGAAAATGTGGGATTCTTGGAAGGTGGGAACTACTGGTCCGCCGCTGTTGCTAAACGAGGGTTGGCTGATGATCTATCACGGGGTAGACTTTGACAAACGCTATTGCTTAGGTGTTGCATTGCTGGACAGAGACGATCCTGGCGAAGTGATTTACCGCTACACTGAGCCGATCTTGAAGCCGGAGAAGGATTACGAGCGATACGGTGACGTCCCTAACGTGGTTTACAGTTGCGGTAATGTGGTAATTGACGATAAGATGCTCATTTACTATGGCGGCGGGGACAGTGTACTGGGTGTAGCAACCTTTGATTTAGCTGAGTTATTGCCTAAGAAGTAGAATGGACTCAGTAGCGGAAAAAGTATTCACAAGCCGCTGGCGTTTTTATTCCCCACCTTAAGCTTCATCGTACCTCGATAACCTCATCGTCCACGTCAAAGCACTTCTCCAGCAGATTTCAATGTTTTGGTAGAATAGCCACACATCGATTCACCCTCCGCTGGAGTCAAAAAACTCTGCGCTTGTTTCAGTCATGGTTTTCTGCGCTTACGTCTGAAGATGGCGGGCGTTTTTTCGCAAACTTCAAATCCTATACCGCCTTCTCCTGAACTTCAAAGCAGCCAATATGGGGTAACGCATGGGACGCATCTGGATAATAGCAAAAAAAGTATTCAGCGTAAGCCTACTATTCAATGCACTTCTAACGATCGCCTGCGCCGCCAGCGTTCTCGGAGGCGTCTACTGGTATTACGCTCCATGGAAACCATTCGAACCCTACATTATTGACGGCGCCGTCTTCTGGTTCGCTATAGCCGCAGCAGTATTAAGCCTCTACCCAAGCGCAATGCTAGGCAGAAAACTGCACACGGGACGATTCCTATTCCACCACTACTTCTATGGCCTAGTAGTTATCGGCTGCGCCGCCGTCTACGTGGTGCTCTTTACGCCCGCTTCCATATTCACGATTTTTATAGTTTTCAACGAGTCGGTAGAAGTGAACCTCGGCAAATTCTTCCTACTAGGCGGCTTCGCCCTGTTACTTGATGACTTACCCGATGTATCTATGCGAATTGAAGGTCACCTAAACTGGCTCAAAGATAAAGCGCGCCGTATCCCACGCTTGATGGGAATCGCTCAAGCCATAACCGGCGCGGGAGCGCTCTATCTTAGTTTATCCCTACTATGGGGCATAATCAATGTACCTCAATGGGTGACTTTAGCCAACTTTATCACTTGCTTCTCCACCTTGATTACAGCCATTGTGTCATTTGTTTTTATAAAACGAAGGTTCTGGCATAAATTGGAACTCAAGCATCCTCGAGAAAACACGCATTAAACGCTATGTTTTAACAGGGATTTTTGAGACGCCATACTTGGTTTTGTCCCAATGGTACGGGTTTCTTATCAGCTGGAAAAAGCCTCTCCAGCTGGCGAAACTCATAAGCGCCCAGTACACAGGCATCGTCAATGCGTAGGGGATATATCGGTTCTTCTTCAGTTTAACGCATGACACTACATAGATAGTCAGATAGGATAAGTTACCGATTGTCAAGGTTAACTAGGCATATTGGTCCAAGGTAGCTTGGCACAAGCCAGCCGAAATATATTGGCGCGACTCCACAAGCGCCAATCAGACAAACTCGTCACCGAGCAGCTAGCAGATAAATACGCCTTTGCACTAACATCAAAGAAAGCCTCCCACTATCGGTGAAAAACAGATGAAGTACATACTCGTCGTCGGAGACGGCATGGCAGATTACCCTCTTCCGGAGCTAGGAAACAAGACTCCGCTTCAAGCAGCGTATAAACCAAACATGGACTCCATAGCTGCAAAAGGACGAAGTGGATTACTAAAAACAGTCCCTGACGAGTGCGTACCCGGCTCAGAAACAGCAATATGCTCAGTCCTTGGTTACGATCCACGCATCTACAACACTGGCAGAGGCCCACTAGAAGTACCAGCACGCGGCATACAGTTAGGCTTAAACGACGCGGCATACCGCTGTAACATAATCACCGAAAAAGATAACACAGTTTACGATTATTCGTCCGGCCATATAACAACCGAGGAAGCAACTCAACTCATATTTTCACTAAGGGAAAAGTTGGCGCAACCGGGAAAGGTCGAATTCTACCCTGGTCTTGATTACAGGCATTTTCTGATTCTGCGTAATTTTCCGTATTCGGCGCAGATTAAATGCAACCCTCCGCATGACGTCAGAGGAGCACAGATAGCAGACGTTAAACCAAAAGCGTTAGCGGCCGAAGCGGAAACAGGTGCAAAACTGCTCAACGACATGATCGCGCGCTCACGTGATATCCTGCGTGAACACCCAGTTAACGTCGCTCGCCAGAAAGCCAATAAAAACCCCGGTAACCTGATTTGGCCATGGGGTGGCGGCAGAAAACCGGCTATGCCTACGCTTAAAGAGAAGTTTGGCATAACCTCGGCGGCGATATCCGCTGTTGACCTAGTCAAGGGCATCGGTACATACGCTGGCATGCAGATTATCAATGTAAAGGGCGCAACCGGATTAGCAGATACTAATTATGAGGGTAAAGCGGACGCTGCATTAGAAGCGATAAAAACCAGCGACTTGGTATTTGTCCATGTGGAAGCACCTGACGAAGCTGGACACGTCGGTGACTATGCGCTTAAAGTAAAAACAATCGAAGACCTTGACAGGCGCTGCATCGGCAGAATCATGGCTGGTATGAACGAGCCGTATGCGATTGCAGTACTGCCGGATCATCCTACGCCAATCAAGACTCGGACGCATGCACGAGATCCAGTACCGTTTGCTATAGCTGCCCCATCAATGAAACCTGATGGTGTGGAAAAGTTTGATGAGGACTCTTCAAAGAAGGGTAGTTATGGTCTAATTGATAATGATTACTTAATTTCTCTGCTTCTTTCTAACCATTAAACTTGATAAAAGTGTTGATTGATTGGCGCTAAAAAAGTAGAAGTTTTTTTATTGCTGTGGTAAGGTGCAGTCCTGTTTGGCGTCGATGTCTTTGATTCGACGTTTTATGGCTGTGATTATTTCGGGGTCTTCTTCTTGGTGTTGCGCGTCGACGAGTAACTCTTTTGCCATTGTGAGGCTTTTTGTTCCGAAAAGTTTTGCGAATTTACTGCTGCGCTTTTCTAGGATTCGGAAGTAGCGTGGAAGGATGCAGACGAAGTTCAGTGGGTAGCGTTTTCCTCTATCTAGGTCCACGACTACTAGCTGTATGCGTTCTTGTGTTTGGCTGTAGCCAGCATTTTTTAATGCGTATAATTTTAGATTCAATTTATCCCATCTCCCTTCATTTTTATTAGCAATTTTTTGCTAACAGCAAGTTGTCCGAATTATTACAACCCACATCGGCTTCAATCCATAAAAGACTTTCCCAAAAAACACGAACAAAAACATTCGAAAAATATGGAGGAAAAGTCCTGAAAAGAGCGTGCCTGAAAAAGAGGACCTCTTAAGAAGTATAGTTTGCTGCCCCTCAGGAAGCAGTAAGATAGAGTACCCTGCTCCCTTTTGGGCTGCTACAGCTGCTCTTGCGACCTACTCCTTCCCTTATATAAAGCCCAAAAAAATTGACTACCTGCCCTACTCAGCACACCTCCTCCTCCCTACCTAACGAAAACGATGCCCTCAATAGACCCCCTCTATAGTTTCTGCAATGAACTGCTAATAGAGCAGATAGACAAACAGCTATCGCTAAGCAATGATCCTCGTTGGGTTCTCATTTTATTTATTGACGGCAGTACTATCCAAAAGGTCCTCATGGATAACTTGAATTGAATCTGAATATCCAGCCTGGTATACTAACGAGTAACTATTGAGTGGGCTTCCCTTGAAGTAGCTCGGAAATTGAAATGTCAATTGAAAATCTGAAGTCCAATTATCAGTATCCAGTGTTATAGTTCCTGTTTCCCAAGGAACTGCATCATAAAACCGTGTGACCGGATAAGCTGTGGTTAGATTCTCGGCGTACATTACATTTAGGTAAAACTTTTCAAAGCTCAAGTTTGCTTGGCTGCCATTAACCGAGTTAGCTGTAACTAGAAATGCAACTTTTCTATCTGCATCCACACTTTCTAAGCTTTTCTGGTGGTAAGTGCAGGTGATATTGTAGGTTTGGAGTTTCGGAATAAGTAATTGGGCTTGGTCTAAGATCATGTCCTTGGATTTTAGGGTGACATAAACTGTGTACCCTCCCATTTTCGCTGAGTCATCAAGGTTGTTCCAGATTTCGCCATGAAATTCCTTGTATCCTCCAGCTTTTATTGTACCTAAAGGGTATGCCTGACCCATTGTAAGCGAGTCGATGTAATAGTGCGGATAGTTGGGGTCAAAGACGGAAATTTCTCTCTTAATCTGAAAAGGGCTGTTTGTACTGAAGGTAATGCTGACATTATTAGCATCAGTTAAACCGCTATTGGTATAGTTGAGAGCGAACTCGTCGTTCCACACAACTCCAACTGGGTTACCATATCCTGTCAGGTTGAAACTAGTTATTGTGACGTTGACCGGCAAACCTGATTGCATTGAGTTGACAACTGAGTAAACTATTCCAATTGTCAGAATAACAATACCTATTACTGCGATGAGGACAAAAGCCCATGATCCTTTGATTTTGCCCATAACCTTGCGGTTGGGTTGATAGAATATAATGTTTCGCTGTCTACGCGGACGTAAAATCGCGGTAACTCTAATTGAGTTTTCAGGTGATTTCAACAATTTTATGTCTAAACAGTTAAAACATCCCCATATCGCATACTTAGAGTAAGAATGTCCACCCAATCACCCAGTTGCTTCAATTTACTCGCCAAACCGGTACAGAAGGCGCTTGCTGACTACAGCTTCACAGAACCCACGCTGCCCCAAACCAAAGCCTTCCCACCGATTCTGGCCGGCGAAAGCGTGCTTCTGATTGCGCCTACTGGTAGCGGCAAAACCGAAGCCGTCCTACTCCCAATCTTCTCCAAGCTGGTAGAGCAGAAAAGCCAAAACAGCCAACCCAGCGGAATTCAAGTAATCTATATCACCCCGCTCCGAGCGCTGAACCGCGACATGCTAAAGCGGCTGCAGTTCTGGAGCCAGAAACTCGACATAACCGTTGACGTACGTCACGGTGACACTGAAATGAAGATACGTAGAAAGCAGGCACAGAAGCCGCCTCAGATGCTAGTTACTACACCTGAGACGCTGCAGGCGATTCTGCCCGGTTCACAGATGCGGCGGCATCTAAAAGCCGTGGAGTTTGTGGTTGTGGATGAGGTGCATGATTTGGCTTCGAGCAAACGTGGTGCACAACTTTCATTGGCGCTTGAACGCCTGCAACTTGTTACCAAAAGAGACTTCCAGCGCATCGGGCTCTCAGCAACTATTGGCAACCCACAAGAAATCGCCCACTACATCGCAGGAACCAAACGAAAAATCGCCATAATTGAGGCGTCGGCTGAGAAGCGCTACCGCTACAGCGTCGAGAATCCTGCGCCTGTCGAGGGGGATTACGATTTAGCTTCTAAACTAGCGACATCGCCCGAAGCAGCGTCAAGAATCAGACGCATACTAGAACTAGTCGACAGCCACCAGTCTACGCTTATCTTCGTTAACAGCCGCACAATAGCTGAAGTAATGGGGTATAAGCTGGCATTATTGGGCAGAGAGGACATAGCCGTACACCACGGCTCCATCTCAAAAGAGGAACGCATAGCCATCGAAGACGCGTTTAAGGCGGGACAGCTTAAAGCGATCATCTGTACGAGTACGCTTGAGCTTGGGATTGATGTGGGGCAGGTGGATTTGGTGGTGCAGTACATGTCGCCCCGGCAGGTCAATAGCTTAATTCAGAGAGTAGGGCGGAGCGGGCACCGATTGGGCAGGGAATCAGAGGGTACGGTAATCACTGTTTACCCAGACGACACCTTGGAGGCGCTGGCGTCAATTAAGAACGCTAAAGCTGGGCTAATTGAGCAGGTCCCAATGCATTTCGGCGCTTTGGATGTGCTGGCTCACCAGATAGCTGGGCTACTTATGGATGAGCAACCACTATCTGTCGATAAATTAGCCCGGATAATCCACCGCAGCTACCTATACCGAGGCGTCCAGAAAATGGAGCTACTAGACCAACTACGCTTTTTAGACAGCCTCCACCAATTAAGACTAAACGAAGACGAAACCGTTTTGACCAAAACCAGAAAAACCCGCGTTTACTACTACGAAAACCTATCCATGATACCTGACGAGCGCCGATACCCCGTCATTAACGTCATATCCGACCGCAAAATCGGCAGTTTAGGAGACGAATTCATGGCGCTCCACGCCAGAGTAGGCTTGAATTTCATCATGAAGGGCAAGGTATGGAGGATTGTGCAGATCGAAGATGAGGCGGGAACAGTGCATGTTGTGCCATCTGAAGACCCAATGGCTTCCGTTCCGGGCTGGGACGGCGAGATTTTGCCCGTGCCCTATGAGTTGGCGCAGCAGACAGGACAAAACAGGGAAAAAATCGCTTATGTGCTCAAGGAAACAGGCGACCCAGCAGTGGCCGCAGAAACCCTAGCTAAGGCGCTTGGCTCTGACAAAGCCAGCATGACACAGGCAATCAGCGAAGTCTATGAGCACATCCAAGACGGCGCACCACTGCCCACACAGAACCACATCGTGCTGGAAACCTACGACTGCTACTTAATCGTGCACGCATGCTTCGGGGAACTTGTTAACAAAGCCCTCGGCGGCATTTTCGATAGCGTTCTCTCCGAGCGGGAAGTAATCAGCGGTTGGTGGACTGACGGCTACCGAATCCTAATCGAGGCCCCACGCAAACTCAACAAGTATGAATTAGCCGAGTTACCGCAAACTCTTTTCGGTTTGGATGATGCAGCGGTGGATCGGGCTTTCAAAAAGTATCTTGACGCCAAGTTCCCATTTGGCTATAAAATGAAGTTCGTGGCGGAGCGCTTCGGCGTCCTACCACGGGGGAAAACGATGAGTTACCAGCGCCAAGCCGAACTCAAATCACGCTTTGACAACACACCAGTCTACCGTGAAACCATCCGCGAGGCAATGATGGAGAAAGTCGATCTTAGCCGTGTCAAGCAGATCCTGGCTGAGGTGAAATCGGGCAAAATCAAAGTCACAACTTATGTCAGCGTCGAGAAGCCTTCGCCGCTAGCCTACTATATCCTCTCAAAGTACGGCGACGTCACTGAGCTAATGGCG
>Ga0123335_1006723_pt1 | contig 13223 bp, 9 predicted proteins | sample BiotimSIPDNA_2_FD_89707 | JGI IMG/M metagenome (GOLD analysis project Ga0123335, IMG submission 89707) | Anaerobic biogas reactor microbial communites from Washington, USA - Biogas_R2 time_0 SIP DNA | ecosystem: Engineered > Bioreactor > Anaerobic > Unclassified | place: Washington, USA... | reverse complement strand
CGCCCTGGCGCGCGCCCGCGAGGCGGCCCGCCGGAAATCCTGCCAGAACAACCTGAAGCAGTGGGGCACCATTTTCAAACTGTACGCGGACGAACAGAAAGACTGGTGGCCGCCCGTTCAGGGCACCAACCCGACGGATGATGGATGGCCGGACGGTTCGGTCATCAGCCGCCTGGTCATGGCGTCTGCCCCGATGGTTGCGGCCTGGTATCCCAATTATAACAGCGATCCTTCCATCTGCATGTGCCCTTCGGATCCAGAAGACGATGTTGACGTCATGAAGGATGCAAACGGCGATTGGGATTTCTGGCGCACGCCGAGAGAGGCGGGGCTAAGTTACATCTACGTCGGCTGGATGTTCGATTTGCTCCAGCGGCCGTATGTCCCTCCCAGGGAAGTCACAACCTTCAGCAACCTCGCCGCCGTATCTTCCACCTTTGGCTGGGCGGTGCCGGACGAGGGCATGGTCGCCGCCCAGTTCGCGGAATGCCTGAACGCCGTCTTTGGTATCATTCTGAGCCGCATCGGTGAAACACCCGGCGGCATCGTGCTTCGCGAGGTGACGGACGCTGATCTTGATGTGGAACCAGGCCTTGGCAATGGTGGCGGTGATACTATCTATCGCCTGAAGGAAGGGAACGAGCGGTTCATGATCACGGACGTCAACAACCCGCAGACTTCCGCCATGGCGCAAAGTTCCCTGTTCGCCATGATGGACCAGTTCGGCAACACGGGCGCCATCAACTTTTTCAATCACGTGCCCGGCGGCTGCAACGTGCTGTTCATGGACGGTCATGTGGACTGGGTCCCCTATGTGGCCCCGGTCCCGGGACAGAACAACACCGTAAGCATGGATCTGGGCGCCACGCAACCCGTCCTCCCGAGCATTGCCGGTATCATCGGATTGTTCAACGGGCTCTACCAATAAGTTGAGTACTTTTGCGGCAACAAGCGTTTACAGGCATCCCTCAACGAACTCCACCTCCGGAAGTTTTCCGGCTCTGATACCCAAGACATATTTGCCGTCGGTATCAAATACCATCCGGTATTGCTGGTCCTCAGCGTCCTGGGGCACAAAGGTCAGGTAAAATCCCTCTTCAATATAGGTATGACGCGTTTTCTTCAATTTTCCCTTGTACATTGCCATAAGTTGCTCTTGGGTCTGTCCGACCCGGGTCCCGCTTAACGACGCATAGGCGGACGAGAAGATATCGATACGTGAAATGCGGCCTTCCGTAACCATATAGGAAATCCCTTTCGGCATGTCGGTCGGTGTCACGTAAAAACAGGCATCACCATCGATATACTCTGATTTCAGTGGACCGGAAGTCGCTGCCCGCGCCTCGGCAAGGGTCATACCGATCTTGATGGGGCCAAGCCCCCGCAGGGTCAGCCGGGGCAGGGAATCCTTCTTTACGGAGGCGGCAGCGCCTCCCGCGTTTCGGGTATGCCGCACAGCTTCGCCGGAATCTTCTTGCTTTTTCCCAGTCGCGGGAACAGTATTTACGCCGCTTTCTTTCGCGGCCTCCGTCTCCGTTATCTCCGGCGCTTCGGCGCGCCTGGGCCGGTTGATTTTCACCTCCTCAAGGGAAACGGACTGCGCCCGGGCGGAAATTTGTCCCATTAGGATCCAGGCAAGCACCACCAAAGACAAACAACAGAATCGCCATAAAGTCCTACTGCATCCGCCAACTCTTGTTTTTTTCATTCCTTCCCCTTTCGTTTCCGTGATTTCCTGCCGATGCGTATTCTCTACAGATCAGGGCGTTGCGGCACCGAATTTCTCTTGATAATATTTCACCAGGTCCTTGCCATTTTGGGCAGCGTCGTTGTCCCCATGGTCCGCCACCGTTTTCCAGTAAGGGAGAAAGGTCCGGGCCAGAAAATCCCGGTATTCCCCGGTTACTTCTTTCATTTCGGAACCGTCCCAGTGATAGATATCATGCCAATATTCGCTCCGGGCGTTGGTTATATTCCTGTAGCATCGGGTTGGAATCAGTATTTCATATTTCCCGTCGGAATCCATGTCAAGAACACTTGCGAACGGCAAGGCGTTATATTCCACCTCAAAGAGCTGCGCCTTGCCGTCGATAAACTCCAATACAGCAGAGGTACCCCTGTTTGAACTGCCCCCCCCGCTTTGAAATATAAGCACTTCCGCCGCTTTGTCGCCGTCAATGTCGCCCGCATAGGCCAACTCGGTCCGCAAGGCAGTGCGTCCCTGCTGGATGGCGGTTATTTCGCCGTTCAGTTCCTTTGCGATCACAAAACAGAACCGCTTGTCGCCCGACAATTTGCTTCGTGCGGAAAATACATATTCCGTAACGCCGTCCCCGTCGAAATCGCCGGCGAACGCATTCCCGTCTTTCATGGTTTCATAGGCGTCGGCCCCGGGATGAATTTGCGCCAGTAGCCCGCCGCTGAGACGCTGAATTCCGGGAGTCAACGCCGGCCACGAACGGATAACGTTGAAAAGTTTCTTTCTTTCCACGGCCTGCACATCAGTGGCTTTTACCGGCGGCAGGCTAATAATACCCGTGCCGGTAAGTTCACCGGCTTTGATTTCAATTTTTCTGAGCGCCGGAATAACCGGTTCTTCCACCGCACCCGGGACGTCCCGGAGTTCAAGTTTTCTGAGGCCTGGTTCAATGCCCGAAATCAGCAGCGGCGTCTTTCCCAATATATTGGAATCCACCCGAATTTCTTTCCCCGCAGGATTGCTGTCCACAAACAGCGCGCCCGCCCCGGGCCTGAGGACAATCGTCCCCAAGTCGCTCGTCTCCTCCGGGTTAATCACCGCTTCGCCGAAACCGAAACCAACCTCCGGGTGCCGGAGAACGACCAGGTGGCGTTTGGGTGGCAGACCATCCAATTGAAGGGGGGTAGTGCCTTTTGACTGGCCGTCCACCAGAACTTCAGCGCCTGACGGCGTGGAATCCACCTTCATCGATCCCGTCAGATTCACGGTGCCCATATCGGCCTCGTCGCCGGGATTCACTTTTTTGCTTATCTCCAGCCAGTCACATCCGCGCGGCCTGATTTTTATGACCACGGGATCCTGCACTGCGAGAACATGCCGCAGGCTGCACGGGGTTATGGCAGACAGGGCATTGCCCTTGTTTTCAATAACCACCTCCGCGCCGGAGGGAAGGGTATCCAGCCGGATGGACGCAAAACGCGGCGCCAGTTCCATCTCCACGATGTTCTTTTTCCTCCCCCAGCGCGGCTTAAGTGTTTCAGGCCCTTTGGTCAGGACATAACCGTCCTTAACTACGGTAAGATTATGGGTACCCAGGTAAAGCGGTCCCGTTTTATAGAGAACATTCCCTGAGTTACTGTCCGTTTCACTTGTTAGTGGGCGTTCCGGATACAAGAATTCATCCAGGACTACCCTGTCCGGCGGACAGTTCACCAGGATTTCATATTCTTCCCACCCATAAAGGTACCCGATCACCGCAATCGTGAGAACCACCAGCATCATACAAGCGGCGCCGCCAAGAAACGCGTATCTGAACACAATCTTTTTGCCCATGCGGGTAAAGCCGTCACGTGCCTCCGTGTTTAACGGGAACAAGTCCAGGGCTTCCTTGTATAAATCACGCGCCCCAGTCAGTTTTCCCCGCGCGGCCAGTTCATCGGCCATCAGGACATCCAGCGCGGCGGCTTCCCGGTTCAGGAGTTCGGATTGGCTGTACCTGAGAGCGACCCGATGGCAATTTTTTGCCCGGGCATAATCCTGGTTCTTTCGGAATTTATCCGCCAGCAACCGCCAGCATACAGAATACAAATCGGCGCCAGCTTCCTGGAGTTCGGAGTAATGAATCTGTGACAGCGCTTCCTCCACGCCTTCCGTCAACCCGCCGCGCAGGGAAGCACAGCACCAATAGAGTTGCGCTTCTGTGCGTTCCATGGCGGTAAGCTCATCATAATCATGCCGGGCCAGATCCAGTCGCCGGCGGATTTCGTTCCAGTCCACACCGTCCTCCGAGGTGGCCGCATCACAGGCGCCGGCGGCGGTGCGCAGATTGGCGCGGGCGTTGTTCGGATAGGCATCGTGTAAATCGGCAAAGGCCTTGCCCGCCCGTTCGACATGGCCGAGCATAAGCAGGTTTCTGCCCAGCATATCCAGCGCGGTTTTACTCCGCGGCTCCTGCCGCAGCGCGATCTGACACATTTCAACCGCCTCGCGGGCATAAGACGATGCCTGTGGATGGGTATCGAGCGTCTTGAGCACACGATATAAAAGGTTTAGGTCGGCGCCCGCCTTTCGGCAGGCGGCAAGCAGCGCATTCACCCCTTCCGAAATCTGCCTGGCATCCAGGCAGGCTGTTCCGGCTTCCTCCCACAACGCCGCATTATCAGGGGACTCCCGGGCAAGATCCAGCAGTTCCCGTGCCGCGCGGTCGTATTCTCCCGACCTTCTGAAGGTAGCCGCCAAAGCCCGCCGCGCATCGGTATTGCCCGGGTCGAGTTGAAGCACGGTGTAAAAGCGCACCTGGGCCTCATCATACAGTTCAATTGAGGCGAGAAAGGCTCCATACTCCAGCAACAAGCCCAAATCATTGGGCGATTCCGCCAGACGGGTATCCAGCAATTGCCTTTTCGCGATGACTTCAGGCGCCAACGTGTTTTCGGGCGCCAGTTTAGCCCCATCGAGAGGACAATATTTTTTGCCCGCGTCATACCGGGCCTTGCATATGGGACAAGCCAAATGCCTGGGAACGGTGTCACGGGAATTCTCAGGGGGCGTCACGGGAACCGTGCCAACGGGAATGACGGGCAACAACGGCGCCGGTCGCTTTTCAAGCGTGATTTCCTGTCGGGGCAGAGCCGGAGGCGCCGGGGTACTCCCCTCGAGGTAAGGCCCCACCGCGACTTCCCGGGGTGGAGGCGGTGCGGCAATCCCCAAGCGGCGGTCCATGTCGCCGGAGACTTTCCGGCGCACCGCTTCTTTTGCAAGATCCTTGGAGACAATCCGCTTGCCCAGGGGGGCAAAAGCGACCCCGGCAATCTTCATGTGGGCTATGCCGGCGAAAACCGGGAAAACGAGCCAGAATCCCAAAAAACAATAAAGTCCGCAAAGGGCGTGGGATAGGGCAAGCCAGAATCCAGCAAGAATCACCCACAAAAAATTGGCGAATCCTGTTCCAGCGATGCGTTTCTCGCCAATGATCTGCGCATCAACCAACTCCCTGCCGAAGGGAAAGGCGACATAGCCCGCAATCCTGAACGCGGCAATGGCGAAGGGTATGCCGATAATGGTAACCGCGAACAGGCACCCCATAAGGCACCAGATGACTGCCATAATCAGGCCGCCGCCAAAGATAAACCACAACAGATTCCCCGCGAGTACCATCGGTCAATCCTTTCTTCCCGGACCGCCTTCCCGAAAAGGAAATAGCGGCTCCCATTACGTTTCCAAGCTCCACGAAAAACGGTAACCCGATCGGCAATATTAATTGGGCAAAGGGAGCTTGGTGCCGCACTCCTCACAGAATTGAATCGAACTGTCCGCAGTATAGGTCTTCCCGCAATTGCGACAGGTCCGCGGGATTGGCTTATTTCCTGAAACGATAACAGACGGGCGGTTTGAAACCGTAGCGCCTTTATCCAGCAGTTCTCCCAAGCCGTCCAACACGGAGGCAACACCAAAGCTGATGGCCGAAACCGCGCAACCAAGCACGCCAACAACGACTCCGGCAAGCATGAGACCGCCCGCGAAATCCTTGCCGAACATGCTGTTGCCTGCTTCCGCGGCCTTAGCGAAACACATCAGGGCCGCCAAAATTGTCAGCAACAATACCCCGACACCGGTCAGATACAGGAAACCTTTCATACCCTCATAACGCATACCCAACTCCTTCTCGTATCACTTAACCTCCATCCATGCTTTGACGACCAAGGTCACTCCTGTACCCCGCTCCCGCGGGACCGGCTCGCAAGCACCGTTCCAATACCAATCAGGAAAAGGGCCACACCCCCCGCCATGGCTGCGTATCCAGTAGTCTTGTCTGTTTTAAAGTCATCGAGCGATTCTCCGGACAACTGCTCGAGCACACCCATCGCACTATCCGTTGCGGTGGGCTGCGTTTTTTGATATCCGAAAACACACAACCCCACCCCTACAAGAATCAACACCACGCCCACAATAGCCACTTCTGGTTTCATGCCTATTCTCCCCGTTGAATCCATTTACGTTAACATACCCAACGTAAATATTTCATTTTACACAAGCGGCACGTTTCATCACAAAGAACCGAGCGAAGCCCATTCCCGTTTTTCTTTTGCGGCAAATGGCGCAGGGCATTCCCGCAATTACACAAGATGCCCCCGTCAGCCATTAAATAACGCCCTTCTTCGTAGCATTCCCCGAACAGCGTCATTCCGGAAATTCAAAAGGCATCAGGCTTTTGATGGTAACAGGTACAATCACGTTATCCTTGCCCTTTACCACCACTTCATATTCCACGCCGGGAAAGACGGAGAAGGGCACGGTGATTTGCTGCTTTCCCAGGAGTTCCTCGTGATAGCGCAATTCCGTTCCCTGGTAAATCTGGAACTGCAATGCCGGGTCGGGGAATTCGGGGCGCACAACGATTTCCACCATGGAAATGGGCGTATCGAGCCACTCCGATCCGGTGGATTTCCACCTGACCTTCTGTTGGATAGGGGTAATGCCTTTGGGCAGGCGGGTCGGCACGGCATCCGGCAAGGCTCCGGGACCGCTCAAGGCGGCGCTGAACGCGGCAATTTCCCGGAAGGGATTGATCATTTTTCCATATCTGCGCGATTCGGCGATCCAGAACGCCAGGGCGCCAATGCACCCTATGAGCACGATATGTGTCAGCCAGACGGCAAAGGCGGGGCCGGTAGATATTCTCAGCGCGACAATGATTATTCCCAGGGAAAGCACCAGAGAGACCAGCACCGCCAGGAAGGGGAAAGGCATCGGCATGAGGATAAACAACAAGGTCAATGCGCCCAGCAACAGGCCGGAAATGTAAACAAGCACTCCCGGCGGGGAGGGTTTGACGCGAAACACGCGCAACGCCAACAAGAGCGCGAAAGGCCAGCACAACAGCATTACGATGCCCGAGGCCAGGCGTGCCGGCGCCAGAATAATCCTGCCCACATCCTCCATTGAAAAGAGAAGTGGCGTCTCTTCGGCCCTGTATTCCATAATCAACCACGCCCCCAAGATGGCCGATGCCGCCAGCAGGAGCACCGTGACCACAAGAACCAGGGACGTCGCCGTCTCCGGCCGGAGCAGATAGGGACCGTGCACCTCGATGGGCGGCGTGTTCAGAAACGACGGCGTCTGCATCCGCAGGCTGGCGTTGCACTGCCAGCAGGTCTCAAATTCGTCGCTGTTCTGGGCGCCGCAACGGGGACAAATCATCCCGGTGACCATCAGGTCTTCTTTTTCTTCGTCAGTCAAATCCGCGGGGAACAGCCCGGAAACGGGCGCCACTTTTTCCCGATCCTCTTTTTCAAGCGCTGACTCGAGTTTCTTGATCGCCTTTTCGGCAAGGGCATGGTCCGGCTGGATCTGAACAACCTTTTTCCATGTCCGCAGCGCCTCTTCAAGTTTGCCGTCCACGTTATACACGTGGGCCAGCTGTTCACAGGGCCCCACCTCGTCGGGCCACTGTTTGATGGTCTTTTCCAGGTGTTCCTCGGCCTCGGTGTAGCGCCCCAGCCGGTAATAGGTGGCCGCGAGATAGCGTTGCACGTTCAGTTTGGGCGTCCATTCCTTTTGCAGGAGTTGCAGGTGGTCCAGCGCCAGCCGGTATTCATGCTCGGCGTAGAACTTCTTGGCAAGACGCCACCGCTGCGGATGATCGTCGGGGTGCTCCTCGACATAGGCCGCGATTTCCCATACATCTGTCATGTGAGAAAACCTTTAACGCCGTTCCGGCAAACGGCTTTCGCACCGGACGCCGCCCGCATTACTTGCGGCGCTTTTTTTCTTTGCGCGCACTCTTGCGCTTCTCGCTGCGTCTGCGCCGCTTGATCTGAAACCAGATTTCATTTCCAATCCAGGATAAAAAGCCGGCCAAAATGGCCGCAATGAACGTGCCCCCCACAATTCTCGTCCAGGTGGACGCCGTATCATAGGTGATTTTGTAGATGAGAACAATACACGGGAAAGTCAGCAGCAGGGTCAACACGACATAGATGATCCAGCCCAAAACATCGGGATTCTTCAAACTCGCGGGTATCTTCACAATTCCTCCTGTAATGTGGACTTCTTCATGACAGGCAAAACCAATTGGAAACAGGCGCCCTGATCCGAATCAAGCAGATTCAGGCTGCCGCCATGCTCCCGGGCGATCTTGGCAGAACAGGCAAGGCCCAGACCGGTTCCCCGTGTTCCCTTGGTGGAGAAAAAAATGTCGAACACTTTGTCCCGCACCGCGGGCGGGATACCCGGGCCGTTATCCGTCACCATAATTTCAACATATTCACCGGGGTGATTGCGAATCGCCGCGACGATTCTGCCGGTTTCCTCCGGCACCGCATCCATGGCGTTCCCGATAAGGTTCATCACACAGCGCAACAGCGCGTCCTGATCGGCGCGCACCGTCAAGGCGGGATCTTCACATTCGATTTCCAGACCGATTTTTTTCTGGTTGAAAAGATCGCGCATGGTCTCAAACGCCTCCAGCACCACCGGCCGCACCGGACAGTCGCGCAGGGCGGGCTTACCCGGTTTCGCCACCAGGAGCAGGTCCTGGACAAAATTGGATATCCGCCTGATACCGCGTCCCAGCACCGGCCATGTCTTTTTGACCAGGGCGGTGTCATCGGCCTGAAAGGCCAGTTCAATCAATTCCGCGCTGCTGATCAGCCCGGTCAGGATATTCTTGATGTGATGGGTCAAACCGGCAATGGCATGGCCTATGGCCGCAAGCCGCTCGGTCTGTATTTCCCGCTCAATCATGCGGGCGCTGACCACCGTGGAGGCCGCCAGGGCGGAGAACATTTCCATGACATGACGGTCCAGATCCGTAAAAGACTCGTCGCCGATTTTATTGACCAGTTCCAGGACGCCCACCAGCCGCCCCCGTTCAAACATGGGCACGGCCAGCACATCACGCGTGTGGAACCGGCTCGCGGCATCGGCTCCCCGATAAAAACGAGGATCCTTCTCCACGTCCGCCACATGGATCGCGCACCCCTCAAGCGCGGCGACGCCCGCAATACCCTGTCCCGGCTTGAGACGCACTTCACGTTTCAATGCCTCCCGGTCGCCGCCCTCACCCAGCACGACCCGGAAGCACAGTTCATCCTTCTCCTCATCGTAAAGGATTACGGAAGCGCCCTCGGCACAGGCAAGGGTGCGGCTTTCCTCGCTGATGCGCTCGAGCAGCACGTCCATATCGTTCAGCACCGCCACCAGGCCATGGACCCGGTGCAGGGCTTCGATGACACGGTGCATCTCCATAGGAGGGGCGTCTTGCAGCCATTGCGGCGTATGTCCATTGGAAAAGGTCATGGTGCAAACACATATTCTTTCTTACTGCCCGGTACCCTTCGCAGGAACGACTATAATATCACGGTTCCGCGAGATTCACAACCGCATTATCGCTATCGCTATCGCTATCGCTATCGGTATCGGTATCGGTATCGGTATCGCCATCGTAACCACCGACAGCCCGCTCCCACAAAAGCTCCTCCTAAACTCTAACGCGCGTTACCTGTAACCCGGTTGCCATATTCTTTATCCTGAAAGGATTAAACAACAGAGCCCAGGGTTACGGTACCCTTCATCCGGGACTTCGCCCGGAAGAAGTGGCGCCCTCACCGCAATTCTCCAATAGTATATCCTGTTCTTTGTGTTCTCCGTGCCTCCGTGTGAGAATAAGAAGAAGACTCACACAAAGGCACAAAGACACGGAGAAAAAAGTAGTTCAGAAAGAACTTTTCCTTATTGATAACACGTGGCGTATACGAAGGAGAGCACTATTCCTTTTTTTTGTGTTTTATGTGCCTCTTGTGGCGATAATTTGGTTGCGGCTATACCGCGCTGTGTTCTTTGTGTTCTTTGCGTTCTCTGTGGTTAATAATTTGTCAACGGAATCGCCATAAGCGCCTTAGGCGCAAACCTCGCGCTTTAATCCGGCGCGGAGAACGCTTGCAGCCCCAACGCCACACGGGCCAGCACCAAGGCGCCGCTCTTGCCGTGCACGCCGGTTTCCAGAACCGGCCCCACACAGCTTGGACAACCGTCCCGGCAACCGCAACCTGACAACAAGGCCAGGGCGGATTCCAGCAGTCGCGCGGCGTGGTGGTAGAGTTTTTCACTGTAGCCAACACCGCCCGGGTAGCGTTCATACAGGAAAAGGGAGGGTTTTTCGGAGCCCGGCGCGCGCAGCCGGGCCGTGGCCAGAATGTCGCTCGGATCACACACCACCTGCACCGGGGCCACCTGGCGCAGCGCGTTGGCAAGGGCGTGAAGCGCCTCGCCCAAGGACTCCCGGCCCAAGCCGCAGCGCTCCGCGATGTCCTCCGGATATTCCAGCCAGAATCCGGTGGTGTGCATGGTCTGCTCGGGCAGGTGGATTTCGCCCCAGCCCACATTTTCGTGGGTGCCGAATTTTATCTTCTTGTACACGGTAGGCAGCCAAGTGACACTCAGCTCGCCCCGGCACAAGACGGCCTGGTTCCGTTCCGTCTCCTCTGTGCGGTCCAGGACACGAAGGTCCACCTTCATTTCTGCGTCCGTGTAGTAATCCACCTCCACGGGCCGGGCGTAAGCCTTGCGGTCCTCCAGGTCGAGCCGTTCGATGGTGTATTGCTTGGTTTCGTGGAGGTATACGGCATTTTCGTACACCTCCACGGGGGCATTAAAGAAATCCACCTCGCCGATGACGCGACCGTTGTCGGTCGTGTCCAGTATGACGACGTTACCAGGCGCGGCGGTACGCAGACTGATATCCGAGGCCGGGTAGGTTTCCGCGCTCCAGTGCCACCGGTTTCGCGTCTTCCGCAGCACCCGGTGCTGTGCCAGGAAATCCAGCAGTTCGGCCGTACTCGCCGGATCCAGCCCGAAAGCGTCCCCCTCGGTAAAGGGTAGTTCGAAAGCGGCGCACTTCAGATGGCTCGTCAAAATAAACAGGTTATTCGAATCGATGGTGGCGCTTTCGGGCGTCTGATCAAAAAAATAGTCCGGGTGGCCGATGATGTACTGGTCCAGCGGCGCGCTCGACGCGACCAGGATGATCAGCGCCGTGGCGCTGCGCCGTCCCGCCCGCCCGGCCTGCTGCCAGGTGCGCGAAATGCCGCCGGCATACCCGCACATGATGCAGACATCCAGCGAACCGATGTCGATACCCAGTTCCAGGGCATTGGTGCTGACCACGGCCATGACTTCGCCGCTTCGCAGTCCCCGCTCGATTTCCCGGCGTTCCGTGGGCAGATAGCCGCCCCGGTAACCGCGCACCTTGGCGGGATCGCCCCCCCGCCTGCGCACCGCCTCCTTCAGGTAGGTCGTCAGGATTTCGACCCGGAGTCGGCTGCGCGCGAACACAATGGACTGTATTTCCTGGAACAGGAGCGAGGCGGCCAGGCGACCCGCCTGTTTGACGCTTGACGCCCGGATACCCAGTTCCTGGTTGACCACCGGCGGGTTGTAAAAGAGGAAATGCTTTTCGCCCGAAGGCGCGCCATTGTCGTCCACCAGCGTGACGGGCGCCTCAATGAGTTTTTCCGCCAGTTCGCCGGGATTGGCAATGGTCGCGCTGCAGCAGATGAACTGCGGGCTGGCCCCGTAAAAGGCGCTGATGCGGCGCAGACGCCGTATCAGGTTCGCCAGGTGGCTGCCGAAAACGCCCCGGTAATGGTGGATTTCATCGATGACCACATACTTGAGATTTTCGAAAAGACGGATCCAGATCGTGTGATGGGGCAGAATCCCAGCGTGCAGCATGTCCGGATTGGTCACGACAATATGCCCGGCATTGCGCACCGCCGAGCGGGCCGAGGTGGGCGTGTCTCCGTCAAAGGTATACGCGCCGATTTTGACCTCTAGCGTTTCGATCGTCTCCGTGAGTTCCGACACCTGGTCCTGGCTCAACGCCTTGGTGGGGAACAGGTAAAGGGCGCGGCTCTCGGGATCCCGCAACAGCCGGTTGAGCACCGGCAGGTTGTAACAAAGCGTTTTGCCTGATGCCGTCGGTGTAACCACGCACACGTTCCTGCCGGACTCAAGGGCCATGAACGTTTCGTACTGGTGCGTGTAGAGATTGGATATGCCCCGCTTCTTCAGTCCTTCCGCCAGCGCGGGCGCCACGCGGTCCGGAAAGGGCATGTAGCGCCCCGGCTGCGGCGCAAAACTCCGCCACGCCGTCAAGTTGGCACGGAACGCACCGTCTTCGCGCAACTTGTCTATTACCTGGGTAACATTCATGAACGTATTCCCCTTGCTTTATCCGGGCACGCCCGCCCTAAGCAGTATTGTACCGTTTTGAACGCCGGCATGGAAACGTGAGACCGTTTCTGGATTTCGCAGGCTCTATTGCGCTGCCTGGACTAAATGGGCGGTTCCGCAGCACAAGTTCTGAAATGCACGATAGACTATATGTTACCTGTACAACCATAAAAAACTGCGAAGTATGTATATTTGATTAAAAACAATACGGAAATGGATAATATAGGCGGCCTGTCGTGACCGAAAAGCCGTATATGCGTCTTGCGCTCTTACGAAACAAGAATGTTAATCGTATAAGACCGGCGCGAAAAAGGATTCATAATGAAAAATCAAACAAATGAATCTCTACAAGGGCGGTTTTTAAGCAGAAGAGGATTTCTTGGGGGCACCGCGGCAGCGGGCGGGCTGTTTCTGGCCGCCAACGCCGCTTCGGACAAAATCACCAACACACGTCCCGCCAATTGGCCCACGGGTACCCCCCTGATTCTACAACCGGTACTGGCCTATGATCTCCCACAGCGGCAGGACAGGACCAGCTGGCGCGGTTATGGGGGAATTCATACGGAGGAAGCCGCGGCCGCCGAAGCGCAACGTATCAACAGTGAGTTGCAGGACCTGACACAACGCGCAGGATTTCCCGTTGAATCACGTCCCGTAATTCTGGCTAGAGATGCGGCCGCCATCGACAACGCGATAGCGTCGGACGCGGATGTGCTGATACCGTGCGCGGCCGGCGGGGCCGTGGAGTGGTACTGGAAACTGGCCAACTGCGGCAAACCCAACATCATGT
>Ga0123335_1006718_pt1 | contig 13230 bp, 13 predicted proteins | sample BiotimSIPDNA_2_FD_89707 | JGI IMG/M metagenome (GOLD analysis project Ga0123335, IMG submission 89707) | Anaerobic biogas reactor microbial communites from Washington, USA - Biogas_R2 time_0 SIP DNA | ecosystem: Engineered > Bioreactor > Anaerobic > Unclassified | place: Washington, USA... | reverse complement strand
TTGCTCAATCTTTTCATCAAGATAGACCATATCGACCACTTTGCGAACCTCAATGATCTCGGATGTGCTCATTACAGCTTTTACAGTGCCTACTTTATTATGTATCTGCTGATTGACAATTTTCTTCTCCTCATCAATCCTGGGATAGTCAACCACAGCTTTCAACATAAAACGGTCCACCTGAGCCTCGGGCAAAGGATAGGTCCCCTCCTGCTCAATGGGATTCTGAGTAGCCATCACCAAAAAAGGCCTGGGCAGGCTGAATGTCTCACCCCCTAACGTCACCTGGCGTTCCTGCATAGCTTCAAGCAATGCGCTCTGAACCTTGGCCGGAGCACGGTTTATCTCATCGGCCAGAATAAAATTGGCAAATACAGGGCCTTTCTTAGGTATGAATACCTCCTCCTTCTGGCTGTAGATCATAGTACCTATTACGTCGGCAGGCAAAAGGTCAGGCGTAAACTGTATCCTGTTGAAATCGGCATCAATAAGGGATGCCAGAGTCTTGATGGCAAGAGTCTTGGCCAGACCCGGAACACCTTCAAGCAGAATGTGTCCGTCCGAAAGCAGTCCTATCAGTAACGATTCAATCAGATGTTTCTGACCTACGATCACCTGGTCCATGCCGGCCATCAGATTAGTAACGAAAGCGCTCTCTTTCTCAATGCGCTCATTCAGTTCTCGAATGTCAACTTTTTCACTCATAAGTATAATTGAAATTATGTCAATATTTCTCTTCTCCGGTCGATTCCGACCGTTGTATGCCTCAAATATAGCTCTAATAAGAATCCTTCGGAACTAAAAAAGTTTAAATAGTGTTGTTATTATCCGAATTTTAAAGATTCTTAAACAACATTTATTTCAAATGCCTTCCCAAATGTCTCTTATTTCGCTTCAAGAACGGGAATAAGTAGTTTCCTGCCTATTTTTAAGGCATTATAGTTGCTCATTTTATTATAAGCCGCAATGTAGGGCCACAATTTTTTAGTTCCATAATAGTTGAGAGCAATCCTTGTCAATGTCTCGCCGGATTTCACATAATGCGTACTCATTGTACCTGTCATGCGGTAATTAACCGTATCGGCGGCAGTAAAGTCGGCTAGATCCTTGTTTTGGTCTGCAACATTCAGCCTGAATACGGCCGATGGCGTCGAACTTGACCGTATCTGCTCCGGTTGCACCACTTCTTCCGTCGGTTCCACCCCTGCCGGTTCCATTGACTCTGCTCCCGGCTGTAACGTTACATCACCGGCATCCTGATCAATCACTGTTTCAATCCTGTCGGTCTTACGTCTGCTCTCAATGTCAAACTGTTTGAAGAACTTCTGTCCCAGCAACGGCCAGAAGAGATAGGTCAAAACCAGCAGTACAAGCAGTATAGCAAGAATCCATAACAAAAACTTCAAGATAAGACGTGTCCCACGCTTCCGGGTGATCTCCTTTACCTGAGGTTCACCTGCCTTTGCAGGAATCTTTTCTCCGGTTTTACGGACCTTTTCTGATTTAGACTTCGGTTTGGATTTGGATGTCGGTTTTGACTCCTGTTTAGACGCTTTTTTAGTGACAGGTTCCTGAGCCGAAACAGGCTCCGATGCTGCTTCTGACCCTTGAACGGCAGAAGACTCTGCGGCCTTAGCTGCATCGGCAGGTCGCTTTTCGGCGGCTTTGGATTCCGGTTCATCGACTGTCTCTAAAAGTCCGGCCTGTGTATCGGTCAATATTACAGTCTCAAAAGCGCTGAAAGGCTTATTTATAGACTCCTTAAGGCTATTATCGGGGGTAAACGCTACTTTGCGGTATCCGGGTATGACAAAACGCTCGCCGGTGTTAACCCGTACGCTCTCACGGTCTTTGACCTGTACAACCCTGAAAGTACCCAGGCCCTTAATCTTAACTCTGCCGTTAACCATCAGACCGTCGGATATCATATCGAAGAAAGATTTTATAAACCTCTCCGAATCGGTTTTAGACATACCGGTCTGTGTCGCGAATACATCGGTCAGCTGCGACAAATTATACCTCTTCGCCATAGTTCTTTGAATTTACTTTGTCCTTCAGTACCGGACTAGGCTTATATGTAAGCACTAATTTCGGCGGCACGAGCATTTTAACACCGGTCGATGGACTGACCGACACCCTCTCTTTCTTCTTTCTCACTCCCAGCAAACCGAACCCTGACAGGTTTACGGAATCTCCATCATGCCAAATACTTTCCATGACATTTATCAAAGCTTCCGCATTCTTTTCCGTCTCTGTTACGGATAGATTGCACCGTTTTGAAAGTTCAGCCAAAAACTGTTTATTATTCATAATGTGGTTAGTTAGGATTATCATCAACAACTGTTCCGTAAAGGTCAAAGGCCTCGGCACGGTCAACCCTGACATTCAGGAACTCACCTGCAAGCAACTCCCTGTCAGCCTTGATAAGCATCTCAGGGTCAACCTCAGGTGAATCATATTCTGTACGACCAATATAGTAGTCACCTTCAAGACGGTCAATTACGGTCTTAAAAGTCTTTCCAACCTTGGTCTGATTATTTTCATACGAAATATCTTCCTGCAGACGCATCAACGTTGACATACGCGACTGCTTTATGCTGTCAGGCACATCGTCTCTGTAATGGAGCGCCGAATAGGTATCTTCAACCTCACAATAGGCAAATGCGCCCATGCGCTCAAACCGCTGTTCCCTTACAAAATCCAACAACTGTTGAAAATCGTCATCGGTCTCGCCCGGAAAACCGGTCATCAGCGTGGTCCTGATATGGATGCCGGGGACCTCCTCCCTGATTCGGGTCAGCAGACTGCGGGTCTCTTCGGCCGTAATATTGCGCTTCATGCGTCTCAAGATATCATCGCTGATATGCTGCAACGCTATATCCAGATATTTGCACACATTGTCCCGCTCACGCATTACCGGCAAGAGATCCACAGGAAAATCATCGGGATAGCCGTAGTGCAAACGGAGCCACTCCAAACCGGGCAGGTCTGAAAGACGCTTTACCATATCGGCAATCATGGGTTTTCCGTCCGTATCTATACCATAATATGTCAGGTCCTGGGCAATAAGCTGTAATTCCTTCACGCCCCGGGCCACAAGACGCTGTGCCTCGTCAATTATATCATCCTTGCTGCGGGAGCGGTACCGTCCGGTCATGAGCGGTATGGCACAATAGGCACAATGACGATTGCACCCTTCGGCTATTTTCAGATAGGCATAATGCGGCGGTGTTGTAAGATACCGCTCATTTTCAAGCTCATCGTACCAAACATGACCGGTTTTTTTTAAAATGGTATTCCAGTCAAACTTCCCATACCAACCGTCAACTTCAGGTATTTCGGCTTGAAGCTCCTTGCGGAATTTCTGCGAAAGGCATCCCATTACGTAAAGAGAGCCTATTCTGCCCTCTTTCTTAAGCTCTCCGCACTCTAAAATCATCCGGATTGACTCCTCCTGGGCATCGCCTATAAAACCGCATGTATTGACTATAACCGTCTCGGCACTGACACTCTCAGGGTCGTGCCTTACCTTAAGACCTGAAGCTTTTAGCTGAGCCATAAGTTTCTCAGAATCAACAAGATTCTTAGAACATCCTAAAGTGATTATATCAACAGCTCCGGGCTTCATTCCACATCGGTCTTGAACAGTGAATCTACAAATTCCCTTTTGTTGAAGACCTGGAGGTTATCAACGCCCTCGCCAAGTCCGACATATTTCACGGGTATTTTGAACTGATCCGAAATGCCTATCACAACACCCCCTTTTGCCGTTCCGTCCAGTTTGGTGACAGCCAATTGGGTAACTTTTGTGGCCAGTGTAAACTGCTTTGCCTGTTCAAAGGCATTCTGTCCGGTCGAACCGTCAAGGATCAGCAGCACATCATCGGGAGCGCCTTCAACCACTTTGTTCATGACGTTACGGATCTTCGTAAGTTCGTTCATTAACCCCACCTTGTTATGAAGACGGCCGGCTGTGTCAACAAGAACCACGTCAATATCGTTTGCTACGGCTGAATTGAGTGTATCGTAAGCCACTGAAGCGGGGTCGGAACCCATGTCCTGACGAATAACCGGCACGTCAACCCTCCGCCCCCACTCCTGCAACTGCTCTATGGCTGCGGCACGGAAGGTATCGGCTGCTCCAAGCATTACCTTGAGGCCGCGCTTTTTGAACTGATACGCCAGTTTGCCTATAGTTGTGGTCTTACCTACGCCGTTAACGCCGACCACCAGCACCACATAGGGCTTACGGCCTGACGGTACGCTGAAAGGTTCAGCATCATCATCACTGTTGCTTTCAACCAAAAGAGCCGAAATCTCATCTCTAAGTATCTCCGTGAGTTCCGATGTTCCCATGTACTTATCACGGGCTACACGCTCTTCTATACGCCTGATAATCTTAAGAGTAGTATCTACACCCACATCGGAAGTGACTAGTACCTCCTCAAGATTGTCCAAAACTTCGTCATCGACCGTTGATTTTCCGGCAACCGCACGTGCAAGCTTGGAAAACATGCTGGATTTGGTCTTTTCAAGGCCTTTATCCAGGACTATCTTTTTATCCTTTGAGAAAAATGAAAACAGACCCATATTCAAGTATTCAGGATGCGGAAAAAATATCCCTTATCCGTAAACCGCAAAATTATATAAATAAGGTGATAAATGCAATAATATGTTTTAATCGAACACAAAAAAAAGAGCAGCTACAGGGCTGCCCTTTAAATTCTATTTCTAAAGTAAAATTAGCTCTTTAGATCATTTTCTTAAGCTGTTCTTCAGAGACAATCTTCTCTGTGAAGATATAAGCGCCGGTCTTAGGTGACTTCTCCATCTTAATGACCTTTGCCAACGACACCTTACCCTGATGCAGGGCTGCTACTGCTTTCTTTGCCATGTTTTAGGGATATTATTTAATCTCACGATGGACTGTCATCCTCTTGAGAATTGGGTTATACTTCTTAAGTTCCAGTCTCTCAGGAGTATTCTTCCTGTTCTTAGTGGTAATATAACGGGAAGTACCCGGCATACCGCTATCCTTGTGCTCGGTGCATTCCAGTATGACCTGAACCCTGTTGCCTTTTAATTTCTTTGACATAATATCTACTCCTTTCTGTTATTACGCAATTATTCTTATGTCTTTCCAATCGCAATAGCCGTTAGCGACAGCCTCCTTAAGAGCGGCATCAAGACCCTTCTTATTGATGATTCTCAGGCCGGCAGCGCTGAGACGAAGGCTAATCCAACAGTCCTCTTCAACATAGAAGAACTTCTTTCTAAACAGGTTAACATCAAATGTCCTCTTGGTTCTGCGTTTTGAATGAGAAACATTATTGCCAACCATAGCCCTCTTTCCGGTGATCTGACAAATTCTTGACATATCTGTATTATTTATTTTTTATTTAATTTCTGCTTTATCAAAACAGGGTGCAAAATAACATAAAATTTCTCACTCTGCCAAATATCCGCCAAATATTATTGATTTTTCTAACGTTTTTTATTTTGTCTTCGGCAAATCCGGCCCCATTGTCAAAAGTAATTCCAAACTGTAAGGATTATCTGTTAAAAAACTTTTTTCCATTCTGAATAATAACACCTTCCGTTTGCTCACCTACCCTCTGTCCTGAGATATTGTATGTAGCTCCATTGGCGAATGAGTTATCCGTTACAGAGCTGATTACCGTATAAACATCAACAATAGTAGTTTTTTTAAGCATGAATTAACTATTAAACTTATTCATGCTTTTAACTTGTCTTTTTTCCAAAGAACAGTAAATACGAGTGAAAAAAAGTTTTGTTTTATACCCTTTTTTTGTAAGACGGAAATTAAATACCTTTGTTCTTTGGTTAAAGGTGTTAGTAAATTGTAACTTTAAATTTTTTAAATGATAATTATGGCAAAACAGGCAACTAACAGGTTTTTACATAAAGCAAAAACAGCCAAAAACGACGAGTTTTACACCCAATATAATGATATTCAAAGAGAGGTTGAATCCTATCTGGAATACAATCCTAACGTATTTCAGGGCAAAGTGATTTACAGTAATTGCGATGACCCTTACGAAAGCAACTTTTTCCGCTATTTTGTTTTAAATTTTGAAAAGCTAGGTCTTAAGCAGCTTATTACCACAAGCTATAAACCTTCTCCGGTTGCCAATACGCAGTTAGAGCTATTTGTCGATTACGACAACCTACCTCAAACCAAGGGACGACCAAAAGTAACTGCCAACAAATTTATTATTAATTCAGTAGGCGAATTATATGGCGACGGGGAATTTAGTTTAAATGATGTAGCAATACAACTCAAAGAAAATAAAAACAATGAGTGGATACCTCTGGAAGGGGATGGAGATTTTCGTTCCGATGAGTGCATTGAGTTGCTTAAGCAAGCAGATATTGTGGTAACCAATCCGCCATTTTCTTTGTTTCGCGAATATGTGGCACAACTTTTTGAACACGATAAGCACTTTTTGATTATCGGAAATATGAATGCCATCACTTACAAAGAAATTTTTCCACAGATTAAGGACAATAAAATGTGGCTCGGTAACGGATTTTCTGGTGGTAATGCTTATTTTCAAATTCCTAAATCAGAGGTTCGCGATTTCGCAGAGGGTGTTTACGATAAGACAACGGGTTTGGTGAAATTTCGCAATGTGGTTTGGTTTACAAATCTAGACCATGGCAAGCGCCATCAACCATTGAATTTAATGTCAATGGAAGACAATAAGAAGTTCAATAAGAAAATACAAAAGTCGGCTACAGCATATAAAAAATACGATAATTACGATGCTATTGAAGTGCCGTTTACCGATGCTATTCCAATTAACTACAACGGCGTAATGGGCGTACCAATAAGTTTTTTGGATAAATACTGCCCAGAACAATTCGAGATTTTAGGAGCAACTGAAAGTGAGGGAAAAGGATTTTCTAATGGACTTTGGGATAATGAAAGTGCCATATCGCAACCTATGGTAAATCAATCTAGAATTTACAAAAGACTTTTTATTCGCCATCGTCAGATATAGTGGACGATATCTCTAAACACTAAAAAATTATGAAAACAAAACTAAGAACCAATATTACCGTAAAAGATATTTGCGAAGGCTTTGTTTACAGCAAGCTTGAGGGGAAAGGGCTTTTTGGACTTTCAGGAAAACTAACCATTCAACCAGAGTATCAGAGAAACTATATTTACGCCTCTGATAACGGAAAAAGAGAAATAGCAGTAATCGATTCAGTTCTGAAAGGCTATCCCATTGGCTTAATCTATTTCAACAAAGTTGATAATGATAAGTTTGAAGTTTTGGACGGACAACAGCGAATTACAAGTTTGGGACGCTTTGTTACCGGTAAATTTGCTATACTAGACGAAAACGGACATCCTCAATATTTTAGTGGTTTGGCTGCTAATAGAAGAGAAGAGATTTTAAAAACCAAACTACTTATTTACGAATGTGAAGGTACGGAAACCGAAATAAAGGAGTGGTTTAAAACAATCAATATTGTAGGTGTGCCACTTAATGACCAAGAACTTCTAAACGCAGTCTATTCCGGTCCGTTTGTAACACTTGCAAAAGAGGAGTTTAGCAACAGTCAAAACGCCAATATTCAAAAATGGAGTGCCTATATTAAAGGAACTGCTAATCGGCAAGATTTTTTGGAATGTGCATTGGATTGGGTAAGCAAAGGAAATATTGGCGAATATATGAGCGAACATCGCCAAGACACCAATATTAACGAGCTAAAAAACTATTTCAACAGCGTAATCGATTGGGTTTCGGGCGTATTTATGGATGTTGAAAAAGAGATGTGCGGTCTTGAATGGGGAAGACTATTTGAAACCTATAGAAATCAGCCATACAATCCACAAAAAGTTTCGGAACAAGTTCATCAATTATATGCCGACCCATATGTGAAAAGTCGCAAAGGTGTATTTGAATATATTCTTGGCGGATTAACCGATACTAAACTACTTGATGTTCGCGTTTTTGATGATGCCACCAAAAGAACGGTCTATGAAAAACAGACATCCGAAGCAGAAAAGAACAACACATCAAACTGTCCGTTATGTGCTTTAGGACACGACGCTAACAAAACCAGAATTTGGAGTTTAAAAGATATGGACGCAGACCACGTAACCGCCTGGAGCAAAGGCGGTGCAACCAACAAAGCAAACTGCGAAATGTTATGTAAAACACATAATCGGGCAAAAGGAAACAGATAACAAGTTAAACCCTTAACTCAACCGTTATTCGTTTGCTTCGTGATGTTTTACCTTTGGCAATTGAATCTTAAACCTGACAGAGGTAAATCTTACCAGCATTACGGTAAGAGCCGAAATAATATTTGTTAAGGCACGGTCCACTTCGAGCCAGATACAGAGTGCAAATACAAGCCCGCCGATAATACAGGCAACTGCATATATATCCCTGCGCAAAATAAGAGGCACTTCGTTAATCAGGACATCTCTGATTAGACCTCCAACCGAACCTGTGATCATACCCATAATAATGGCAACCCAGAACGGGTAATCTGCGGCTAAGGTCTTTTCTATTCCTACCACCACAAAGAGTCCGAGTCCTATAGTGTCGAATAAGAAAATGGTTTTATTCAACCTGAGAATGACATTCTTAAGGAATATAAACGACAACAAAGCCAATGCTGTAACTATTAAGTATGAGCCGTTCAGCATCCAAAACGGAGGTACGCCCAACAACAGATCACGGGTCGTTCCGCCGCCAATAGCAGTGATAAATCCAACAAAAAAAGCTCCGAACCAATCAAATTCCTTTTCGGCAGCCAGTCTTATGCCGCTTAAAGCAAATGCAAAAGTTCCCCCGTGGTCCAACAGTATAACAAAGTTTTCTCTGATATAGTCTATAAATGATATTCCAAATATTATTTCAAACATACTCCTAAAAGCTTATTATCGGTAACTATTTTTTATAGGATAATCTTTTGATTATATGTTATGCAAAAATAGAAAAAAGCGGGCAATTTGATACTATATCAGAAAGTTTTCGGCTGTGTAAAATAAATCAATTTTTTTATTCTATTTTTCTCACGTGATTTTCTTTACTTGGTCTTTGTTGTTTGGCCAAATAGCAATAAGAATCATCATTTCGTGGGATAAGAATATAAGTTGCACCGTTTAATTTTGCTGTTCCTTTTATTAGCTTTTCTTTCCATTTTGGCATTCCTTCCGGAATAGAGTAATTATCGGCTATTTCGGCAAACGAAGTTTTATTCATTCTTTCTACTAACAAATCTTTTAAATAATTTCTATCATTATCGTCTTTGCTGTCAACGAAATATGAAACCAAATCAGAGTTTTTTTCAAGCAATTTTCTTTTGTAACATCCAAAGGAATCGGACCAGGAAAACCATATTTTATTAAAATAATCGTTGTTCTTGATTGTTAAAAATGCTCTTTTAAAGTCATCGGTTATCTTTTTATTTACATCAAGCTCATTTTTAATTATTTCCTGCAAGTTTTTTAGTTTTTCTGCATTAAAGGATGATACATTGGTATTGTCATAATCGACACAATATAGCGCAAAATCGATGTCTCCCTTGAAGAAGTTTGTATCTTCTGTATCAAAGATAATTTGTTTATGTGCTACGTTTTGCTCGATGATTCGCGCTTTTTCAATCTCTTGTTCTACTTGTGTTTTTGCATGACCCGAGGCTATGTCGTTTGTTATAAGAAACTTATAAATATCGTTGCTGCCTTTCGATAGCTCTCTAATCAAATTTGTTGCCGAAATAAATGTCGTAGCACTATCAATATTAGAGTTTTCAACAATATTTCTAACCACACGTATCCACTCGTTAAATTTTTCTTCATCAAAAGTGTTGTTTAACAAATACTCTGTTTGTGCAAAAAAGATAACTCTCATTGGGTAAGTGTAATAATCCATTTTTCGTTTGTAATTAGGATTGTCAAAAATAAAATCCTCAAAGAGAGTACTATCCTTTCTTGTATAATTCCACAAATCAGTTTTAGCTTTAATTTTATCGTTATTATGCTCGGCATATAAATCAAGACAACTAACTAAATAATTATAGTCATCTTTATTAAAATCTTCGGGACTGATTTTTGTTGGGTCGTTTGCCAAATTTTTAATTCTTTCTTCAACTTCATCTTTCTTTGACGAAGTATGATTTATTGCATAGGTGTACATGGCTATTCCTGCAATAAAATTTACTAATTCGTTGTCAATTATTTTATCATCGCCTCTATATTTCCAAAACAAATCTGTCCAATCTCTATCGATTTTGTATCCAAATTTTTCTTTAAAATCTTTTTTGTTGTCCCAGCCTTCCTCATCAATTTTCTGATTAAAAGCTGCTTTTAGTTTCTCAAAATCAGTAAGTTCCAAGCCACGAGCATTCATTTTGATATATAGGTCGTCTGATAGATTGAGTTTTTGCAAAGATGTATAAAAGAATGTTATAGGACACGTTTCAACATCTGAGGTCAAAGTATCCCAGTATGAATTGGGGTCATCTTTAAGCGAAACGTCAATCTTATCTAACATTCCAAGCATTGAACAAATTGTTGGATCAGCATTCCACGAGTACGACATATACCACTTCTCGTTTCTAATTGTGTCGCTTAGCTTCTCCTTTCTATCAGCGGGAACCGTATATGCTGACAGTTGCTCGCAAAAACAACGTGACGATTGACGTGTTTCGTAGGTGAATTTCAAGAAAGTTTCTTTTACATTCTCATCTAATCTGCTCTCTTTTTGCGCAATATACCAGTGCAAGAGGAACAGAGTTGTTAATCGCTGTTGTCCGTCCAACGGAGAGACCTTGTTTTTGCTTTCCGAACCATAGATAAAGTCGAGCAAAATTGGCTTCTCGCTGTTTCTCAGTGCTTCTATTAGGCGTTCTAAAAACTTTTTACCTTTTTCTTCTATTCTCGTGTCATTTCCGCGACCGCCCTGAGTATATGCTCGCTGAATAATCGGAATAGTAATATTTGTGTTTGACAATAAACTCCAAAAACTTGATTTATTAAATTGCATAATATTCTGTTTTTAAATGTTAAAATATGGCTTTAATACGGATTTGATATCTTCAATATAAGCATCTCTATCTTTTTTCGACCAAAAGGTCATATTTGATACTTCGTCTGTATAGTGTTTCATAAATACTTTTTTGGTACAGACGGGAATAAACACACCGTTTTTATCTTTTTCTAAAATAGTTCTCCGTTTTACAGGGTAAAATTCGTTACCATATCCACGATTTGTACTTGCGTCTAACAGTGCTAAGTTTGATAACATGTTTTCTTCGTCCTCTTCGGTTAAACTTGAGTTTTGCTCGAAGTAACCATTGACTTTATCAAACAGTTTTTTGTATTTTTCGTTATCAGTCAAATCTGCGAAGTTTTCTATTTCTTCAAATAGTTTTTCATCTGTTATCACACCTTTAATTTCATTAAGCCATTCTTTTCGGTGATTTTCCTTTTCTGGAATCTTTTCTGCTCTTGCTTGGATATGCTCAATATCCCAACCTTTTTGGTCTTTTGTCCCGATATATTGAAAAAATGAAAATCTTGAAGTTCTATCTTCTTGATTTCTCATTGTTTCAACGTTGTGTAACAATAAAATACGTCTGGCTTTAAAATCTCCGTAATAAACAATCTCTTTCCCATCCCATTTTATTGAATTTCTTATTTTTTCGGATAATTTGTGACGAAATTCATCTTTTTTTGAGCTGGTAAATTCGTCCAATAGGATGGCAACTTTATCCTCATAGTCCATACAGAGCAGATATCCAATTAGATGGTAGTAATACTTATCATTGAACCACTCTTTAAAAGTTAAAAATTTGTTGAAAACACTTCCCCATTGGCGATTTACAAACTCTAACTTGTCGCCATTATTACATTCGTTTTCTTCAAACTTGGTTTGAAAATATCTGAAAGTATAATATTTATCACCAACTTTTTGTGGTTTTTTAGCAATCACATCAAACAAGTACTCTATACGCGGGCGCGTGTTGTTTTCTTTTCCATTGATAAAATACCAGAACTCATCGTCAGCCAGCTCTTGTTCAATATTATCCCACTGTGTTGATATTTCTAATTGTCGCAAACGAATTTCCTTCTCGTTTTTATCCTTTGCAAAATTGGAGCTGTTGAGAAACAGTGCTTTTATAAGTTCTGAGTTTGTAAGCGGAATTTTGCCAACATTTAAACGAATAAAAACATCTTCTTCACTGTCATTGTTTTGTCCATTTTGGTCTATATCGTACCAAATAAATTTGCAGTTATTAAGTAATTTATCAGTAAACTCAGATATATAATTTGAATCTTTTGGAGTTTTCTCTGAATTTGTATCTGGATTAAACCACTTTTTAATTGCTTGATAAACAGTATAAATATGTGTGTAGTCAATATTATCATCCGCTCTTTTTTCATCTTCAACAATTGTCAACCACTCTTCGTCTTTACCTCTTGTTTCGTAATTTATGGGGTATAACTGTAGAGGATTAGCATAGAAGAAATTTTTATTTAGATAATGCAAAATCAATTTTATACTTGTCAAACGCTGTTGTCCGTCAATAAGTCGCCATCCATCTTCACTCTGTTTGACAACTAACGGCTGTAAGCAATACCAAGAGTTTTTGTCCTCGTCATTGCTTGGAGTAAATCTGTCGATATCATTGAGCAAATCATTAATTTGATTCTCTTTCCAGCGATAGCCTCGCTGATACTTTGGAATGAAAAAACGTTCGGTTAATAAACTCTGTACACTTCTAAGAATTTCTGTTGTGCTTGTTTGTTTAGTCATATTCATTGTACATAAAAAATATTCTCTTAATTTTCAATTCAAGGTAGTATCCCAAAAAGTGTGTAATTTCTATCCTTGATTGTTGCAAATATATTGCAAATATATGACACGCATATGCCAAATTGAGGCATAGAATGAGATAATTTACAATTTGTCACCTTTTTGATATAGGTTTAATACTTAAGACCGGAAAAACAATTGCAAGGAAAATCATAAAAATAGAATGTTACTTATTTTAAAAGAAACATTAACTTTGCACTTGAACTAAATATGAAAAACAATGAAAAAACAACTTAAAATTGCCTTGGTGGCACATGATGCACGTAAAGCTGACATGGTGGAATGGGCGGTTTTTAACTCCCATATGCTTTCGCAACATAAACTGATTTGTACGGGAACTACCGGCGGACTGATACAGGAAGCC
>Ga0123335_1006712_pt1 | contig 13243 bp, 8 predicted proteins | sample BiotimSIPDNA_2_FD_89707 | JGI IMG/M metagenome (GOLD analysis project Ga0123335, IMG submission 89707) | Anaerobic biogas reactor microbial communites from Washington, USA - Biogas_R2 time_0 SIP DNA | ecosystem: Engineered > Bioreactor > Anaerobic > Unclassified | place: Washington, USA... | reverse complement strand
CAAGGGAAACTCGAGTACCCACAGCGTACACTCGAAGACTACGAAGTCGAAATGGACTTCGCAATCAATGCCGGCATCGACTACTTCGCCTATTGCTGGTATGACCAAACCCCGCCCACAGTGCTGTCGCAAAATCCAGCGACAGCCGCACCGGAACCCTACCTCCACGAGTTGACGCAAGCCAGAAACTTCCATCGCAAAAGCAAACTCAAAAACCAACTCGCCTACGCTGCGACCCTTATCACCTGCCATCCATATTCGGACGGTTGCCTCCAAGATCTCGCCACGGAAATGACAAAACCCTATTACGAGAAAATCCAGGAAAGACCAGTCGTATACTTGTTCCCAGGCGACTGGAAACCATTGCTGGACAGGCTGAATCGAATTTGCTCCGACAACGATGTCCCCAAGCCCTTCGCAGTCCTGATGACCAATGGAGTAACCAGCGAAAACGCAAGGGGCATCGACGCATTCTCAAGCTACGCTTTCGTCTATCAGGCTACGACCTGGGAAACATTCGCCCAGGAACTGATTGCCGCCAATGCCAAGCGCGCATCCTTCGGCATCCCTGTCGTCCCCCACTTTTCCCTGGGATGGGATCCCAGCCCACGCAACGACCACAATGTTCCATGGACAAGCTACCCACCTGGAACCTACCACCCGCCGGCAAAACCAAGCCAACTGCTCGACGCCGCGCGCCAACTCAAAGCCTGGATCAACCAAAACCAGCACAAATGCGTCCCAAACTCGCTCCTCGCCTTCGCTTGGAATGAATTCGAAGAAGGCGCATGGATCTGCCCAACCGTATCCAATTCCCCAACAGCTCCAGACATGACCAGAATAAACACATTCGCTCAAATGGCCGATTGCTGGAAATAACTGGACAACCAGTTAGATCATTTGTCGGTTTTGGGTCGCGCAAAGACGAACTCGTCGAAACGCTTCCGAGTCAACAAGGCGAATCGAGAAATGGTATAATCAATATCGGGATGAACCCACATATCGTGTTTTAAGAGAAGGATATTGAACCCAGGAACCTTGAGACGGACTTCCTGGAGAATCATATTGGGCACATCGCCGACTTGAGAGGGAATCTCAACATGGTCAGGCACGACGATAATCCTGGCGCCGACCGGGACCTCCCCAGTTTTCGTCTCCGTTCCTACGATCCACTGCACCGATTTCGTTGCCTCGCCCTCCCTGGACTTGAAATCAACCACCAGAACCGGAGCATCGGACGGAAGCCCCGGCAATGCCGTGGTAACCTGAATGCGTTCGGGGCACTCGGCACATTGAAGCACATGCAGAAACCTGGCGAACACAGGATCGACATTCTTGCCACTCAAGTCCAAGTGCGGGAGCGAAGGATCCTTGGCGACCTTCTCGGGATACGTCTCCGCCCCCGCTTCGCGGAATGCCTTTTCAAGCCTGTCTTTCACATCCTGGCTCAAGTTGGGAGCCATCAGGACCAGATCAAGAGCCGTTGCTGATCTTGGATGTTCGCTACTTGATTCAAAGGAATACCCCGCCTTCAGCAATTTGACCAAGATGATTTCCAACTTGTCCGCATTGCTTTTATAGGGGACTTCGCTGCCTAATTCCTTGACACACCAATCATAGACATAACTATTTCCTGAAGGTGGAGTCTGCTCATAGACATCATTTTCGAAGGCGCAGCAGGCAATCTCCAGTGAAACATCGCTTGGACTGGTGACTCGCTTCCGTGGCACTGTGGCGCCGTGCTTCACCAACAAGTCAAAGGCACGAACATCGCTGCGCTTGATCGAGTAGCCGATTGGGGTTTGCTGCCAATACCGACGATGCAATTGTTCAGGATCTGTTCCCGACTTCAAGCGCCTTTCAAGCTCATCGTACCTGTCTTCCTCGATCAGATACATCAGAGGAGGATTCCTGAAGAAAAGGAACCGATCCACGGCCACCACGGGCAACCATATCGTCTCCAACGCCGCTGTCGGTACCATATCGACCGCAATAGGAACAACCATAGCATTGTTGACGAAAAAACTATCTTTTGCAAATAGGCGCAGAACATGGTAATCCACTATGACTCCTTCATAGTACTTCGGTCGTCCCCCCAGATTCCCAGCCCCAGAAGGGTGATGCACCACAAAAAATCCGCAGCCCGACAGCAACACGGCCATCATAAGCGAACACAAAATGCAACACACGCGCCTTCTCATAACTGTCCCTTTGCCTTACTCAAGTCAACTTGCCGATCAGCTTCTCAACTGCCGTATCGAACACCGCCTGGCCCAATTCGAGGGACATGTCCCTGGCAGTTGCAAACAGACCACAAATCCTCCTGCTCCGCAGTTTCTTCCTTCTGATTTTCATACCATAAACAACTTTTATATTCTTGGCAAATCAAGCCAATTCATTTCCCTGTTTAAAAACTTCAACATGCATAAAACTTATGAGTACCCCGTCAGACCCCGTCAGGTTTGTCAGCCCAGCCTGGCTGGGGCTTTGTCATGTTTAGCCGCTTTAGCGGCGACATACCTTGAGTACGAGCACCCCGGGTGCCCGTACCTAAAACCGTCCCGCTTGGCAGAAAAGGTAAATTCGTCCGAACCCGTCCCAGTCCATTTCCTCCAAAACCCGCCACCAAAAGGCATGTCACATTCATTTTGAGTACGAAACAGATGATTTTTTGCGTTGATTTTTGCAGGTATCCCCATAGTTCGGAGTGGCAAGAACGGCGAAGTCTTGGTATAGTATTTTCCGAGTTGATTGGGTCATGGGATTCCACCTTTCCAGGAGTCAAAAAATCAATGAAAACCATCAAGTCCCTCGAGGAGCATGTCACATACGTCGAGCATCTTTGCCGAATTTCGTTTTTCTTCGCCAGGCGATATTTGGCTGAACGTCTTCCCGAGGTTGGCATGGGGGACTTGCTTCGCAAGCACACTCCCTTGCTGTACCACGGACTCAACCACAGGGAACACCAGCCCAAATGGGAAAGCAACCAAGACATGGACATCCTTCTGCAAGCGGAAAAACTTGCGCAGCTCCAACCGGAGGAATTCGAGGAGGAGATGTGGAGTTGGCTCAAGCCATACGCCCGTGAGCGGGCGGAAATCAACTACCCGAATGCCGTAGGAGTCAAGGCGCCTCCACACTGGAATTGTGGCAGCCTGGCGTACGATCCACCCAGGGAACCGGGACAAACAAGATGCGGTTTCCACATCGCAAACGCGGTCGGACCACACTCCATCTTCGAAAACCCGGACTACTTGCCAATGTGCTTCCAATTGCTGATGACCGAAAGCGAACTCAGGTTCGGCTTCACAGAACTCGGAACCACAACCTGGCTCAACGACAGACCAAGATGGCAGGCGCTCTTCCCGCAGGAATGGCTCGAAAACATGTCGCCAGCAGAACCCAACCTCATCCCAGGATGGAGCGTAGCGGATTGGGGACAAATCATCGACGGGCGAGGAACGGTCGTACCGGAAAAAGAACAAAAGGTCAGGGACACAGGCAGATTGACCTACTCCAGACGCTCCAGCCACTGCTCCTTCAAGGCCATGAGACAGCACCTGAAAAAGCTCGCTGACAAACGAAGCCAATAATCCATGACTGGTTCGTCCGGGTTTCTTGTCAAGACTGTGGTTTCTGACCTTTCATAAAAAGATTATTCGCGAATACAAGCTATCAGAAAGTCAGGAGAATTTCGAAGCGTCCCCAATAGCTGCCGTGTCCGTTGCCAAAGTAATCGCCAGGCGAAAAGCGGGACAATTGAGCCAAAAATGACATGCGTTCCGAGAACTTGTACGAACCGGACGTGCTGACCAGCCAGCCAAGGAAATTCCCCGATCCTGTAGAAGTGAAGTTTCCGTTGACCGCATCGGGTTCGTCGGCGAACAATCCAGTCGCACCCAAGGTAAAGCGAAGATTATCGAGTGGCTTGACGGACAGGTCGGACTTGAACAGGTTCAGGTTGGTCCAGTTTCCGTTAAGCAAGATCGGAATCAGTTCTTCCTGCCAGAGCGGGCATTGGGACATCAACGGGTTCCAGCCTTCCTGGTCGTCGGTTCCCGGCTTGTCGCCGCTGAAATGCGTGTATTCGAAGCCAAGCACGGGCTTCAAGCTTGCCAGCATCAATCCTGACAGGTGGAAATTGAGTCGCGCATCGAGCATTTTTCCCTTGTTGTCATCTCCTTCGGCGTCGCGTCCAGCCTGTTGAGCGGCTTCCAGGCTGTAGTCGAGCCAATCGAGCGGCGAGCCAAAGAGCCGGATTCCTACGGTATGGAGGCTTGTACTGGCGTCCGCGTTGTGGCAGCGTTCCGCCTGAAGCGGATGCCGGTCATCGACATCATGGAAGATGTAGTAGAGATCCATGTTGAACTCTTGCCTGAAACAGTGCGTCCAGTAGGTACCGGCGGAAAACACGTCGCCCGAGCGAAGCCGTCGGTTCTGGTCATTGATGAAGACCAGGCGATCCTTCCAGGTATCATAGGTAATAAATCCGGTGATGCTATCGGTTTCCGTTTTGTACATGATCGACACGCCGTCAGTGTAGGTGCTTCGTCCTTGGTCGAAGGGCGTTGGGTCTGCCCAGATCATCCCGTTTCCGAAGCCGAGTTGCTGGCGTCCCAAGGTCAGCGAGAGTCCTTCGATGCCCAGCTTATGGAAGACGACATTCAGCTGGTCCAGGTAGACTTCGTCCGGGAATTCCCAAGTCGCCCCATCGCGGTTATTGGGGTCTGCCGGGCTTGTCGAGACATGATGGATCCTGTTTCCCAGCCTGATATTGAGCGTCATCAGTTCCGCGAGATCCAGCGCCGCCCAGACTCTTGTTCTCACCCGAAGGTACTGGGTGTCTCCGGTATTGACGTCGGGATTGACGACTTCGCCGTCGAATCCCTCCCATCGCGCCCTCACATCGGCTCCCAGTTTCAATGTCAAGTCATCATCCAGCTTCACATTGGCTTCTGCGAGTGCGAAGAGCGCCGTCAGGCACACCACCAGCAGGCTTAGTTTTACCGCGGTCTTCATGGTTGTTTTCTCCTCTAAGCGAGTTTGTCCAGGACCTTGAAGCCGGCGTTCGCAAGGATTTCTTCCGCCTTGTCAAGCGCATCTCCGAACTGGAATATCATTACGGCATTGGGACCGCCGGGTTCGGCAACGGTGTACATGTAGTTCACATTGACACCTGCATCGCGCAAAACCCCAAGCGCCTTCGCAAGACTGCCGGGACACGGCTCGATCTCGACAGCGCAAACCTCGCTATACTGGCAAACGATGCCATTCTTCATCAAGACCTCAACGCCGGCCTCCACATCGTCAATCAGCAGGCGCAAAATCCCGAAGTCATTCGTGTCGGCCACGGCCAGCCCTCGGATGTTGATCCCGGCATCACCCAGCAATTGCGATACTGTCGCCAAACGCCCAACCATGTTCTCCAAAAAAATCGATACTTGTTTGATAGCCATGTCTAGCACTCCTTTCAATGTTTATAATTCATCAAGCCTGGTTTCTGAGATCGAGCACGCGCTTCGCCTTGCCTGCGCTTCGCTCCAGCGTCCCCGGTTCGACCAAGGTGATCTTGGCGGTCAAGCCGATGATCTGCTTGATCTCAAAGGCAATCTTGTTGCGGAGGACTTCCAGCGAGCGGACTTCGTCGGAGAACACATCCGGCGTGACTTCGACTTTGATTTCCAGTTCATCCATCGCCTTGGTCCTGGTGACGACGAGCTGGTAGTGCGGCACCGTTCCCTTGATTGGCAACAAGACGCTTTCGACTTGTGACGGGAACAGGTTGACGCCGCGGATGATCAGCATGTCGTCGCTGCGGCGGCGGATCTTTTCCATTCTGACCAGGGTTCTGCCGCATTTGCATTGTTCGTAATGCAGTCGCGAGATGTCGTGGGTACGATATCGCAGGAGCGGCATCCCCTTCTTGGTAATCGTCGTGAAGACGATTTCGCCTTCTTCGCCTGGAGGCAGCACCTCGTCGGTGTCGGGATCCAAGATTTCAGGATAGTAGTGGTCCTCGAAAATATGCAATCCGCAATGGCATTCGCAATCCGCCGACACTCCGGGCCCCATGATCTCAGAGAGACCGAAGATGTCATAGGCACGGATGCCTGACTTTTCCTGGATCAGTTGGCGCATCTCCTCGGTCCACGGCTCTGCGCCGAAGAAGCCTATGCGCAGCTTGGTATCACGGAAATCCAGCCCGATCTTCTCGGCTTCCTCGATCATGTGGATGAAGAAGGAAGGCGTGCAGCAAATGACAGTCGTACCGAAATCCCGTATCAGCATCAGCTGTTTTTCAGTGGAGCCGCCACCCATTGGCACGACGGAGCATCCGAGGCGTTCCGCACCGTAATGGACGCCCAACCCGCCCGTGAACAAGCCATAGCCGTAGCCGACTTGGACCATGTCGTCCTCCGTCGCCCCACCCATCTGCAAGGTCCGGCACATCGTTTCGGCCCAAATGGACAAGTCTTCGCGGGTGTAGCAGACCACCGTGGGCTTCCCGGTCGTGCCGCTGGAAGCATGGATACGCACGATGTCGTTTTGGGGAACCGACAGCAAGCCGAATGGATAATGGTCTCTCAGGTCCGTCTTGACCGTGCAGGGGAATTTCGCCAAGTCAGCCAGGGTTTTCAGATCGCGAGGCTTGACTCCCTTCTCATCAAATGCCTTCGTATAGAACGGAACTTTTTCGTAGAGTCGCGTCACTGTTTGCTGAAGACGTTCCAATTGGATGCGCGAGAGCGCCTTTCTGTCCACACAATCCTTCAACGTCAAGTCATTCATTCTTCGATTCCTTACATTCGCTACAATGTGCTATTGGGAAAATCTTCGCTTTGTGGCAGGTTTTCTACCGCCACGCCCCAGCCTGACAAGCCATGATTTTCCCATAAAAAAACTCGTCGAGGCATTGATTGTTTCTTGCCTGACGAGTTTGCCTTTATCGGATTGAAATCCCTTTCTCAATCCATTGACGCCTTATTTCTCCAATTCGGCTTCCAAACGCAAACAAGCAGGCATTGACGTAAATCGCCAAAACCAGCTAAATCGATATGCGTTTGAATAAGCCTTGTTGTGCATAATTCTCAATAATTTACTACTTCTTCACAACAGCGCCTTTCAAGCACTGTTTTGTATATTGTGAAGTAATTTACATCATCTTCACAACCTTGCAAGATATCCTTGCATTTTTTTTGCATTGATTTTCTGGATGCTCATTCACTTACATTCCTTGAAAATTCGATTATGTCTTTTAAGTTTAAGGATATGTTTGATTTGTACTGACGCACCCCATTCATGATTCAGGAGGCAGCATGAACTTCCGTCGATTGATTCTTACCTTGGCCGTCTTGTCCGGCGCCATTCTCCTTTCACAAGAAATCAAATTCTCCAACTCCTCCCTGGAGGTGACCTTCATTCCAGCCACGGGACGATACTCGGTCCTCGACAAGCGCATTGGACGACTTTGGACGCAGCCGCTAAAGCCGCTCCAATTCGGAGGACCAATCCGAAAACTCAATCTCAAGGCCGACAAGCCGATGGAAATCCCAATCACGAAACGAATCAACGTACCGAACAACGCACTCAAGGACGATAAGGACTGCAAGGCGAACGCTACAGTCAAAGCCCAAAACGGACAGCTGATCATCAATGTAAACATCGTTGACGACAAACTCGCCTTCCCGGTCCTCGACCAGGAATGGTGGCACTATGACAGCGTCGAATTCTGGATCGGGTCAGGACAGTACGCCGCATACCCAAAACTCGACGAGACTACACCGATCCTCGACAGAACCAGGAAACCACTGCAGAAATCAACCGCGAAAACAACGAAAACACAGGACGGATACCTAGTCGAAATCACGATCGACGCAGAGGAATTCAAGCTCGACCTGACGGCAGGAAAAACCTTCGGATTCGCCATCGGAGTCAATGACGCAGACCAACCCGCACAACGAAAGGGACAGCTCTACTATCCGGACACATGGCAACATTCAAACCCGGCCACGTTCGCAACAATCCTGATCGGAAACGACGATGCCATACCGGACAAGCTCCCCAGCAAGGACGCATGCGTAAATGTCGAGAAAATCAATAACGGAATCACATACACATGGATTCAGGAAGGACATCCAATCGTCAACGTCAAGGCAACATTGACGGACAACCTGCCGGAACTCAAGTTCGAACTCGCGGCACAGAAGCCGGACGAAAAAATGGCGAAAAACTATCCTGATATCATTGGATTCGTACACGATGACATCGATGCTGCAATCGCTTGCGCGGACTACTCAAGCGGGCACCTCTACCCCCTCAGGGAAGAACCATGCCCAATCGGAGGCATCACGCTCGCGGCAGACCTGCCCTTCGTTGCGATCAACAGCATCAAAACAGGAGTCGGATACGGCATTATAGCGGAAACCTCGGACGATGCGACGCTGACACTCGCCAAGCTCGAACTCAACGACAAGGAAACAACGCGCATCCCGCAAGTCCATTGGCTCCCCACAAAAGGAACTTTCGGAGCAAAACCAAGGATCTACAGGTACTGCTTCATTGACAAGGGAGGCTATGTCGCGGTAACAAAGATCTGGCGCAAGTGGGCAAAGGAAAACGGATACCTCGTCACGCTCAAGGAAAAGGCCAAGCACAATCCAAACGTCCTCAAGTTGATGGGAGCGTCAGATACCTGGAACGGAAACAACCTCAAATTCCTCAAGCTCGCAAAATCATACGGCATCGACAAGCTGCTCGTCAATGGAGGATTCAACCCGAAAGACATGGAGGTCGCAAACGAAATGGGCTACCTCCTCGGAAGATATGACGTCTATACGGACATCTATAACAATACCGACAAGATCGACTCCATGTCAGGACTACTCCCAGGACACGCAGTAAGAAAAGCGGACGGCACAACCATGAAGGCATGGACGACCTTCGACGGGTCAAGGACATCCTGGAAACGCTGCACCGCAAAAATCCTCGAAGCCTGCAAGATCGTCGTGCCACGAGACCTGGAAAAGTACCCATACCAAGCCAGATTCCTCGACGTGACAACCGCCGAAGGACTCTATGAATGCTACCACCCGGACCACCCTATGACGCGTACGGACAAGCGCAAGTACAGCGAAGAAGTGGGACGTTACTGGGCAAACTGGGAACTGGGAAACCTGAACCTGGTCACCGGAGGCGAACATGGCAAATGGTGGTGCGCAAGGGACATGCACTACCTCGAAGGAATGCAATCCGGCGGACACGCCAACTACTCCTGGCCAGCAGGACACCTGAAAGCGCCAAAGACCAAGGACGACAATCCCTGGAAGGAAGGAACCAAAACAGACCGCTTCTATAAGCGATACCTGGTCTATGGAGTTGGTCCTAAGTACAGGATCCCATTCTGGGACCTGGCGCTCCACGACTGCATCACAACAACCTGGTATTGGGGAGATTCAACCGACTTCCTCCTGGACGCCGCCCCGGAAGTCACCCCGCGGAAAGACGCTTTCAATATCCTCCAAGCGTCGATGCCGATGTTCTGGATCAACAAGGGAACATGGACACGCGACCGTTCCTCCTTCCTAAGATCCTATTTCCATACGACCAAGATCCACGAATTGGTCGGAATGGAGGAAATGCTCGACCACCAGTTCCTAAACGAGGAACGCACAATCCATAAAACAACATTCACTGGAGGCTATCAAATCATCGTCAACTTCGACGATGCCCCCCAAGACGTGACCCTCAACGGCAAAACCTACAAACTGGCGCCAAACGGTTTCGCCGCAGAAGGACCGGGATTGCACCAAACGATGGTCGTCAAGGACGACAATCTCTACTACAGCCAAGTCGTCAGCGACAACCTCTACTTCGCAACGAAGGCCATCGACGCAAACCCGAGGCTTGACGGAACATCCTCCACGCTGGCAATCGTCACCGTCAAAAAGGAAGGCAGCGATACGCTTAGAGTCTCGATCACCGGAGACAACTCCCTCCCAATCCACAAGTCATTCCTTAAAAACTGGGACTGGAAAACGACCGCAGTATTCAAGCTTGACGAAGAAGGAAGGAGAACAGGAAACATCAGCTGGAAACTTAAGGACGACTCCCTCGTTCTCCCCGAAGCCGGAAACTACGACGTCCTCTGCAGAAAGGAAGCAGACCATCCAGACTATCAGGTCGAACTGATTCCCACGCCCGGGGAAAATGACGTCCTGCTCGTCAAGCTCACCAATAACGCATTCGGCAACGAACCCGTCACGGTCGGATACTACGCCGATAGAATTGCACCGGAAACACTCAAAAGCTTCAGCAAGGTCGATAAACTCGGACACGGCAAATCCGTCATGATCGAACTCCAAATCGTTCCGGACCAATACGCCGGAACACATAGGCTGATCGTCATGGCTTCAACCCAAAACGACCTGATCCCTGAAAACAACAGGGTCGATAAGGTCGTGCAATTCCCATACGTTCCCAATAATTGGCTCGTGAAAATCAATGTCGAAACAAAACCACTTGCAGTCAACTCGAGGCTGCATCCAACTGAGCAGAAGATCGACCTCGCAACCCCGCAAGGGACGTCGATCAACCCGGATTCCGTACGCGTCGTTGACCTGCAGCAAGATCCACCCGCATTCTGCAAGTACGCGCAATTCGTTCCTGACCCTGACTTCGACGGCAAGACGAACATGAAGGGAACAATCTGCTTCTCATACGACGCCGTCGCCAACAAGGCACACCGATTCCTCGTCGTCGCATCGCCAAGAAAATTGGCGCCCCTGAACAAGCCAGTCATGCTCGATACGACTACTGACGGGGTCGCAACCTACATCACCGACGACTACGAACTCGGATTCCGGGAGGCAACGATCATGGACCTCAAGCCAGGAGTGACCTATGGCGGAGGTCCGGATTTCATCAATGCGATCATCGTCTCCTCGGCAGCAACAGGCTGGGCCTCGGAAACAGATGCTAAAATCAACGAATTCAAGATACTCCTGAATGGACCGGCGAAATCGATCGTCGTCGCAGACAAGACGCTCAGGACTGGAATGCGCTACACCAAGACGTACACGCTATACCCAGGCAGGTTCACCGTCGAATTCAAGACCGACAAACCAACAGGCGGCTTGTTCAGCAGGGGATTCTACCCGATTCCAGGAATCTATATGGACGACAAGGGCAACACCGTCGATATGGCGACTGCCAAGGACGACGCGGGCATCTCCGGCAAGAATCCCGATCCCAAGTGGTATGCGGTCCGCGGCAAGGGCTGGGCGCACTCCTGCATCGCCATGTCCAAGTTCTCCAACATGTCGTTCTGGGATCCCATCGGGCAAATCGGCTTCTCCTCGGCAAACTCAGACGATGTCAGAGTCGCCTACTTCGTCTATGGAGACCAGCCGGACTTTTCCTTCGCGGAACAGGATTGGCTGAGAACCCGTTGACAAAAATGGGCGGCGCCAACCAGGTAAACCCGATTGGCGCCGCCCGAAAAATCAAGCCTTCAAGCCAAATCAATCCTTGACTTCAATGGCTTCGCAGGGGCAAGCATCAACGCAAGCGCCGCAGCTGACGCAATCGTCTTCATTGATGACTGCCTTATCGTCATCGATCTTGATTGCCTCAACGGGGCATTCGTCAACGCAAGCGCCACAACCAACGCACTTTTCCTTGTCAACAACTGCTGCCATCTTTCTTCCTCTTATTTAATTCTCGTTGCTTCCGACTGTGGTCCGTACCACGACACCATCAGAACCAATGCTATAAATGTAATTGGTCTAACAGCACTGTCAAACAATTGCCCGAAAAATGATACCGAAGAACGTACAACCACCTCAAACAGAAAGCATAAAATACGCTGGCTCAAAACTCAAAATCATCCCCTATATCATCGAGGAAATCGCAAAGCTCAAAAACGTCAGGACGATCCTCGATGGATTCTCGGGATCGACAAGAGTCGCACAAGCACTCGCGCAACTCGACTACAACGTCACCGCAAACGACAACGCAATCTGGTCAAACACGCTCGCAAATTGCTACCTTAGACCTGCAAGCGACGACAAGACCATCGCTGAAATCCTCGATCACCTCAACAATCTCAAGCCGATGGACGGCTGGTTCTCAAAACACTACGGGGGAATGCCTGAAGACACCAAGAAGCCATTCCAAATCAAAAACACAAGAAAACTCGACGCCATCCGGGAGGAAATCGACGTGCTCAACCTGACGCCGCAGGACAAAAATGTCGTCCTGACAAGCCTCATGCTCGCCCTCGACGCCGTTGACAGCACCATCGGTCACTTCGCAGCCTACCTCGCAAAATGGTCCCCCAGATCCTACAAGGACTTGACGCTCAAGCTCCCGAAACGATTCCCGGTAAGAAACGACGCCAATACCGTCATCAACCAAGATGTCTTCCAAGCCGCCACAGCCGATTCCTACGACCTCGCATACCTGGATCCACCATATGGTTCCAACAACGACAAAATGCCGCCGTCAAGAATCAGGTACCAGGCATACTACCACTTCTGGAAAACCGTCATTCTCAACGACAAGCCAAAACTCTTCGGCAAAGCGATGAGAAGGGAAGACTCCAGGGATCTCAACGCACCATCCGTATTCGAGGAATACAGAAAAGACGAGAACGGACAATTCATCGCGATCCAAGCGCTCAGAAAGCTCCTCAAGGAAACGAACGCAAATTACATCCTGCTCTCATACAGCTCGGGAGGACGGGCAACGCAACGGCAACTACACGATATCATTCACGCCGAAGCAAAACTAGTCCATACGGTCGCAATCAGCCACAAGCACAACGTGATGGCATCGATGAACTCGACTAAATCCTGGATCTCACATCAGGACAAACTCGTCGAATACCTGTTCCTAATCGAAAACTAGGCACGGATTTCCACAAGACCCACCCTCAACGTCCCAGAGTCCCAAAGTCCTATTTTTCCACATTTTCGTACTCAAATGCCATGTGACATGCCCCATGAATACAAAACTGGGTAAAACGAATTTTCACGCTGGATTTGCGGGGAAATCATCAATGTCCCATGTCCCAGTCTAACGGACTACTTCCGTCCGACTTGTCTGACTTGTCCGACTTGTCCGACCTGTCCGACTTGTCCGACTTGTCCGACTTGTCCGACTTGTCCGACTTGTCCGACCTGTCCGACCTGTCCGACTTGTCCGACTTGTCCGACTTGTCCGACTTGTCCGACTTGTCCGACTT
>Ga0123335_1006704_pt1 | contig 13258 bp, 6 predicted proteins | sample BiotimSIPDNA_2_FD_89707 | JGI IMG/M metagenome (GOLD analysis project Ga0123335, IMG submission 89707) | Anaerobic biogas reactor microbial communites from Washington, USA - Biogas_R2 time_0 SIP DNA | ecosystem: Engineered > Bioreactor > Anaerobic > Unclassified | place: Washington, USA... | reverse complement strand
GTTTTTTTCGCTGTGCATAGGAGTCTGTGGAGAGGCGGCGCTAATGGACCAGGGCTTTGCAGACGACGTCGTTGCGCTTGTAAATGGCCCAGCAGTCGACGGCGCTGACCGTGATGGAGCGCGGCGGCGCGGACATCCAGTCGTTGTCGACTTTTTCGCCTGGCATGGGGGTGCGGAGGCCGTATTCCGTGGTTGTTGAAAGGAATGCCTGGATTTGTTTTTCCCAGGTCAGAAGATCGCCGATCGGCTGGTTGAGATTTGGTTTTCGGTTGAGGTTGGCCACGCAGGCGCCTATGCCGCGCAGGGCAGTTTCGAGCATGGAGTCGTGATAATGGAGCCGTTCGGAGGCCTTGACCGCAGCATTGAGGATGACCAGGTTTCCGATCAACAGATTGGCTCCATGCGAGGCGTCGCCTTCTGCGTTGAATATAGCGGCACCGTAATCCTGAAAATCGGCGCGATAAAGGAAATCCGGGAGCAAATGACTGAAGGCGCGTGGAGTGCTGGCAGGTTTTTCAGCCGTGGTTGTTTCCGTGGCGGTGATTGCGCTGCCTGGCGTCATTGCCGCCACCGCTGCTTTGGGCTTCCCGGGTGCGGCGGTTCCGCCTGCTTCGACTGGTTGGTTCGGGGCTTGCGTTTGATTTTGTGCTTTGAACAGGTCTAGCAGTTTCCAGATAGCGGCAAACCAGGCGAGGATGCCGACCAGGGCCACGACGGCAAAAAGAACTGCGATGAAAACAAGCGATTGCTCGCTGAGGTCTGGACGTGGCGGATAGGAGACAGGCATCGGGTTGATCGTCACGCTGGGCTTAGCTGCCTTCGCTGCCTGACCGGGAACAATCAGCCAAGTTGACGCGCCGCTGCTGGCGCTGCAACCGATTTGAGGAAGGCTTGACAGATGGTTGTTCAGTTTCATGGGAATAATTTTCCGTTTTCTTGCCAGTTGTCTTCGGTGGTCAATGGGCAGAGCATCAGTTCGAGGTCGTCGGCGGTGAGGGTGGCGCCTTTGAAGCTGCCGAGGGCTTTAACCAACACAAGCTTTTCGCTGGCGTCGCCGGGGACGATTTCGCGCCGGAGCGTCACCTGGTCGAGATTGCAGAGGGCAGCGTCCGGGTCTTTGGCCAGAGGGTGCTCCGGCCGCCAGCGCAGGCGGTAGACCAGCTCGGGCCGACGCGCGGTCTTCAGCATGCTGCGGCCAATGCGGACGTGGATGGCAACGTCCCGAAGCGTTTTTTCCGTCTCCTCCGGGGTCAAAAAGATTTCCCCGGGCGCGCCATCCGGCGCGATTTGCAGCCAGTAGTTGCGGCAGGTGAAGAATTCTGATTTTGCAGTTGGGAGGAGTTGCCATCCGCCTTTGTTGACTAATCCTGAGCGCAGGGCTCGCCCCAGGGCAGCGCCAGTGGCAGTGGTGGTCTTGGCGTCGCGGATGCGGCCATTGGCGAGGAAGTCGACCGGGTACCAGTCGCCGGGCTGATAGTCTTTCAGAAAGACGATGCGGTCGGAACGCAGCGGCAGGATGCGGTGGATGAGCGTGCGCAAGTGTGGGATTTCCGAGGTCTTGCCGCAGACCACCGCGACGTCGACGTCGTAGCTGGCGATGAATTTGGCCAGAGATTGCAGGAAGTCAAAGCCCTGGCCGCTGAAGACATCGTTGACGCAGGCGTTGAGGGCTGCCACCGTGACCGGGATGGGGTTGTCGTAGCGCAGCTGAATGCCGAGCAGCTCGGCGAGCTGGTCCCAGTTGCGCTCGTCAATGCCGATGTCCTTGGGCGAGTAGCAGCGGCCGCCCTGGCTGTGCTCTGGGTTGAGGAGCGGGTTGTCAATGCCGCTGCCCAGGCAGGCGAGCCAATGATGCACAATCGGTATGAGGACTTGCGCGATTACCAGCTGGCGCACCGAGACTTCGGCCGCACTGGTGCTGGTAAAGCGCTCGCGCAGAAACTCAGTCTTGTTTTCCTGGCTGGCTGGCAGCAAGGCGGGCAGAAGGACTTCGGCGATGATGTGGCGAACCAGCGTGTCCCCAGCGACTGTGGCGCTGTCTTTGAATAAAAGAGTGCTGGCCAGTCGGACGATTGACGAGGACTGATTTTCATATTCGACGATGGAGAGATCAGCAGTGCCGCCGCCGATGTCCAAGGTTATGACCCGGCATTTCGGCTTGCCGGATGAGTCAGTCCTGCCGACGAGCCGGAGCCAGTCGTCAGCCTTGTGATTGAGGTTTCGGATTTCGGAGTAGACGTAGGTTAGCTGGCTGGCGACGGCCTCGTCCACCGCCAGTTCGAGGGTCGGGCGCTGGTCGTCCTGTCGCAAGTGAGTCATGATGAAGATGTTGAGCGCCTTTTGCCATTTGCCGGTAAAGGCTTTTTTCTCGTCTTCGGTCCAACCTCCCGGATAGGTCAGTGAGACGGTGCGGAGGTATCGGGGGATGAATTTCATATCATCCTGCTTCCATTCGGCGGCATTGATTTGTCGATGGGCAGTTTCGAGGATGCTCAGAGCCATCCAGGTGAGCGTATCTGAGCGCGGGTACTGCGCCTGCTTCGCCTGGGTAGCTGGCCGGGACACTTCTGGCCAGGTGTTGGGCGGGTTGTCGAGACTCCAGTCTTTGCCGTCAATCGGCAGGAAGCGGAACACGCTTCCGGCCAGAGGCGGGTTGCCCAAGCGGTAGTCAGGCGTTGTCGCGGTTCGATTCGGGAACATATTCCAGTAGGCATGTCCGTCCCGTCCCATTGGGTCATTGTCCCAGTAGTAACGTTTTGGGGAGCTCTGGAAGAAGTTGCCGCCTGAGGCGATCATGCGCTGATTTTGCGGGTCGTTCATGGCTCGGCGCATGGCCTCGCCGAGAATCGCAGGGCTTTGGTGTACGAACATGTGCGGGGCGACTTCGCGAACCTGGCGCAGAACAATGGCTTCTTTCTGAAATGGCCAGAAGCCGGTTTTCGTTTGCTCGGTGTCATAAAGAAGCATATTCAGGGAGTCTTCCAAGCCATGGAACGGCGTGGTGCGCAGGGCAAAGCTGGAGTCGACAATGCCGTTTCCGGGCGAGCGTGCGCCAAAGAGTCCATCCAGCTCATCCCGGAAGTCGATGGGGCGGCAGACTTGGTTGAGGCCAGTTGCATTGGTTATGCGTTGCTCCAGGGCGAGGACAACGGTTCTAGTGTTGCCGAGGTCAATGATCAGGTCAACCGGCACGGGTTCGCCACCGAACGGCGCCGGCCAGAGAATTTCCAGGTCCGGACACTCGGTTTTGATGACAAAGCCGTCTTCCTCCAGGCGTGCTTTCAGCCCCAGGGTAAGCGGATGGCTGGGCAAATCATGCGGGGTAGCCGCGAAATAGGGCGGCGGTGCAGCGGTCGCGGGCTGGCGGTCGCGGTGGCGGCGAAAGGCTTCCTGGTCGCGCGGCTGGGGTGGACGGGCGTCAACCGGCAAGCCCCGACTGGCGTCGCCGAGATTGGTCTCCAGCGCCAGCCAGAGGCCAATGGCGTCGCCTTCACGCCCACGTCGGCGTTTGCTGCCGTAGCGGTAGCGAATCCAGGTTTTGCCGGGCCAGGTTTTCCAGCGGCAGTCGTCATTGGCGCCAATCAGCACCTCGCGCAGGCGGGTGTGGAAGTCCGCGTCGACGACTTGGAGCCATTGTTCATCCCAGTCGGGGTCGTCTTCGGCAAAGACTCTGGCACGGACTTCCGGCGGCTCCAGGTCTTTGCGATTGAAGGACATCGGCAGGAAGAAGAAATGATGTCCCGAGTCGCAGCTGAGTGAGATTGCTTGCATGGCGTGTGGTGGTTGGGGGCAGTTTAACAGGGCGTGGCAATGGCGAAACGCGGTGGGTCAGGGGGGGGGCAATACTCGTTACATGAGGCTTTTTTAACCACGAAATACACGAACAGGCACGAAATTTTTTTCTAGGGTTGTTGCTTTGACGGATGAAATGGCACGCGGATTTGCGGTTTGGTTTGTTGCGTTCTCTGAGTGCCAAGGTCGGTTTTACGGAGTTGCGTCATCGTTGGTGTGGTTACAAAGCGTTAAGTAAAGAGCATTGGTCAGGGGGTGACGGGCTGGCTCTGGCTGGCGGCTTCGTTTTTCAGGGCAGCCAGGGTGTCATCGCCAGGGAATTCCGGCCGCTGGTTGGCGGTTCCGGCGACAAGGATGGTTTGAATGCGCTCCAGAAATGGCGCGACGGTTTGACGGTAATACGCTGTCTGTTCCCGGTCGCAGGAATTGCCGAGCGCTAAGTCACGCTCCTGGTTGGCATAGAATTCGAGCCTTGTTCTGGCGGTTTCAACCTCAGTGTCCGGCTTTCTGGGTTTGTGCATGGTTCCTTCCCAGGTGACATTGGCGATGGCGGTGGCCAGGCAGGAGCGCATTCTGGCGGTGATTGGGACTTGGCGTTGATAGAAGTTTTCAATCATCCAGGCGCGGAGTTGATCGAGGTCAGCGGCTTCCAGCAGGCAAGCCAGGAATTGCCGGGTGTCGCTGGGTGTGTCCATGCCCAGGTCGCGATAGGGCCAGCCGGCAGTGGCGTCAACGCTTGGGAGCCTGTCCCTGATTTTCAGCATTTGCCGGTTCAGATAGTCTTTCAGATTGGCGGCTTGGGTGCCGAGCTGGGCGGGCGGGATGTCGATGGCTTCGGGATTGATATCCTGAAGCCGCCGGATGAGGCAGGCGATCCAGCCGCTCGGGTCGTTGAAAGCATCGGCGCCGGGATAGTCGAACGGCTCCTGGCGGAGGCACGCCGCCTGGGTGGCATCATGGATTTTGCGCAAGGCGATGGCGCGGCGGTCAGCGTCTTTGGACGGGGTTGGCAGGGCGGTTTCCAGCAGTTCCTGGAGAAGTTGCCGGGACTGCTGTTGGAGCTGGCGCTCAAGCTCCTGGCGTCGGGTCGGGTCAATATGCTTGGCCAGCTGTTGGAATAGATAATGGCAGCCGCCGTCTGGGGCAGCGACCATTTCTTCGAACGAGCGGCGGCTTTCCGGAGTGTTGAATTGCTTTTGGAAGTCTTTATCCGCCATGATGTTATCCCTGGCCTTGGCGAGCAGCTCCTGCTTTTGCTCGGGCGACAGGGCGCCGCCTTGGGCGGAATTGGGGAAAATGAAGCTGCCGTCCGGGAAGATTTTGTAGGTGGTGGCAAAGGTCAGGGCTTTTTGAGGCAGGGGATCAAGGGCGTCGAGCATGGCGAATAGAGGCAGGAGGCCATTGCCGACTTGCCCAAATGAGGTCAGCACGTCGCTGATGAGCTTGCCGCCGAAGGTGAGCACCAGGAATAAAGGCAGGGGCGGCGGTTCCGGCGAGGTGAAGTCATACCCGGGGTCGACGCTCTGCCACCAGAGGCGGAAGCCGTCGCGGATTTGGCGGGGCTGAGCCGGGAAACGCCCCAGGCGCGACATGAGGATGAAGGCGTCGATAGCGCCGTCTAAAGCGTAGGAGGTGACGATGGAAGCGGTTTTGCCGCGTTTGAGAACTCGGGTGAACAGTTGCGGATCGAAAAGGTCGGCATTGTCGCTATCAAGTTGGTTCTCTTCGGCCGTTTGATTAGATTTGAGGGCGACACCGGGGAAATCAAGCAGGTCAGCGCCAGTCATCACGTCGAGGAAAGCCGCAGGCATGGAGGGCGTAGGATGGAGGGGAATGACGATTTCCCTGGTCATCGCCTGGAAATAGCCGAGGTCGATGTTTTCCTTGAGGAAGAGGGCGCCGGAGTCAGCGCCGATAAGGAGGTCGTCGCCGTCGGTTTGGAGTCTCCAATCGCGGATGCGGCGGGCGCGGTTGGCAGCGAAGTCGTTGGGAGGGTTGAGGAAGTTGTCGACCGCGTTAATGTCAAGGAGGATGCCAGCTGCTTCGAGAGTGCAATAGAGATTTTTTCCGCTGGCGAGCCGGGTGAAGTCACTGTGTTTGCGCCGGAGGTTTTCGAAGAGTGCGGTGAGGGTTTTGCGTTTATCCCAGAGGACGAGCGCGGCCAGGCTCCAGACTTTGTTTGCGTCAGCGGTGATTTCGGCGGCATTGAGGAGGAGCGGCCGGAGGATTTCCCGCCAGCTGCCGTTGGCGTTGAGATTCTTGTAGCGTTGCTCGCCAGCGCTGATCAGCAACCCGATTACATCGCAAAGGGCGAGCATGGCTTCAAAGCCGTCTCGACTGGCCGGAACTGGCTGGCTGTCGCCGGTGACATCAAGGCCTTCTTTAGCCAAGCTGGCCAGCAGCGAATCGCGGGTCCAGAACACGGTCTCGCCGTCGACATTCTCCAGGCGACATTCGCTCAGATAGCCGGCTGCGAGGGAATGGAGGAGTTCGGTGAGAGTGCTGAAATGGATTTGGACTGGGAATTGCGGATGTTTGACCTCTTGGCAGAGGTGGTAGCGGGTGACGCAGCCGGATGCGTCGCTGCCTTGATTATAGGGATTGAGGCCAATGCCATGTTCGCAGCCAGCGCGGAAGCGGCCAGGCGTGCCACCCGGCCAGTCCAGCGCGGAGCCACGTCCTTCCGGATCAGCGTCAGCGTCAATGTATTGCGCCAAGAGGGTGGATTTGCCGCTTTGCGATGGCCCCCAGATGCCGATGCATGGCCGCGAGTCTGACCGAGTTGTTTTCTTGGCCTGGCGATTCAGGTCATACAGTCGATCCAGCCATCCGGATGGCGACAGCTGGTAGCCAGGAGTCCGCTGGCTGGCATGCGTCCAATACCAGTCAAGAAGACGTGAACTGATCGCAAAACTGTCCAAAATGACCTCCCGCCGATATCGTTATAAAGGGCTTACCTATTTTGTATTGGGTTATAGTGTATGTTGATATGCCGAAAAAAGCAAATTTTCAGCTAAAAAATCGCTGTTTAGGCCTTTTGGGAAAACAGGTGGTTATGGTGATTTGTTTTCAGTGGTTAGTCGTTGCCAAGCGGCAATGGCGCGGTTAGGCGCGATGGCGCGGTCGTATGCGAACCAGGCTTGGCGGTCGGACAGGTCAAGGCGCCAGAACTTGACGCCGTGTCGTTCGCTCCGTCGTTCGTCGTCATTCCCAAAGCAGAGTTGGGCCTCTTCCGGGATGCCCCTGTCGAGGACGGCGTTGGCTGTGGGGCCAAGGCCAGGCGGGAAAGCGCAAATCATCCAGGCGCAGGCGAGTTCAGCGGCGACGGCAGGCAAGGGAGCGGCGAATTCCCAGAACAGTTCGAAACGCCGCCGGAGGCCCGGGGCAGCGCCAAGAGTGAGGCCACGAGCCAAGAGGAAATCCAGAAAATTCAGCAGGAAATGCTCTTGCTCGCGACTGGCCTGGCGGAAGGCGGGCCGCAGGTCAGGATGATTGTGGTAGAGGTCAAGGAGCCGGGAGAGAAATCGGACGCAGAGCAGGTCTTGAGGTGAGAGGGTGTCGGTTTGCAGGACGTCGTATGGAGGATAAGGATGGTAGCGCAGGCCGAGGCGGGGCGCATCCTGGCGCAGCGGCGTGCCTGGCAGCACCTTGAGGATTTCAAGCTGAACCTCTGCCGAATTGACGCTGATGACTCGACCGACGTCGCTGATGATGTCATCCCAGGATTGCTCTGGACAGCCGGCGAGCAGGTCGACATGGGTTTCGAAATTATCGCAGGCGCCGAGGAAGGCCAGGCCGGCGAGGTCATGTTCTGGATTTTGCTGGCGGCCGATGCGAGCGCGGGAGCTGTTGTTGAGCGTCTGGATGCCGGCTTCCAGATGGAGTTGCCCAGGTCGAGCCGCTTGGAGCTCAGCGCGGACGACCGGCGGCAGCAGGCACGGGTGGATTTCAAGATGGAAATGGATGTCAGGGAAATCGTCTTTGAACAGGCGCAGGAGGTCGACAGTGCGCTTGGGGTCGATGTTGAAAGTGCGGTCAAGGAGGCGGATGTCCCGGATGCCAGCGTCGTGCAGAAGCCGTAGCTCTGTGGCGACGGCGTCCAGCGGCTTGAGCCGAAGCGGGGTATTGCCGCTGGTGCAGTAGGTGCATTGGAATGGACAGCCGCGTGAAGTCTCCAGCTGGACAAACGGCTTGGTGGTGTCGAAAAATGGACTTTGGCAGGGTGGCGTCAAGGCCCAGTCTTCGAAGAAGGCAGCGCCGCCGTTGTCGATGACTTGCGTGCCTTGTCGCCAGACTAGGCCCGGGACTGCGGCCAGCAGGTCAGTGCTGGGCTGGCCGGCGCGCTTGGCAGCGATGGCGTTCAACAGCGGCGGCAGTCCGGCTTCGGCTTCGCCACGCTGCGCGAAGTCGATGAACGGATAGCGCGTCAGCAACTGGACGGCTTCGTCACCAAGACATTCCGGGCCGCCGACAGCGATCAGGCATTCTGGACGGGTGATCTTGAGGCGTTGCAGGATGTCCAGGCTGCGCTCCAGGGTGAACAAGTACAGCGTGGCGCAGACCAGGTCGGGGGCGCTGTAATGCAGCTGGACGGCGATTTCGGCCGGGTCCTCGCCGATGGTGGCGGCAACGACGTCCCATTCCCAGTCGGTCAGGTCTTGGCAGGCGTTGTGAGCCAGCGGCAGGGCCAGCGACGAATGTGAATACGACGCATTGAGAGAAAGCCAAATCAGGCGCATAGTGTTTTCCAGGTGGCACGGCAAATCAGGAGATGGTGTCAGGCAAGAGTCACACAACAATATAACATGCTTGCCGGGAACGTCGTCGGCACGAGGGTGAAATCACTGTCCGCAGTTTTGGGTATTCTCCGCAGTAATCGGTCACCGATTGATATTTGGGGTTCCGGCAAGCTGCGGAGCTAGGCGCCCCGGGTAAGGCACTTTAGTGGACAATGGACAATGGACGCAAGTGGACTTTAATGGACATCAGTAGACGATGGACTGTGGACTGAAGTGGACATTAATGGTCAGTGGACGTGGACGTTAATGGATGTTAGTGGACTGAGGAGCGAAGACACTTGTTTTTCGTGAGCTTTCGCATGCAAGTAGCAAAAGGTGATTATCAGCGGCTGGCCGATTACTCTCCGCACAAGTTATGGGATGGCAGGGATGTTTTTTTGATTGTGCTGGAGTATATTTCACCATGTTAATCCGAAGAACTAGGGGCATGCGCCACATTTTGCCGTTCAGCAAAAATTAAGCAAGGAGTGAAATCATGTCACGTAGTCATTTGTTTATGGCGGCTTTGCTCGCAGGCGCCATCGCTGGGGCGGCGGCGGATTTGCCGGCTGGGTATGAGATGCATACTGACGAAGAAAAGATTGTTTTCAGCGAGGATTTTTCCCAGGGCATGGGTTCTTGGGCGCCCAGGTCTGGCGGGCGGCCTATCGTCATCGCGCCAGCGATGGGGACGAATGGTTCGGCGTGCGCCATGTCAGTGCGTGACGATGCGGCGGCGCACCCCAAGCTGGTGCGCGAGTTCCGTGGCGAACCCGGCAAGATTTACTATGTGTCTCTGCGTTTCCGCTCTGACAATGTGAGCTATGCGGATGACGAGCAGTATGCCAGGAGCAGGGTCTCTATTCACCCATTCTGGATTGATAATTTTGACGCGGCTGGCAAGTATCTGAGCGGTTGCTATTTGATTGTTGCAATACCGGAAGGGCAGAGCAATGACTGGGAGGAAATCGGGAAAGAATTCGTGATGCCGCCGGGCTGCGTCAGGAGCGTCATCACCCTGGGGGGATATGTTCCTGGCGAGGGGCGTAAGATTACCGGAACGCTGTACTGGGATGACATCAAGATTATCCGCAAGGGCGAGCAGATGGCGACGATTTATCCTCTGACCCCGAAGCAGTTTAATTTGGGAGCTGACGGCAAGGTGGTCTTCCGCGTCTATGACCCTCAAGCCCGGGATGAGAAGCGCCTCCAGCTGGATGTCCGCATGGGAAACCAGGCCTATAGGCTCCCGTTGAACAATGGCTTGGCTGAGGTCAAGTTCGGCTCGTTGCCAGTCGGCAAGCACGCGGTCAGATTGTTCTTGCTGGATGAGGAAACGAAGAAAATCGCTGGCAGCGCCAATTGCACATTTCGGGTGACAGCGGAAGGCGAGGGGGATTTCCCGGGCAGCACAGTCAGCGATGAGAAGGGCTTTCTCTATGTCAACGGCGAGCGTTTTCTGCCCCTGGTCATCTGCTCATCGCCGGGCAGCGTGGATGAAACGGTCGTGCAGCGCGTCAGCGAGGCGGGTTTCACTTGTCTGATGCCGTATTCGACATTGAATCTGTCCTTGAATGCGGGGGATACGAAGCCAAGAACGATTGCGCGCTTGAAACGGGGGTTGGACTACATGCATGCGCACGGACTAAAGGTGATCGTGTCCCTCAAGGAGCAAATCCACAATGAAGTCAAGGAATTTGAAGGCGTGAAAGGGCCTCTGGAAATCTGCGAATACGTGGTTGAAAACCTGAAACGGCATCCAGCCATTATCGCCTGGTACGTGGCTGACGAGAATCCCCTCGGTGAATTGCCCAGAGTCACTGAGCTGCGTCAGCGCATCAGCCTGATTGACCCGTTTCATCCGGTTTTGACCTGCACTTGTGTGCCGAAAGACCACGTCTGTTTTGCGGCGACCGGTGACATCATTTGGCCGGATTGCTATCCCATTCACGGAGAAGAGTCTCGTTCCATGGCGTCAATGCGGCGGCATTTTGTGAAGGCGACGGATGCGCGTCTCGGCTCGTGGTTCGCTTTGCAGGCATTCAGCTGGGGCTGTCTTCAGTATCCCCCCAGCAAATTCCGCTATCCCACCGAGGAAGAATTGCGCTCCATGGCTCTGCAATGCCTGAACAATGACGTCAAAGGCTTCTCCTTCTTCAGCTATTCCACGATATTCTTTCTGGGGGAAAAGGCGTATCCGGGCTCATCCGCAGTCTGGTGGCCGAAGGTGACGAATGTGGTTCAGATGCTTCGCGAATTGGGGCCGTTCACATGGACAGACGAGACCGCCCCGGAGCTGGTTATGGAGAGCAGCAGCAAGAACTTCGTGGAGGCGCGCGCATACAAGGCGGGAGACAAGGTCTGTGTCGTCATCACTGGAGACGGGCCTGGCCCGGCCGAGGCAATCTTAAAACTGCCGCCAGGATTAGAGCTGAAATCGCGCTATGGCAGGACTGTCCGCCTGGAGGATGGCGCCTACCGTTTTACCGGAATGGATATCTGCTCTGACCTGTTGACCAATTGGTGAGCAGCGGCCGCAGGAAAGGGGCGAGGGGCGAGGGGCTGTCATGTCCACCAAGTCCACCGCGATCACAGACGAACAGCGGCAGAAACGCTAAAAGAGCAAAACATACGGCAAGCTAAAGTTGAACTACATACGACGCCGCAGCCGTCGTCCATCATGTCCTTAGTGTAGGCTGGCGTCCACAACCTATTTTTTTACCACGAAAAACACGACAGGACACGAAATTTTTGTAAATGTGTGAAGTTTTGCGATGAACGCTTATAGTGTAGAATCCACGCTGCCGTATGTCGTGCTGGCGGCCTGAAGGATCAAGACATAAAAGCCCGCAGTAATTGAGCGCCGTCCTGGGTGAGATGATATATAATTTTGTAGTTCTGAAGGGGCGATATCTATGCGCCGACTAGAAAAAATCTTTCCCAAAAAACAAGATTCAGGCTGATAGTAGCACAAGATTTCGTGCATTAACTATATTTTGCAGATTGTCGTTTCATCTTTTTGCGTCTTAGGACACACTGAACCACCCAAGGAGTGAAACCATGAATGCTACAAAGAACCTTCTTCCTATTGGCCTATTGTTCCTGGCGACGCTTACTGCTTGCCGAAGCCTTCCCCAGAAGAGGGCGGAAATATCATCACTGGTGAATGACGGCGAAAATGTCAGAGTAAGCAAGGGGAAAGTGACCGTCGCCCAAGCTGTCGGCGCCCCGCTTTTGGCGGATGATTTCGCCAAGCCCTCAGAATCATGGGTATTGCCGCACCGCATTTTCGAAGATTTCACTTGGATACACCACGCTCCTACGCATGACATCCCCAGCTTGCGTATTGAGCGGAATCCACAGCGCGTCCCTCCGAAAGACCGCCTGTTTGACACAGCCTGGGAACTCATGAGCAAGCCGCTCGAATTGCCCCCGAATGCAGCGAGGCTGGTCTTGGAACTCAACGTGATCAGCAATAATCCGAAAATGGCGAGTGCCGCCGGACATGGCAACTCATACAAGAACGCCCTTATTTGGTACGACGCAAAAGGGGATAAGCTGCCAGGAGAATCATCTTTTTCATTTAATGTGGCAGAGCCAGTCCCGGCGATGACTATGCTTGAATTTGATGTTCCCAGGGAGGCGAAGTCGGTGGTCTTGAGCCTGGGAGCAGATACTCCTGATCTTAAGCCAGGGGAGGTGGTCGCATTTACCAAGGCCAAATTGTCCGTGATTCGGCAGAATAGCCCATACAGCTCGACGGCGTCATTTGTCACCAGACCGTGCCGAATTGGCGGGGCAGTTTCCTGGGAGGCGGACATTCCGGCGGGCACGTCAGTCCAGGTGCAAGCGTCCGTAGCGCCGGAGGTCGACGGTTTGCCAGGCGCATGGTCGGACTTCACGGCTTTGGGAGCTTCGCGCAATCCTGCGGACTTGGCGCCGGACGCCAAGTGGATGAGGCTGAAGGTGTTGATGACCGCAACCGAGCAGGCGGCGCCAACGCTTCATTCCATTGACGCCGGTGCCGTAATTTTGAACCATTGGCAAATGGGCTCTGACAACGCGCCACCTCATGCTACGCGCCTGAGCGCCTCCCCCACGGAAAACAAAATGACGCCGTTTGTGTTTTCCGTCACCGATGAAAATCCGATTTGCTGGAACAAATTATCTATCTCCGTAAATGACATTGATGCTTTGGCGACGATTTCGCGCTCTGGGGACACTGTCACTATTCCGCCTCCGAAAGGCGGCTGGAGAGAAGGAGTCAATATTGTCTCCATCACCTTGAGCGATATTCTCGGCAATGAGATGTCGGAAAAGCAGGTGTTCTACATCGGCAAATCCCGCACAACGAACCTGGTCACTATGCGGGATGACGGCATGACTCTGGTGGACGGCAAGCCATTCTTCCCGATTGGCATGGCGTGCGCTGTGAAATGCGAGCATAACGACAACAACTATGACAAGCTTTTCCAGATGTTTGCAGACGCAGGAATGAATTTCGCCCGTCATTTCAGTGGCTTCACCCTCCGCCAGAAAGATGCCGTCGAGTACATTACCGCCGCTAATGCTCATGTACGGTAAAGAAGCAAGCAACCGAAAACAATAGATAGACCGCCAGCACTACACTATTCCGAACCAAAGACCAAAAGATAAGCATTTTGAGAAAATCTAAACTTTTGGATTTT
>Ga0123335_1006698_pt1 | contig 13265 bp, 10 predicted proteins | sample BiotimSIPDNA_2_FD_89707 | JGI IMG/M metagenome (GOLD analysis project Ga0123335, IMG submission 89707) | Anaerobic biogas reactor microbial communites from Washington, USA - Biogas_R2 time_0 SIP DNA | ecosystem: Engineered > Bioreactor > Anaerobic > Unclassified | place: Washington, USA... | reverse complement strand
GTGACAGGCGATCCTCTTTACTCAGCCTCCCCATCTTCGGGGTGTTCCCGCCTCTGGGCAACTCCGTACGCAAACGGGTTGGAAGAAGCTTTACAAAAAACCTTGCGTAACTCTTTGCTACACAAGGTTTTAAGAGTGGAGCCGACCGGGATCGAACCGGCAACCTCCTGGATGCAAACCAGGGAGTCGCCCGTCGCAAGTGGTGATAGTAAAGCACTTACGCCGACCGATTTTCCCGCTTGCACCAAATCTTGCACCAGCGAAGCCGAAAACGCAAACGAAACAACGCCGGAGAGGGACCGCCAGGATGACCCGCTGGCCGCGATTGCCGAAGCGATTGCAGGGCTATCGACGGGCGACCGCGAACGGCTCGCCAAGCTCCTCGGGTAGGCGGGCGATTTTTTCCGGTTGGGACTCCTACCCTCCCGGAAACTGATCCAGAACCCCCCCACCTGTTCCCTCTGGGTCCTACGGATATTCCCCTCGCCAGCGCGTCCGATTCACTGTCAAGCTGGGCAAGCTGACTGGCGGTCGCGCTTTATACCGCCCCCCTGTTAGTGACGAGTGCGATAGAAAGGGCGGGTGGAATAACCAAAAGCGTTTTTCCGCACGCTCGAATCGGGGGTATACTACCACAATGCGACCATCCTATCTTTCGCATCCGATTTTTTCGGATCAGCAAACCCCGTCGCTCGATCTGATTCGACAACGCTGTTTGGCAATCCAGGAATCGTGGACGCGCCGCGAAGAGCGCCGAAGGCGGCTTGTGCCGCACTTGGACTGTCTGGGTGATTCAACATCGTTGGCCGAAAGCGATGGCTGGACGCCGCCGCTGGTGTCGGTCGATCTGTTGTGAAAAAACCCAGATTGATTTTTTTGTGTCGGCTGGCACAATAGGGGCGGGTGCCGACCGTACATCGGCCAAGCGGCCCCGCCGGGCGCGGAGTTATTCGCCTTTCACCGCGAACCGGCTGGGTCGGCCCGTTTACAGAAAGGCGAAATCATGGGCAACTCCAAAGCAAAACCTTCTCAAGCATTTATGCTTTTCGTCGAGGGGGCCGACACTGTTCCGGCCAAGCTGCCGATCAATCTTGTTTGGGGCGAGGAATTAGCATCGCGCATTTGCGAATGCCTTCGAGAGACCGAATACGCGATGTTCGATTTTTCCTTTGAGCCGCTGGCCCCTGCCAATCGTCATAAGATGCCCGCTTGGGCCGTCATGGCGACTGACGCCAAAGAAGGCGTCTATGGCACGATCGCCGCGGGTATTTGCCGTGTCACCGAGAGGCTGTATCTTTTCATGGGCGGACACCGAAGCTCTAAACTTCCACAGTCCACGCCGTCCGCCGAAGAGATAAAACAAGACGCGGACGGCGAAAAGGATTCACCGCCGAAAGGAAAACGGGGGCGACCATCGGATTACGACCCAAAAATGGATAAGCGCATCCATGATGCCTGGAAAACCGGGAAACATCGCACTCAGCAAGATTGCGACCGCGCCCTTGGGCTGTCTCTGGGCAGTACTCACGATGCGTGTGAACGGCACCGAGGTCGCCTTAAACGTAAGAACAAGCGCCGGACAAAATAGTCGGGACAAACCCTGTCAAGACCGTTTGATTTATTCCGTCCGGGTGTCGGCTTGCGGCATATCCCTGCAACGCAAGGCTTTCGCGTTCATCGGACAAAATATCTTGCGCCGGACAAAATAAAATAATTTGTCCGTCCGGTCCGACCCTTTTAATTTTGATCATGCGGCTGGTGCTTCGCCGACCGCGAATCAAATCGAAAGGGTTTCAAGATGAGTGCTACTTCCATTTCTGCTGCGGAGACTACGCCCGCGCTGCTCAACGCGAAAGCCGTCGCCAGGATGTGCGGCTGTTCGGTGCGACAAGTTTATAGAATGTCTGACTGCGGCGTGATGCCGAGACCGATCAGGCTGAATCGGCTGGTGCGATGGTCCCGCGCCGACCTCGACCGCTGGATCGCCGACGGCTGCCGACCGATTCGCATTGTGAAAGGGGGTGCATGATGAACTGCCCCAAAAATCTCAATGCGTGCGAGTGTGGCTCGGCCGAAGGTGAACGGCTCAAGGCCGACGCGCTCGCCGCGATCGAAGCGCGCCGACAAGTTTACGTTCGGCGCGGCCGACGTGTGATGCTACAAAAAATGCTCGACGGCGACGGCACCGCAACCGCCGACGATGTTCGGGAGGCCGTGAAACTTCCGCCGGGGATCGACCCGCGATGTTTGGGATCGGTCCCCGGCGCGATCGCTTACCTGAAACTCATTCGCGCCGATGGCTTTGTCCGCTCGAATCGGCCGGAGCGTCATGCGAGTTTTATCCAGGTCTGGCGACTCGCCGACCGCGCCGCCGCTGAAAGATGGCTGGTCGATCACCCGGATATGATTGATGCCGTCGCCCCGGTCGGCTGCTCTCAAAGGTCGTTATTTCCAACCAGCCCGGAATACAGGTAAAACGACCCCGGTGGTTGCCGCCGCCGGGGCCGTGTAGTGGAGTGGAACTGCATGGCTGATTCTACGCAAACCCGCCGCGCTCGACAAGCCGGGGACGTGTCGATTTGGCACGCCGAAACCCTTGATGTCGAGAAGCTGCTCGGCGAATACGGACAGCGCGTCGGAGAGGGCGCATTGTGGATCGGGCACTGCGTCTATGTCGGATTGGCCGACGATGCCCGTTGCCGCCATGCCGGGTGTGTGCCGCTGAAAGCCGCATATCTACGGAAAATCATCGGCCGCCACCATCTCGACGCCGTGCGACGGGCCGCGCTCGATGTCGGTTACGTTGAGCGCGATTGTTCGTATCAGGCGGGCCGTCGATCGCAAGCGTATCGGCTTCTACCACCCCACGATTGCGCCCGGGCAGTACGACGTGAGATTGCCGATTTCTCGCTTCGCCGCAACGTCGCCTTGTGGCGCGAATCGCGCCGGAGGAAAACAACCAAGGCCGAGTGTGTCGATACGCAGGTCTGCGAACACCTACGCCGAAACCTTCGGCGGGTCCGAATAAGCTCGGCAATCGACTTCGACGAATCGCTATCGGCGGGAAAGCTAGCTGCGCGCCAAATTGCCGTGGAAAACCTGCGCTGCGGGGAACTGTGGCTGGTGGTCGATGCGTTCGGTCGAATCCATACGCCTATCACCAATTTGCCGAAAGAACTGCGGGCGTATTTGACCGTGGACGGCAAGCGTTTAGCAAACGTCGATGTGGGAGAGGCGCAACCGCTTTTTCTTGCGCTTTTCTTGAGAGAAAATGCGCGCTTACAAGAATCAAAGAACCTAAGAAACCAGGGACACCCGCCCGCACACCCTTATGATGGACAGTCTATGATGGACAACCGCCCCCAGGAAGAAGTAGATTTAGACCGCACGGCGCTTCCCGCCGATTTGCGCCGCTATCTCGAACTGTGCGAAAACCGGGGATTTTATCAGGCCGTGGCAAGCAAATTGAATATGCACCGCGCCGACGTAAAAAAAAGGGTGTTGGCGACGTTGTTCGATCGTCCGTGGCGACGCAACGCAATAAGTGGGGTTCTCGGCGAACTCTTTCCGGCTGTCGTACAAAACATGCGGGAAATCAAGCGGGGCAACTACCGCCGCCTTGCCCACACCGCGCAAAGGATTGAAAGCGCTTTCATGTTCGGCCGTGTTGTGCCGCGAATCATGGCAGAGCGCCCGAAAATGTTTGTCTCGACAATCCACGACTCAATTCTGACCACCGCCGAAAATGCCGAGTATGTCCGGGGTGTGATGCTGGCCGAATTTGCTCGGCTTGGCGTGACACCACAAGTGCAAGTAGAACCGTGTTAGAAAAAAAGAAAAAGGTGCTTGACATAAGCATATCTCTTGATATACTAATGATATGGCTGGCGAAAAACGTTTTTCGGACCTGCAAAGAATGTTGGAACACGCCGGTTGGCGTCTGGTCCGCATTCGCGGTTCGCACCACTGTTTCGCCAAGCCCGGTGAAACGCTGTTGTCCATCCCCGTCCACCAAGGGAAAGTGAAGCCTTACTATGTCCGCCAAATCGAAAAAATCATCCAAGGCGATTGACCGGCCCATCAACGCCGAAACCTTGCGGCGGGCCAATGATACTGCCCAGCGGTATCAGATAATCCTGACCCACGAAGAGGGTCATTGGTTCGGTCGGGGGCTGGAATTGCCCCAGGTCTTCGGCGACGGCAAGACGGCCAACCAGTGCATTGAAAACGTAAGGGAAGCCTTGGGCGGGGCTGTGGCTTATTTGTTGGAAGAGGGCCACCGCCCGCCGTCCCCGGCGCGGGCGGGCGCTCGCACGACGCAAGTCAATATCCGCTTGACGCCCGAAGAAAGGGCATTGCTCGAAACTACGTCGCGGCAAAAGGGATTTTCTGGCTTGTCCGATTTCGTTCGCGCCGCGGCTATGCAACTGACAAGGTAATGCGAAAGGCGAATCATGGGAAGCGTTTTCAAGAAAACTTTCACCCGGCCGCTGCCCGAAGGGGCGAAAATCACCGCCCGCAAGGGCAAGCGAATTGCCGAGTGGATCGACGCCAAGGGGAAGCGCCGGGCCGCACCGCTGACCGGCGACGGGGACCGTATTAGCGTGGAGTCGAAAACCTACACCGCAAAATACCGCGACGGCTCGGGCATTGTCCGCGAAGTCGCCACTGGTTGCCGGGATGAATCCGCCGCCCGCTCGATTCTCGGCAAGCTGGAGCGCCGCGCCGAATTGGTCAAGGGCGAGATAATTTCCGCTTCCGAAGATGGTATGCTTGACCACCAAAGCACGCCGCTGGCCGATCACGTCGCCGCCTTTGTCGGGCACCAAAAGGCGAAGGGGGTAACGGCTCAACAAATTGCCGACACTCGGTCCCGACTCGAACGGGTTGCGAAAGACTGTAACTTTTCACGGCTTGGCGACCTGTCTGGCAATGCCCTGGAAAAATGGCTTGCGAATCGCCAAGCGGAAGGAATGGGGGCGCGATGCCGGAACGCTTACCGTGAATCGTGGATGACGCTCGGCAATTGGTGCGTCCGCAATCGTCGGCTCTTGAACAATCCGTTCTCCGGGGTATCGAAGGCCGACGAAAAGGCCGATTGCCGCCGCAAACGCCGATCGTTGACCGAAGCTGAATTGACGCGGTTGCTGGACGTGGCCCGACGCCGCCCGCTGTTGGACCGCATGACTGTCCATCGCGGCAAACGGAAGGGCGAAGTCTACGCCAAGCTGCGGCCGGAAGTGCAAACCCGCTTGGAACGGCTCGGCCGCGAACGGGCTTTGATCTACAAAACGCTGGCGCTGACTGGACTCCGCAAGAGCGAATTGGCGTCGATCACCGCTGGGCAATGCGTCCTGGACGCCGTCCCGGCATACCTGGTCCTGAAAGCCGCCGACGAAAAGAACCGCGAAGGCTCGACCATCCCGCTTCGGGCCGATCTTGCCGACGATCTTCGCCAATGGCTTGCCGACAAGGCAACGGCCGCCCTGGACGCCGCCAGGGAAGCGTCTACGGTTAGCTTCGACTCGAAACACCTATCGGGGCGAAAACGCATTACAAGCGATTCTACGGGCTGTGAGGGGCAATCTTGCCAGACGTTGACAACAGTACCGACATTGCCGCCCGATACGCCGCTGTTCACTGTGCCGAAGGGACTGGTTCGGATTCTCGACCGCGATTTACTGCTGGCCGGAATACCAAAGGTGGACGAACGCGGCCGAACGATTGACGTTCATGCCTTGCGGCATACGTTCGGTACACTGTTGAGCGCCGCCGGGGTTGCTCCGCGAACGGCCCAAGCGGCGATGCGTCATTCAAGCATCGACCTGACGATGAACGTCTACACTGACCCGAAGCTGCTCGACGTTGCCGGGGCAATGGAAGCGTTGCCGTCGCTGTCTCTGTCCGCAATTCCGAACGTGGCGAAGGCGACCGGAACGGATGACTTTTTGCTTGCACCAAATCTTGCACCAAATCTTGCACCAACTCTTGGCAAATCAGCAACGCGGCTGTCAATTCCTGACAAACAGGCAAGCTGGGAAGGCACTTCACTGAAGGGCCATTTACCGCGAAAAACCCCTGTAAAACAAGGGTTTCTTGCAGTGGAGCCGAAGGGAATCGAACCCTCTACCTCCTGGATGCAAACCAGGCGCTCTCCCAACTGAGCTACGGCCCCGAGGTTGATGCCATTCTGGTGGCACTTTTTGCATTGTTTAAGTCTCTATACTATACCACTGGCTGGAAGTACGCTACTGGTCTTTCCAAAATCCAGATGCAGGTTGAGTTTGGCCCATTCCCGAGCGTCGGCCGGGCGGGTGAAAATAGGGATAGGCGCCGCAATATATAGCGTTTTCAGCGGTTCAAAATCACAACAAATTGCGGAGCCGGCCCCCCCCTTTTCATCACACCACCCCCTCCCTCTCTTGCCGTTGCGCCCTAATTTAACAAAGGAATATTTTCACTGACCAGCAACCCTTTCGCAAGCCGAATAATCAGGAGATCACTTAACATAATCTAGCTCTGCGCCATTGAGGGGGGGACGTGAGGTTTATGAGCCGGATATCAACCGAGACCGCGCAATTTAACCAGCCTGTTGCTGTTATTGTTTTTTTCGTGCTGTTGTTTCTGCAAGGGGCATCGCTGGGCAAAGACCGAGTCGCGTCGGCCGCCTCGCCGTTGATTCCCCGCTCAAATTCCAACGGTGCGGAAACCGGCATGCAAACCCGGCGGGAGGCGATCCGAGCGATCCCACTGGACAAACTATCGGAGGAAGCCCGGGCGAAGGCCGACTCGGTGTTGTCTAGCATCAGCGTGTTTCGGCGCCTGCCCGTCAAGGTGATCGACTGCGATCCGGACATGTATCTCTTTCTGGTTCGTCATCCCGACGTGGTCGTCAACATTTGGGAGTTGCTGGATATCAGCAAGTTGCGGATGCGGCAGACTGACGACGGCAAATTCACGCTGACCGAGCCGGACGGCGCGTCCGTCTCGCTGGAATTCATCTATCAGAGCCACGACATCCACATCATCTACGGCGAAGGGTTCTATCGAGGTCCGTTGCTGGCTCGGCAAGTCAACGGCCGCGGCCTGATGGTGCTGCGGTCCGGCTACGTTCGCGAGACCAACGGCCGCTACTACATCGCCAACCGTCTGGACTGCTTTATCAACGTCGAGCCGATCGGCGCGGAACTGTTGACCAAGACCGTTTCGCCGCTGGTAGGGAAAACGGCCGACAACAACTTCCTCCAGTCCGCCGTGTTTCTTGGCAGCATTTCGCGCACCGCCGAGGTGAACTGCGATGGGATCAAAGCGTTGGCTTTGAAACTTGAAAACGTCCATCCGCAGACTCGATTGCAGCTTGCCATGTTGGCCGAGGAAGTCAAGGAAAAGTCGTCCTCGGTCGCGTCGCGCGACGGCGCCGCGCAACGGCGCTGATGCGCTGATAAGAACGGCTGTCCGATTTTCTGCCCCGCCTTATGATCTTGCCGGGGCGGCGTCCGCATTTTCATAAGTCCTGCCCTCGACGTCGTTCAGATAATTATCGAGGGCGATCTTGGCCAGACGCCGGCCGCATGGGGTGGGGTATTGCCGGGTGATGCAGGCGCGGCAGAGGTGATCGGCGGGGATGCCGATTGCCCGGGATACGGCCTCCACCGGCAGATAGCGGAGCGAATCGGCACCGAGTTGGGCGGCCATTTCCGCCTCGTCTTCAGGCCGGATGCACTCGCCCCCGTGGAGGAACTTCGGCGCGAAAAGTTCGCCGATCGTGGACATGTCGATCCCGTAGAAGCAGGGGGAGATGATCGGCGGGCAGGCCACGCGGACGTGGATCTCCTTCGGCCGGCCGAAATCTCGAATCCGGCGCAAAAGGACGTGCAGCGTCGTGGCGCGGACGATCGAGTCCTCGACCAACAGAATCCGCTTTCCTTCGAGGACTTCGCGCAGCGGGGTATACTTGGTTTCGGCTTTTCGACGCCGGTCGCCATCGGCTTCGATAAAGGTTCGGCCGCTGTAGCGATTGCGAATCAAACCCTCGACCGAGGGAATCTTCAGCGCGTAGGCCATCGCGTCGGCCGCGGCCTTGCTGGTGTCGGGGACGGGCACGACCACGGTGTCTTCGTCGATCGAAACGGTCTCCAGCAACGCAAGCTCCTCGCCGAGGGCCTTTCGGGCGAGATAGACGCTCCGACCGTCCATCGTGCTGGCCACATTGGCGAAATAGACCCACTCGAAGAAACAATGGGCGTGACGCCGCGGTTCGGCGAACGGCTGCAACTCCACCTGACCGCGGTAAACCGTAAGCGCGTGGCCGGGCGGAATCGTCTTGATGTTTTCGGAGGCGAAGCCGACGTTCAGCAGCGCGACGCTCTCGCTCGCCGCCGCCACCAGCGGGCCTTCGATCGCGTAGCTGAGGGGCTTGATCCCCAGCGGGTCTCGGGCGACCATCATGTTGCCCAACGCATCGAGGAACACCAAGCTGTATGCGCCGTCCAGCTTGCCGGCAATGCGGCGGCAGACGTTGATCGGGATCGGCTGCGGCTCGCGTGCAAGCGCGCTGCAAAACTGGTGCATGAGCACTTCGGTGTCCGACTCGCGCGAGAGGTAGTTGTCGTCGTCGTCGAGCAACTCGCCCCGCATCTCCTGATAATTGGCCAACTGGCCGTTGAAAGCGAAGCTGAACCACTTGTGTTTTTTGATGTGGTGCCGCTCGAAGGGTTGGGCGTAGCCGCGGTCGTCCTGCCCGCAGGTGGCATAGCGCACGTGTCCAATGGCCGCCCGCCCGGCGTACTCATCCATCAGGCTCTCGAACTTGCCGCGATGGCTGAGGCGGAAGACTTCGCTGACGCTCCCCACGTCCTTGTAGGTTGCTATCAATTGGTTGCGGCGGGGGTTGTAGGTAGTCATGCCGGCGGCAAGCTGCCCCCGGTTCTGAATGTCCAGCAACAGTCGGGGCATCAACCGCGAGACTTCCTCGGCCCCTTGCGCTGGGCACAGCGGACTGAGGTCGGCGCCGGGTAGATGGCATATCGCGGCGACGCCGCATTCTTCGTGAAGATCGCTCATACAGTTTATATTACGGGCAAACACCCGATTGCACAATGCCGCCGCAGGAGAACTGCAAAGTCCTGACGCAAAGGGGGACTGTCCCGCTCTGGCAGGACGTTGTTAAAACAGCCCCACGATACGTTCGTCCTGGTCGATGTCGATAAATTCGGCGGTGGGGACTTTTGGTAGCCCGGGCATGGTCATGATGTCGCCGGTCAGGACCACCACGAAACCGGCGCCGGCCGCCGGCATAACGTCGTACAGCGGCACGTCGAAGTTTTTCGGCCGGCCCAGCAACAGCGGGTCGGTGGAGAGCGAATACTGGGTTTTGGCCATGCAGATGGGGAAATCTCCGAAGCCGGCCTCTTGAAGCTGTTTGAATTTATCGCGGAGTTTTTTATCGGCGAGCACGTCGGTGGCGCCGTAGATTTCGCGGCAGATGATGCCCACCTTTTGCCACAAGGTGCAGGTGTCGGGATACAGGAAGGTAAAGTCGGTTTTGGTGTTTTCGACCACGTCGACGACGGCCTGGGCCAATTCTTCCGCGCCGGCGCCGCCTTTGGCCCAATGATCGGCCTCGACGATTTTGACCGATAGATACGAGCATTTTTCCTTGATGAAGCGGATTTCCTCGGGCGTGTCGCCGGAAAAACGGTTGATGGCCACGATAACCGGGAGGCCGAAGCGATGGATGTTTTCGATGTGTTTTTTCAGGTTTTCGACGCCTTTATCGAGGGCTTCGACGTTTGCTTTGTCGAGTTCCTTCGCCGACACGCCGCCGTGCAGTTTTAGCGCGCGAACCGTGGCCACGATCACCACGGCGTTGGGCATTATGCCCGACTTGCGGCACTTTATGTTGATGAACTTTTCCGCGCCCAGGTCGGCGCCGAAACCGGCCTCGGTGACGGTGTACTCGGCAAGCCGCGTGGATAGCTTGGTGGCAATCACGCTATTGCAGCCGTGCGCGATGTTGGCGAAAGGGCCGCCGTGAATCAGCGCCGGATTGTTTTCCAACGTCTGTACGAGATTCGGCTTGATCACGTCCTTCAACAGGGCGGTCATGGCGCCGGCGGCTTTCAGGTCGGCGGCGGTAACGGGTTGGCGGTCGCGGGTATACGCCACGATGATCCGCCCGAGTCGTTCTCTGATTTCGGTGAGCGATTCGGAGAGGCACAAGATGGCCATGACTTCGGAGGCCACGGTGATATCGAAGCCCGCTTCGCGCGGCATGGCGTTGTTCGTGCCGCCGAGGCCGACGACGACGTTCCGCAGCGCTCGATCGCTCATGTCGATGGCCCTTCGCCAAACGACCCGCCGGGGGTCGACGCCCAGTTGGTTGCCGTAATGGATGTGGTTGTCCAGCATGGCGGCCAGGAGGTTGTGGGCCAACTCGATGGAGTGCAGGTCGCCGGTGAAATGCAGATTGATGTCCTCCATGGGAACGACCTGGGCGAATCCGCCGCCGGTTGCGCCTCCCTTTCGGCCGAAGCACGGCCCCATCGAGGGCTCGCGCAGGCACACGCACGCCCGTTTTCCAATCCGGTTCAACCCATCGCAAAGACCGATGCTGGTGGTGGTTTTGCCTTCGCCGGCGGGCGTCGGCGTGATGGCGGTTACCAGCACCAGTTTGCCGGCCGGTTTGTCTTCCACGCGGCGGTACAGATCGAGCGAGACCTTGGCCTTGAACTTTCCATAATGATCCAAATCCCCGTCGTCGATGCCAAGCTTGGCGGCGACCTTCTCGATGGGCAGCATCTTCGAGCAACGGGCGATTTCAATATCCGGCGGCAGAGTACGGGCAATGTCTGACATCGTTATTCTCGCGGTTGGAAGACGCGCGCGGCATGCGGTGCGCGCCGCCGGCCGCGCATTCGGCGCTCAACTTGTGTAAAACTCGCGCACGCGCATTAGCACGTCGAACCCGCTCAGTTTCAAACACTCTTCGAGGCACATCATCGCTGGATGGTCGGAAGGGAGAAGATCGTAGCTGCGTTTGACCGAGCCGATCACCATGTCCAGCCCGAGAGGCATGACTTTCGTCAGAAACGCGCTCTCCAGCGGGCCTTTGACCGGCGAGCCGTCCGGGCGCTTCGAGGGCAACATCACCGTAAAGTTGCTCAGGCCGACCGAGGCGTGATGGCCGGCAAAATATTCGTCGGCGTGGATCATTTCCATCGCGGCGACCAGCCGGTGAATGTTCCCCTCCGAATCGCTGCCGAGCGGGGCTATGCCGGGATCGATGATGCAGTCGTCCAGGGTCGCGCCGGGGCAACGCTCGAGAAACATTCCGACCAACTGCCGCGCGGCGTCGTAAGTCTCCTGCGCGGTGTGGCAGGACGCCGAGCGACCATCGACCACGTTTTCCGAAACCAACAGGATCGGTCTAAACGGCCGGATTCGGTAGAGGTCGAACATTTCGGCCCTCAGCGCGCTGATGGAATTGACGATCGGTTTTTCCCCTCCGGCGCAAGCGGGGTCGTAGGCTTCCAGCCCGGCGCGGGCAAGCTCCGGGTCGGGCGTGTCGATCGAAAGCGGCCGGGCCGTTACCTCTTGAATCTTGTGGACCATCTCGGCCATGAACTCGGGCGGACGGGGGCCGACGTTCACGTCGATGTAAGCCGCACCCCGCTCGTCCTGCATCTTGGCGATCTCCAGGATGCCGGCAATGTCGCCCGACTCGAACAGCTTGTGCGTCGAGGGAACCGAGTCGTTGATTGTTTCTCCGATGATGGTCAAATTGGCAATGGGCATTGGCGTGTCCTTGCGTGGAAAAATGTCGAATGTCGAAAGTCAAATGTCGAATGAATGTCGAATGTCGAAAATTTAATGTCGAAATACTAACTACTCTTTTTGCTTCGATAAATAGCGGAGAATATAAGGTTTAATTCTTGAGCTTCCCGCCATAATCTCCGGGCTTCGTCCTTTTGTTCGGGTGCGGCCGCGGCAATCATCCGCAGCCAGTGTTTGGTTTCACGCGATTCCCGCTTGCAAATGCTGATTCGATAGCGGAATTCCTTTTTCGATCCCGCGTCGTCTGCCTCACAATAATTCGCGCCAACGCTCGTAGCTGAGCGGACCAACTGAGGAATCAACGGTTCCGTGACTAATGATACTGGAAGGCGTTTGGCAAACAAAATGACGGCCTCCCCAAACCTTCCCGTACGCTCCTCCAGATCATAAACCTTTGCCGAAACCGTTTTTTTATTTTCGACATTCGTCATTTGACTTTCGACATTCATTCGTCATTTGACTTTCGTCATTCGTCATTCGTCATTTTTCTTTGCACTGTGATCCCGATCCAAGAACGTATTCGCCCAGGACGAAGTTTCCTTGAGTTTGGCGTCGTAGTAGATGGGGGGGCGGTCGAGCATCGTCTCCGATTCTCCGTAGTATTTTAGCCGTTCGTATGCGCGTGCCCAGATGCAGTCCTTGTCTTCCAGTTCGCAGCGGCCGTCGATCGAGCCGCCGCAGGGACCGTTTCGCTGGCACTTCGAGCACCATTTTTTCGGGCAGATGTAGGCGCAGTCTGGCAGGCTGCAATCGCCGCAGTCCTGGCAGCCGTACATCGCCAGCTTCGAAACCTTCTCCACGCGATAGGCCATGCGGCTGAGGAATCCCGGTTTGCGATCCCAGCGGGCATAGATTTTTTTCAACAGCGGCCAGAGCGCCCGGTCGCGGGTGAACGCCATGCCGTGAACCAAGCGCGACAGTTTGTAATTCAAGGTGACTTGTTTCGATTTCACCGGCCGCTTCAGCGACTTGAGATACTCTTGATTGAATTGGGCATGGTCGCAAAGCCCGCTGAATTTGTCGTGTTCAAACAAGAAGAACTCGTCGACCTGCGAGAACATGATCTCCTTGAAGAATCCGCGCCAGTCGTCGGCGCCGTAGCTCTCGGCCAATTCGATGATCGGTCCGAAGCCGTCTGCCGCGTGGACGCCGCCGATGTATCCGCCGGCGAAGCCGAGTCCCTTGAAAACAGCCAACTGCTTGGCGGCCAACTCGCGGAAGAACTGTTTTCCCTTGTCGGGTCCGGCGGCGTATTTTTCCGCCTTGTGCAGCAGTTCGTTGCTGACCACGCAACCGGCCAGTTTGCCGCTGTTGAACAGTTTGGCCACGCCCTTGGTCAGCAGATAAACGTTGCCGATGATCGGCACGTTTATTCCGCGGGCTTGGAGAAACAGCTTGATTTCGTGGAACTTCCGCATGTCGTAGCCGAG
>Ga0123335_1006695_pt1 | contig 13268 bp, 12 predicted proteins | sample BiotimSIPDNA_2_FD_89707 | JGI IMG/M metagenome (GOLD analysis project Ga0123335, IMG submission 89707) | Anaerobic biogas reactor microbial communites from Washington, USA - Biogas_R2 time_0 SIP DNA | ecosystem: Engineered > Bioreactor > Anaerobic > Unclassified | place: Washington, USA... | reverse complement strand
TTTATCGCCCAGCACTTTAACGGGGTGGTTGACTCTTATAGTGCCATGATCAGTGGTCATGAAAACATTGATGTTCTTTTGAGCCAGCTCATTGAAAAGTTCCAAAAGGTGCGAGTGCCTGAACCATGACAAGGTCAGCGACCTGTATGCAGAATCGGTAGAAGCCAGTTCACGTATCATTTCCATATCCGTATTGGCATGTGAAAGCATATCCACAAAATTGTAGACTAATACAACAAGGTCGTTAAGTAGAATATTGTTAAGGTTTTCCAGGACTTTTCCACCCATATTATTGTTGAATATTTTCTGGTAGAACACCTTCACCTTCATCCCGGAACGTTGTAAAAGATTCTGAAGTAATTCTTCCTCATGTTCATTTTTATTTCCTTCATCTTCATCGTTTAACCAAAGCCGGGGATATTGCTTTTGTATGTCTGCAGGCATCATACCTGCAAAAATTGCATTTCTGGCATATTGAGTGGAGGTGGGAAGTATGCTGCAGTAGATATTTTCCTGTTCGGTAAGGTAATACTGGTTAATATGCGGCTGTAAAATGCGCCATTGGTCAAACCGCATATTATCAATCAGCAAAAGAACCAATTTCTCTCCCTTTTTCAATACCGGAAAAATATAATTTCTGAGAAGGTTGTGCGAGAGCACAGGCTTTTCCGAAACGCTGGCATCAAGCCATTTGAGATAACTACTTCTGATAAATTTGCTAAATTCTATATCTGCTTCATGTTTCTGTAGTTTAAATACTTCGCTCATGCTGGCATCAGAAGAACTATCGAGCTCCAACTCATAAAAAAGCAATCTTTTATAAATTTCACTCCAGTCTGAGAATGTATGTGCTGAGGAAATTTGCAGACTTATTTGATTAAATTCCGCGCGGTAATCGGAAGTGGTTTTGTGGGTAACCAAAGTCTGGTGATCGATATTCTTTTTTATAGAAAGAAGTATCTGATTGGGATTAACAGGTTTTATAAGATAATCTGCAATTTTTGAACCAACGGCGGCATCCATGATATCTTCTTCCTCGCTCTTTGTTATCATCACCACCGGAACAGAAGGCCGGGATTCGCTTATCTTCTTCAGTGTTTCCAGGCCACTCAGACCGGGCATATTTTCATCCAGAAAAATGAGATCGTAGTCGTTGGTTTTAACCATTTCGGCAGCATCTCCCCCGTTACTGGCTATTGCAACGTCATAACCTTTTTTCTCAAGAAAAATGATATGCGGGCGCAGTAAATCTATTTCGTCATCAACCCATAATATATTTACTTTCTTCTTCATAGCAACAAAATTGTACCCCTGACTTCAAAATAGAGATGAATTAACGATATTTTTCGTTAAAGAAAAGAAGGTACTGATCCAGTGTTCCGGTTTCCAGAAGCTTCGAGTAATTGTTACGGGAGATTATTATCGGAACCACACCTGCCGGATTCACATCCTTGAAAATGCCTTCGTTTTTCTCTATCATTAACAAGTAATCCATAGCTTCGGCACTATTTTTAAATGTCTGGGACAGACAAACTGAATTTTTTCCACCCACAGATACTTTTTTAACATCCAGTTTCAGATCATCAAAATAATCCAGATTAAAATTAACCATATTGAATATCAACTGGTTGGTATTTGTTGAAGAGCCCGTTTTGAAAGCAAAGTAATGCTCTTCCTCAGGATTGTATTTATAAAGTTCTTCAGCCAGTTGTTTGTTTTGTCTGACAATAATCCTGGGCGATGTATTCTGAAGGTAAGCAATCATGATCTGTGCATTCTCAGCAATGTCTGTGGAAGGATATCGTTTTGAAAGTTCAGTAAGGTCCCTGATAAATTCGAGTGTATCTTTTTGAAACCCTGACGACACTATATGAATATAATCAAACTTTGGATACAGCTCATGGTCGGGGTGTGCAAGCATTGCTTTCTGTGAAAGAGGTGCTGCCTGGTTAAAATTGCCCGCTGTAAACATACTAAAAAGGGCATTGTACTCTTCCTGAACTGCAGCTTCCTGTAAACGAATTTCTTCCAGATAATCAGGATTAGTCATTAGCCTGGCAAAGTTGCTGTTTGGAAATTCCCTGACAATCCTTTGCTGATATTTTGCAACACGATCAATATCTTCAGCATCTTTTGAAATGTTATATAATTTATAGTAAACCTGAAGTTTATTGTCAGAATCGGGGTAGCGTTTCAGGAATTCTTCATAAGCTTCAAATGCTTCTGGATAATCATTCAGATCATTTCCATATACATCTCCGATACTTAGAAGAGATGATGCAATTCTTTTATTCGACACTTGCCTTGCTGAATCAGAGAATGGAATGTATTGAAGATAAAATTGTCTGTTTTTTCTGTCCTTTACGACAGTACCGGTAGCGGCAATTTCCTCGCCATTCTCTTCCTCCTCCCCGGCAAAATTATCAAAACTGATTACGTTTTTATTCTTTCTTCTCCAGTTATCTTCAAGCGGCCTGTTGCCCCATTTCTGTATGAATTCTTTCTGGCCTGCATTTTTCACAGACAGATTATAAAAATACCAGCTGCCTCTGTTCTGATTTATTGAAAGATCAATTTCATTTTGATTGAGCAATCTTTCCTCAGCCAACTGTGCTTCCTGAAATTTACGATCTTCTTCTGCTCTTATTTCCTCATCAATAAGCCTGTCAATAAGATCATTAATATAATCCTGACTTTTATATGAAAGTGTAAGCAGGCTGTCTTCAGATTCATAAATTTTTATATTCTCAACCAGTGTTGTCAGGTTCAATGATTTTTTATAAATTTTATCATAACCGGGATATGATTCATCTATAACCAGAATGGCGGTATCATAGTATGCTTGGGCCATGATATAATCAGGCTGGTTGTAAAAAATATCTGCAAGTTTAATACTCGTCCTTGCTTTCTGACGCAGGTTGGTTTTGCTCTTCTGAATGGACAGTTTATAATACTCAATTGACTTTTCAAGATTCTTATCTGTAAAATATAAATTCCCCAGACCATAGTAAACCTGATCCTGGAATTCAATGTTCTTATCGTCTTTAAGCATCTTTAGCAATTGCTTTTCTATTTCTTTTCCGGTACCTGCCCCCGACTGGTAAGTTAAAGCACGATTGATTTTCGCATTGAATGTCATCTTATAAGGCGGGTTCATCTTAATCACTCTGGAGAAATACTGAGAAGCTTTTAAATTGTTGTCTGTAAGGGTATAAACCTGTGCCAGTATATAGTGATATCGCGTACGGATATATTTATGTTCAGTATTATCTATGGCACGCAGGAGGGGATCAATGGCTTCCCTGTAACGCTCCTGCTTCAGATAGAAATCAGCCCAGGTGGCAGCCAGTTCACCTCTGAGCCTTTTTGGGAATTCAAGATTTCTTTCAAGCGATTGAAGGATATCTTCTGCTTCTTTAAATTTCTTCCCCTCGCAAGCTATCCTGGCCAGCCAGATATTTGTTTCATAGATAGTCTTGCTTTCAGGATAATTGGTCAGAATATAATCGAAAGTTTCTTTTGCCTGAGCAATTTCCATTCTGTAAAAATGTGCCTTGCCCATAAGCAGGTAAGTATCGTCAACGTATTTATTGTATTCTTTTTTGTTATAAAATTCTTTCTCCTTAGATGACATTTCCTTATCAGGTTTCATCTCAGGTTTTACAGTAATTGAATGCATGGAAATCAGCTTGGTAGCTTTCTTAATAGTTCTTTCCATTTCAGCCCCTATTTCCGAAAGGGCATTTTTATCTGTATAAAAAAAGACAGGCAGAAGGGTGGAAAAATCGTCGTCATAATTTTCAATCAGTTTCTGGATCCCGCTCTTATAACTTTCATCGCCATTAAACAAGATATTATAGTTGGATGTAAGATTATGATAACCACGGGTTATAGCAGTATTTTTTTTGGTTGAACAGGCAACAACCGAACTGATAACAATAATGACAAACAGGTATCTCTTAAAATGTGACACAGGGTGAATTTAACCAAATTACAATGTTATAACTCTATTTTGAAAAGTATATTATAAAGTACCGGTTCATTTCATTGGAAAGGTGCTAAAGTGAAATCAATTCTTTAAGCTCAGGGACTTCATTCCTGATCGCCTGCTCAATGCCCGCCCTGAGCGTTTGAACGCTAAACGGACACCCTTCACAGGCACCGGTTAATTTGACTTTCACCACCAAATCATCAGATACCTCTATTAATTCCACATCACCCCCATCTGCAATCAGGTAGGGACGTACCATATCGATTGCATGTTTGATTTTTTCCATTATTTGTTCATTCACAAGCTTTCCCATAATAATTGATATTAGTGGATATCGGAAAATCTCTGTTTTGTAATTTTTACCTTTTCAGTTGGTTTTCCTTCAGCATTTCTTTTGATGATCTGTGTCCGCACATTCTCAGCAACATTTTTAAAACTTTCACTGATCTTTTGCTTTTTAATAACTACAGGTTCCCCTGTATCGCCGCCTTCTCTCACACTTTGTACAATGGGTATCTGACCCAGTAATGGAATACCCATTTTATCAGCCAGTTCGGTGCAACCATTCCGGCCAAAGATGTAATATTTATTATCCGGTAATTCTTCAGGGGTAAACCAACTCATATTTTCTATCAGACCGAGTACAGGGACATTGATGGTTTCGTTCCTGAACATATTGATCCCCTTAATCGCATCCGACAAAGCAACTGGCTGAGGAGTGCTGACGATAATTGCCCCTGTTACACTTAAGGTCTGAACTATAGTGAGATGAATGTCGCTGGTGCCTGGTGGAAGGTCGATAAATAGATAATCGAGGTCGCCCCAGTCGGCTTCGGTAATGAGTTGTTTAAGAGCATTTGAAGCCATAGGGCCCCGCCACACAGTAGCATCTTCAGGGTTTACAAAAAATCCTATCGATAATGTTTTAATCCCGTATTTTTCAATTGGTACTATCAGATCTCGTCCGTTTTTGTTTACGACAGGTGGCCTGGCATCTTCAACTCCAAGCATTTTAGGTATCGAAGGTCCGAATATATCGGCATCTATAAGACCTGTTTTGGCGCCTGTACCTGCAAAGGCAACTGCCAGGTTAACCGCTACTGTTGATTTTCCTACTCCTCCTTTCCCTGATGCTATGGCAATAACATTTTTTACACCGGGAAGAACTTCAGTTTCGCTCTGCTTAATAACTGGTTTTACAGGCGATTTTAGTTCAATATCGATGACCGTACCGGCAGGAAGTTTCTCCTTCAGGGCGATCTGGCAGGCTTTTTTTATTGAAGACTTCAAAGGATCGTTAAATGAAGGAAATGTAAGTTTAACCAAAACCTGGTTGCCGGATATCTCAACAGATGATACAATTCCCATTGAAACAATATTTTTTCCGCTTGAAGGATGAACGATAGTTTTCAGTGTTTCGTTTATCATTTCCCTGCTAATCTTCATATCACAATAAGTTTAATAATCACGGTCCGGTCAAATATAGTTTTTTTTATTTAGATTAAATTCGAACAAGGATCCCAAAACAGCTTTTCGAAATTTACAATTCTGTCGTCTTCTACTTTGATACCCTCGCTTTCAAGCAACTCCTGCATAAGGTCCGGATGTCGAAAATGGTGCTTGCCGGTGAGTATCCCATTCCGGTTCACAACCCTGTGTGCAGGTATAAAGATTCCCATCGTATGACAGTTGTTAAGTGCCCAGCCCACTGTTCTGGATGCGCCGGGTGACCCGATAGCCTTTGCAATGGCGCCGTATGTAGTTACCCTGCCAAAAGGTACCTGAAGTGTAACTTCATAAACTGCATTAAAAAAGCTATCATCAGATCTCATCCGGCGGTTCTTTTATTCCTTTATCTGCCAGTCTGATACGAATTTAGTGTATGTTAAAACCCTTTTGCAGCCACATCTGTTCATAAAAGGTTTTAATTCCGAGGTCGGCATCAGATGGATTATCATTATAAAGATCTTCAGTTTGATATTCAATGGTAAGATTGTTATATAAGGCAAGGCTTCTGGTATAATGAAACAGCTCAGGATTGTCAGTTTTAAGGTGGATAAGACCGTTGTTGATCAACAAATTTCTGTACCGGTTCAGAAAACGGCTTGAAGTAAGTCTTTTAAGTGGCTTCTTAAGTTGGGGATCAGGGAACGTAATCCAGATGGCTTCAATCTCATCCCTGATGAAAAAGGATTCAATAAAGTCTATCCTTGTTCTGAGAAAGGCTGCATTGTTTATACCCTGTTCTTTTGCTGTTTTAGCACCTCTCCATATCCTGGCCCCTTTTATATCAATACCAATAAAGTTATTTTCGGGGTATTTTCTTGCAAGTTCAACGGTATATTCCCCTTTTCCGCATCCCAATTCGAGTACCAGGGGCTTATTATTTTTGAAAAAATCTCTATTCCAGTTCCCTTTTAGCGGGTGATTTTTGCCAATAGCTTCTTCAAATGTTGGTTGCACAACATTTGTAAAAGTGAGCATTTCCTCAAATTTTTTAAGTTTTCCTTTCGACAAAGGCAAATATGTTATTGGGTATGATGATCGATCCTTATACCGATATCGGTTATATGGGTTAGCGTGGTGTCGCGCATAGCGTGCTGAATGGTCGTAAAATAGATACCCCTGGCGGGAAATTTTACATTCACCCTGTAAGGTAAAAGCATGGTGTTGATACTCTGGCTACTCTTTCCAAGCCAGCGGCCCTTTTCGTCGGCAAGTAAAACTTCCAGTGTATCGCGCTGAAAATTTCCGTCGGGTGATTTTGTATCGATGAATAACCAGAGATTGCTATAGGAATATCCCTTTGTATTCCTGATATGCAGGCTTACATCATAGGCTATGTTAATATCGGATATGACATATTCAAAACCTATTTTTTCCTTATAATCCCATCCTCCTGATGGCACAGACCGTACCTGTTCATAAACAGCTTTATTTCCGCAGGAAATAAAACAAAATACAACACAAATGCCAGTCAAAATTTTAATCATCTTGCCATCCATGTTAACGTTTTTTATGTCCCGGCCTGAACCGCCTTTTGACCCGCTTCGAATGATCAGGCGTATCCTCAAAACGTGTAAGACTTTCAAGACCTGCTGCATTCTGGTACTCAATAACAGATGCCATTGACGATTCCTCGACGCCCATCAACTTTTCCGGTTTAATGCCTTTCTGGTTTTGTTCGATGATCTCTTTCACCTGATCGACTGAAAGGCATGTAATACTGTTTCCGTTTTCGGTTTTGGTGCTGTACCACAACAGTCTTTTAAAAACATCTGTTTTCTGATGGGTTGCAGTGCCGGTTTTGGTTTCGAGGTTAATGGTAGTATCAGGAAAATCTTCCTGTGCATCGAGATAAACATCCAGCTCATAATTAAGGCAGCATTTCAGCTTACCGCACTGACCGGCCAGTTTCTGCGGGTTCAGTGATAATTCCTGATATCGGGCAGCATCGGTAGTAACCGAAACAAAATTGGTGATCCATGATGAACAGCAAAGTTCACGGCCGCAGGAGCCTATGCCTCCTATGCGCCCGGCTTCCTGGCGTGCACCTATCTGCCGCATTTCAACCCTGATCTTGAATTCCTCGGCAAGCACTTTGATCAATTCCCTGAAGTCTACCCTCTCATCAGCGATGTAGTAGAATATGGCTTTGGTCTTATCGCCCTGATATTCCACATCCCCGATTTTCATTTCAAGCTTCAGCTCCCCGGCTATCTTTCGAGAACGTAACATGGTAGCCATTTCCAGCGCTATAGCTTCCCTCCATTTGTCAATATCTGCCTGCTTGGCAACTCTGTATATCTTTTTAAATTCCTGCTCTTTGTAATTGACCCCCTGCATCACAAGCTTCCGGTAGGCGAGCTGCCCTGTTAAAGAAACCCTTCCGATGTCATGTCCCGGGGAGGCTTCCACAGCAACAATATCGCCCTGCCGCAATTTAATACCATTAGGATTTTGATAAAAAGATTTCCGGGTATTCTTAAACTGTACTTCAACAATTTCATTGAAATCAACAACAGTGGTAATATCTTTCAACCAGTCAAAGGAACGAAGTTTATGGCATGGTCTCATGCCCGCAACTTTTTCGGGAACCTCTTTAATCTCTGTATTTAATGGTTCGTTTATACCATTCTTTTCATTTCCCATCACAATACCTGTTCATGAATTGACAAATCTATAAAAAAACCGCATACCTCATTCTCTTTACCATCTTTATCCGGCCTGAACCATAAGTAACGCTCCTTTACCGGTGATATTTTTTATGATCCCAGGTTCATTTGATTAATTTAACAAGACGCATACAAAAATCAAAGAGTACCAGTTTCAGATAACCATTTCTTTCCACATCAGCATAAGCTTTGTTTATTTCCTCATAAATACCGCTGATATTCCGGCCGTTGAAAAATGGTATCTTTTCTGATAGTCTGGTTTCTTCACCTGTCATATAAATCAACTCATGTTTCCCTGCATTCCTTATAAAATTTTCACGCACTATTTTTAAAGCGTACAGGAAAAAGTTTTTGAGTGGTTCCCTGCCCAGGCCTGCCATCTCTTCAACCCATGAATTGATCTCAATATAATCTCTCTTATGGCAATGATTTATTAATGAGATGAATTTTTCAAGTTTGAAATTATTCTCAGCCGATGAATTTATGATTTCCAGCGCTTTTATAAAATCACCATTGGCCTGCCTGGCAATTTCCATGGATTTGTCCGGTGACAGCTGGAATTTTTCATGGATATGTTCGGCTATTTCTGATTTGCTTAACACTGAAAGTTTTACTGGTTGAGCGCGTGAAAGTATGGTCGGCAATACCTGGCCGGGGTCGTTACTTACAAGAAGAAAAATAGTATTCACAGGGGGTTCTTCGATTAATTTTAAGAGGCGGTTGGCGGCAGCAACATGCATTTTTTCAGGCAACCAAACCATAAGGAATTTATACTCCGATTCAAACGGTTTCAGATTTAATTTCCTGATTACATTAATGGCTTCATCCCTGCTTATTAAACCTTGTTTGTTTTCAATGCCAATATGGCTGTACCAAGTATTCTCATTAAAATAAGGACTGTTTAATACCAGTTCTCTCCATTCAGGCAGAAAATCGTCACAGGAAGGGTCTTTTGACACCTGCTGTGTTGTATTTAAGGGGAACACAAAATGAAGATCGGGATGTACCAGTTTTGAAAATTTCTGGCAGGCAGGACAGACGCCGCATGAATCGTCGTTTTTTGATCCCGTACAAGCCACGTATTGCGCATAGGCAATAGCAAACGGCAAACCTCCTGACCCTTCATGCCCATAAAAAATCTGTGCATGAGGTAACCGGCCTGATTTTACCGATTTCCTTAATTTTTCCTTTAGTACTTCCTGACCGATTATATCTGAAAAAAACATGGATCGCTGATAAATAATTGGCATTGATAATCGCTACATGCCAAGTGCGTCAAAGGTAAATAAAATTACTTTTTATACCTTTGGTGCTCGATTTTAAACTTCAAATCTTTAACGATGCAAACAATTGATAGCTACAATTTTTCGGGAAAGAAGGCAATCATCAGGGTCGATTTTAATGTACCCCTTGACAAACAGACTTTTGCTGTAACTGATGATACCAGGATCAGGGGTGCTGTTCCTTCCATAAAAAAAATATTATCTGACGGCGGAAGCGTGATCCTCATGTCGCACCTGGGACGTCCAAACGGACAGGTAAACGACAAATATTCACTGCGGCATGTTATTCCCGCTATTGAAAAAAACCTCGGGAAGAAAATAAAATTTGCTTCCGACTGTGCAGGAAGTGAAGCCAGGAAGCTTGCTGCTGATCTGAAACCGGGAGAAATTCTTCTTCTCGAAAATCTTCGTTTTTATGAAGAAGAGGAAGGAAAGCCCTATCATATAGGCGATAACGCATCAGATGATGAAAAGAAAGCAGCAAAAACCAAATTGAAAGAAGTCCAGAAAGACTTTGTAAAAACTCTGGCAAGTTATGCTGATTGCTATGTAAACGACGCATTCGGTACAGCGCACAGGGCCCATGCTTCTACTGCGCTTATCGCAAATCATTTCCCGGGTAACAGCATGTTCGGTTATCTTATTGAGAATGAACTGAAGGCCATGGATAAAGTGCTTCAGGCCCCGCAAAAACCTTTCACTGCCATCATGGGCGGTGCAAAAGTTTCAGACAAAATTCTCATCATCGAAAACCTGCTGGACCGTGTTGATAACCTCATCATTGGCGGCGGAATGACCTATACATTTGTAAAAGCACAGGGCGGTAAAATTGGAAAATCGTTGTGTGAAGAAGATAAACTCGATCTCGCTCTTTCTATCCTCAAAAAAGCTAAAGAAAAAGGAGTAAAACTCTACCTGCCCGTTGATGCCGTAAATGCAGACGCTTTTGATGCCAATGCCAATACAAATTCATCAAAAACAAATGAAACTCCCGACGGTTGGATGGGCCTTGATATCGGACCTGAGACTATTAAAAATTTCAGCGAAGTGATTGAAAATTCGAAAACCATTCTCTGGAACGGGCCGATGGGCGTATTTGAGATGGAAAAATTTGCTAAAGGTACATCAAGCATTGCTCAGGCCATCGCAAAAGCAACTTCGAAGGGGGCATTCAGTCTCATCGGAGGAGGCGATTCGGTTGCAGCCATCAATAAAAACAAACTTGCCGATAAGGTCAGCTATGTTTCAACAGGCGGAGGAGCCATGCTGGAATATATGGAAGGTAAAGAACTACCCGGCATTAAAGCCATTCGTGGATAAGTAGTCCGCCGATATTTCATTAAATGCCCGAATTGGTGTATTTTTACGCACTCTCGGGCATTTTTTAATTTTAAAAACAATGGACCAGTCAAAAATTACCATCATCGGTGGAGGCAATCTCGGATCTTCAATTGGCAAAGGCATTCTTTCGCTCGGCACCCTAAAAAAAGAAAACCTGGTGATATGCGAGAAAAGAAAATTAAGAATTAAATATCTGGAAGATATAGGATTTAAAGTGATTGACAGCGATCTCAAAGCATCCGTTGCAAATGCAGGCATCATCATTATCTCTGTGAAACCCCAGCAATTCCTGAAACTTCTCGAAGAAATCAAACCTTATATCGCACCCGGTCAGATCATCATTTCAACTGTAACAGGAGTGACCATCGCTGAAATGGAAAGCATTCTGGGTAAGCTGCCATTGGTGAGGATCATGCCTAACACAGCCATCGAGATCCGGCAGTCGATGACCTGTCTGTGTTTCAGCAATACAACAGCTGAACATGAAGACAAGGTGGTTAAACTATTCAGCAAGCTCGGGCAAACGATCCTGTTGCAGGAAGACCTGCTTGATGCGGTAACCGTTCTGGGAGCCTGCGGTATTGCATTCGCACTCAGGTTTATACGTGCCGCTACGCAAGGTGGAATTGAAATCGGGTTCAGCGCTGAAGTATCACAACTAATTGTATCACAAACCGTGAAAGGAGCAGCAGGACTTCTTCATGAAAACAGTACCCATCCAGAAGCCGAGATCGATAAAGTCACCACTCCCCAGGGAATCACCATTTCCGGGCTTAACGAAATGGAACACCAGGGATTCAGTTCATCCGTAATAAAAGGTCTGATAACATCGTACAATAAGCTTACTTTGAACAATCACAGGAACAATGATTAACAGACGGCGTTATCATCGGAATAATATAATTTTTGTGATTTATTACGGAAATATTCTGATCTTTACACTTATAAAAGATTTGCCATCCTATGAATAATATTTTCATTACCGAAAACCCCCTCTATGAAGGCTATTCAAACGGTGGCGTATGCTTGTGTTGAATTCCCGCCTTATCTGATATCTTTTTTATCTTTTAGCTGTTTTATTACCGTATCATATAATTCTTGACAATGGAAAAGTTTGAAAATTTCGCTGAATTCCTGCTCAAAAAATATGAGCAATTCAGGAAAGACGTACCTTCGATGATCAAGGCGAATAATTTCACCGAGAATCTTATCTTCTTTCTCTTTCCTTTCAAAGTTGACAGGACATGCACTTTACCTCAGATAAAGCTAAGTCTGGCGCAATTGCAAATAGATTTTCAGGATCTTATCGGACCGCTGGAAAAAACTCTGGATCGTTCTGTAAAAGACATTAACCATGATTTTTTTTCTGCCATTCCCGGTATTTATAAAAACCTTATGGACGATGCGAAACACTTTCTTGATTTTGACCCTGCCGCCAGGTCTATCGAGAGTATTATTCTTTATTACCCCGGTTTTTATGCTATAACCGTCTACCGGCTTGCCCATGTGCTCTACGGCTTCAAAATACCCTTTCTTCCGCGTATGATGTGCGAATATGCCCATAGCAAGACGGGCATTGAAATCCACCCGGGGGCTGAAATCGGTGAAAATCTATTCATCGACCACGGTACGGGCATCGTTATCGGGGAGACGACCATTATCGGGAACAATGTAAAAATCTACCAGGGTGTGACTTTGGGGGCTGTGATGGTCGATAAAAGTATGCGGGGAAAGAAGAGGCACCCTACCATTGAAGATAATGTCATCATTTATTCGGGAAGTTCCATTCTCGGCGGTGAAACAGTGGTGGGCCACGATACGGTAATAGGAGGTAATGTATGGCTTACAAAAAGTGTTCCCCCTTACAGTGTTGTATATCATGAAAGTAAAACAGTAGTCAGAAACACTGAAATGAAAACAGAAGCTATTGATTTTATTATCTGAACCATTAAAATTAAATTAGTACTTTCATATAAAACCCGGATGTAAATTATGTATAACATTAAGGCAGGAAAACTAACATAAATAGTAAACACCTTAAACATGCAGGTTTCCTGGCACCAGGAAAGTTTATCAGGACCTTTTAAAAAAAATTAATATGAAACTAAATTCAATTCTCGAGGCAATCGGAAATACCCCCCACCTGAAAATTAACAACCTTTTTGGCAAAGACCATGAAGTGTGGGTAAAATTAGAGAAAGCAAACCCGGCAGGCAGTATCAAGGACCGTATAGCCCTCTCCATGATCGAAGATGCAGAAAAATCAGGCAAACTGAAAAAAGATTCTGTTATTATTGAACCTACATCAGGGAATACGGGCGTGGGACTCGCCATGGTAGCTGCGGTTAAAAAATACAAGCTGATCCTGGTTATGCCCGAATCATTTTCCGTGGAACGACGCAAGATAATGGCAGCTTACGGTGCCGAATTTGTGCTTACCCCCAGGGAAAAAGGAATGAAAGGCGCTATTGAAAAAGC
>Ga0123335_1006692_pt1 | contig 13278 bp, 8 predicted proteins | sample BiotimSIPDNA_2_FD_89707 | JGI IMG/M metagenome (GOLD analysis project Ga0123335, IMG submission 89707) | Anaerobic biogas reactor microbial communites from Washington, USA - Biogas_R2 time_0 SIP DNA | ecosystem: Engineered > Bioreactor > Anaerobic > Unclassified | place: Washington, USA... | reverse complement strand
GCGGTGCGCTGACCGGGAACTCTACCATTTCGATCCGGTGCCTGCGTGAGGCACGACCACAGATACATGAGCGGGAAAAGGCCGCGCCTTATTTCAATCCACGTGCCTACCGTGAGGCACGACAGCCCGGCGACGCCCTTCTTCCCCACGTAGAAATTTCAATCCACGTGCCTACGTGAGGCACGACTGAGGTTTGCAAGGATTTCGTGGTCAACGCTGGCATTTCAATCCACGTGCCTACGTGAGGCACGACGACCCCGACCGATTTATCCGAGAGAGCCTCAATATTTCAATCCACGTGCCTACGTGAGGCACGACGCTCGTCGGGCTCTTCGTCGGTCTGGGGATCCGGATTTCAATCCACGTGCCTACGTGAGGCACGACGTTGTAGTCGAAAATATCCTTTAATTTCTCCGAATTTCAATCCACGTGCCTACGTGAGGCACGACCCCCCGTCGTCGCGCGTCCCGGCTTGCATGCCGTCATTTCAATCCACGTGCCTACGTGAGGCACGACATGTAGAGCCGACGATCGCCGATCATCTGCGAATTTCAATCCACGTGCCTACGTGAGGCACGACAACTCGGGGTCGGGGCCTGAGAGATTCGACTTATTTCAATCCACGTGCCTACGTGAGGCACGACCGCGTCGTTCGCCGGCGCGTTCGTGCGCGTGCATTTCAATCCACGTGCCTACGTGAGGCACGACTCGAGCCGTATTGGTTCTGCGTCCCGATGACGGTATTTCAATCCACGTGCCTACGTGAGGCACGACATCCCGTCGTCCATCTGCTGCCAGGCCGCGGCCATTTCAATCCACGTGCCTACGTGAGGCACGACTTCTTGTAGATCCAGCCGCCAGTCTCCTCCTGATTTCAATCCACGTGCCTACGTGAGGCACGACGCCATTTTCTGCGAGCTCCAGAGGCCCAGCCAATTTCAATCCACGTGCCTACGTGAGGCACGACTTTGTGCTCCTCCGCATGATCAGGGGTAAGGGATTTCAATCCACGTGCCTACGTGAGGCACGACCCGCTGCAGCCGCTCCCCGCAGGGACAGGGAGCATTTCAATCCACGTGCCTACGTGAGGCACGACCCCGTGCTCTTTTGCTCTCTCAAGGATCTCGATATTTCAATCCACGTGCCTACGTGAGGCACGACCCCACCCATAAGGGACTGCCTCGGTCCACCTCATTTCAATCCACGTGCCTACGTGAGGCACGACGACTCCAACAGATAACTATAGGTGTAGTCGCCATTTCAATCCACGTGCCTACGTGAGGCACGACTATTGCATGTCACAGCTCCGACACGTGGGCGACATTTCAATCCACGTGCCTACGTGAGGCACGACAAGGTAATCGAGGATCTCGCGCAGTTTGTCATCATTTCAATCCACGTGCCTACGTGAGGCACGACTGCTAGAGATGGGGAAGGGGTGACAGTTCCCGGATTTCAATCCACGTGCCTACGTGAGGCACGACGAGATGTTGGTGCCATCAGAAACGACCTGCTGATTTCAATCCACGTGCCTACGTGAGGCACGACCGGGACCGTGCGGACGACGGTGTTGCCGAGGAATTTCAATCCACGTGCCTACGTGAGGCACGACCTCGACTGGGATATCCATGAGCATCGCCTTGTTTATTTCAATCCACGTGCCTACGTGAGGCACGACTTGGTCTCTCTCATCTGCTGGTCGTAGTAGGCATTTCAATCCACGTGCCTACGTGAGGCACGACGTCCCCCTCACTTGGTGTGCGGGCGACATTGAAATTTCAATCCACGTGCCTACGTGAGGCACGACCCCGGCTTGAGGCGTCCCAGATCCTCCTCGGCATTTCAATCCACGTGCCTACGTGAGGCACGACGTTGGTCTCTCTCATCTGCTGGTCGTAGTAGGCATTTCAATCCACGTGCCTACGTGAGGCACGACCCGGTTGGCCTTGTCGGTAGCGGCGATGTCCTCATTTCAATCCACGTGCCTACGTGAGGCACGACCGGTTGGCCTTGTCGGTAGCGGCGATGTCCTCATTTCAATCCACGTGCCTACGTGAGGCACGACCCGGTTGGCCTTGTCGGTAGCGGCGATGTCCTCATTTCAATCCACGTGCCTACGTGAGGCACGACCGCCCCGGGCGACGTCCCGACCCTGGAACAGGCATTTCAATCCACGTGCCTACGTGAGGCACGACTAGGCCTGCCAGTTGGTCCCGTCCGTGGCGATATTTCAATCCACGTGCCTACGTGAGGCACGACGTTCTTGTAGATCCAGCCGGGGCACTTTTCGCAATTTCAATCCACGTGCCTACGTGAGGCACGACGAGGATGTGCGTGAAGGTGAAGAAAGGTGTGCGTATTTCAATCCACGTGCCTACGTGAGGCACGACACGCAACAGCCCCCGGTTACAGCCAGATAATCATTTCAATCCACGTGCCTACGTGAGGCACGACTCACAGAGTGCGAATGTGTTCCATGCGTCCCGATTTCAATCCACGTGCCTACGTGAGGCACGACGGGGATGGGTTTTGTGAACCGCCGGGGGGTCATATTTCAATCCACGTGCCTACGTGAGGCACGACGCTTCAACATTATAGTCCACCACTCTCCTGATATTTCAATCCACGTGCCTACGTGAGGCACGACGGGGACATCAGCGCCTCCGGGAGAGCAGGAGCAATTTCAATCCACGTGCCTACGTGAGGCACGACTCCCCTGGCTCCGGCAGGCACCACGCTCATTGGCATTTCAATCCACGTGCCTACGTGAGGCACGACGTTTGAGGCCGAGATCCGGCGGGAGCTCCAGGCCATTTCAATCCACGTGCCTACGTGAGGCACGACGAAGAAGGCCCGCAAGAAGGCCCGACGCGAAAAATTTCAATCCACGTGCCTACGTGAGGCACGACGTTCATCGGATGGATCCCGGTCGCGCTCGGGGTATTTCAATCCACGTGCCTACGTGAGGCACGACAGTCGTCGGTTTCCTCCAAAACATCCATCCCATATTTCAATCCACGTGCCTACGTGAGGCACGACGTCCACGGGCGGGCCGGTAGCCTGCGACGTTTTATTTCAATCCACGTGCCTACGTGAGGCACGACCGGCCACACTGGTGACTTTGTCGCCACCGGCTCATTTCAATCCACGTGCCTACGTGAGGCACGACCCAACGCACAGGGAGCCTTACCTTCTTTATCAGATTTCAATCCACGTGCCTACGTGAGGCACGACACATCAGTCAGAGGGATCTTGCGAGGAGGATCGATTTCAATCCACGTGCCTACGTGAGGCACGACCTGATCAAACAGATCAACGACACTGCCGTTGAATTTCAATCCACGTGCCTACGTGAGGCACGACATTGGTCACGCGATCGCCTCCGCGATGGCGGCATTTCAATCCACGTGCCTACGTGAGGCACGACGGTGCCTCGATACTGAGATAGGACAACTCTACCATTTCAATCCACGTGCCTACGTGAGGCACGACCTCAACCGTGCCCTGATATTCGGCCTCCTGATCGAATTTCAATCCACGTGCCTACGTGAGGCACGACCTGCCAGGCAGGGCGTGACTCTGGTAAAATGGTGATTTCAATCCACGTGCCTACGTGAGGCACGACGATGATGCGGACCCCGGCGCACTCTACGAGTGATTTCAATCCACGTGCCTACGTGAGGCACGACGTCTCGGTCTGCTCTATTTGCGGCCACCCACTCATTTCAATCCACGTGCCTACGTGAGGCACGACTTGTCCTCATCGACACCGAGAGCGGGAGCGGTATTTCAATCCACGTGCCTACGTGAGGCACGACGAGCAAGGCGCACATAATCGCGACGATGCGGTCATTTCAATCCACGTGCCTACGTGAGGCACGACCCCCTGCACCATTGCTGTCCCGGTCGCAACCTATTTCAATCCACGTGCCTACGTGAGGCACGACTCCCCCTGCAGGTAATCGCCGACCTCCCGGGAATTTCAATCCACGTGCCTACGTGAGGCACGACGCCAGAGCGAGACTGTAGGGTTCCGGGGACGGAATTTCAATCCACGTGCCTACGTGAGGCACGACGTTCGCGGTATATCGGCGGGTGCTCGACCACAAATTTCAATCCACGTGCCTACGTGAGGCACGACCAGCCGTCGGCAAGATCAGGACGGCCCCGTTGCCATTTCAATCCACGTGCCTACGTGAGGCACGACGACATTCGAGGAGGTGTATCCGATATGACAGATATTTCAATCCACGTGCCTACGTGAGGCACGACCCGGTTGGCCTTGTCGGTAGCGGCGATGTCCTCATTTCAATCCACGTGCCTACGTGAGGCACGACAGAGGTCATCGACGCTCCAGGTGCGTGCAGTTATTTCAATCCACGTGCCTACGTGAGGCACGACACTCCTGGACGCGATACCGGGAAGACATTGAAGATTTCAATCCACGTGCCTACGTGAGGCACGACAGACCCCCCCGCGCATTCGACGGCAACTCCACATTTCAATCCACGTGCCTACGTGAGGCACGACCGGCGTCGTTGATGTTGAGCCGCCCGTTGTTAGATTTCAATCCACGTGCCTACGTGAGGCACGACCTTTCCCCGATGAAACAGATACGACGATCCTCTCATTTCAATCCACGTGCCTACGTGAGGCACGACCCACGTCGGCGTGACCTCATCATCGAGGCCCGTATTTCAATCCACGTGCCTACGTGAGGCACGACGCGTAAACAGGTCTTCCGTAATCGAGTCGATCAATTTCAATCCACGTGCCTACGTGAGGCACGACCCGGCACCCAGAGGACCAGGTCCGCCGGATCATCATTTCAATCCACGTGCCTACGTGAGGCACGACCAACCCGGTTATCCTTCGTATCTCATGTGTTGATTTCAATCCACGTGCCTACGTGAGGCACGACATGCGAGACTACCTCGACGGTCGGCGGCGGCGAATTTCAATCCACGTGCCTACGTGAGGCACGACCCAGACGTCAGCCGGGGTGAGATGCCGAATCGGATTTCAATCCACGTGCCTACGTGAGGCACGACACGTCTGCGATTGCATGGCGATGGGGCTTCTCATTTCAATCCACGTGCCTACGTGAGGCACGACTTTGCGTAGATGTCCCTTATGTAGACATCGACATTTCAATCCACGTGCCTACGTGAGGCACGACGGCCGGTGGGAGCGGTTGATAGTGGTATTTGATATTTCAATCCACGTGCCTACGTGAGGCACGACCACGGTTACGGTGACCTCATCAGGCGTCCAGTCATTTCAATCCACGTGCCTACGTGAGGCACGACCCGGGACGATTTTCCAGCTGATATTCCTACAGCAATTTCAATCCACGTGCCTACGTGAGGCACGACGCCGAACCCGTCGCCATCGAGTGCCTGCAGGTACATTTCAATCCACGTGCCTACGTGAGGCACGACCCCACGTATAGTTATGCGAACGGACATAGTACGATTTCAATCCACGTGCCTACGTGAGGCACGACCGCCGACCATCCGCCGCTGCTATACCCGTAATCATTTCAATCCACGTGCCTACGTGAGGCACGACGGCCCCGTCAGGTAGGAGAAAATCCCGCCAACATTTCAATCCACGTGCCTACGTGAGGCACGACTCAACCACTCCCCGTGCGCCCGAGCAGGCCGAATTTCAATCCACGTGCCTACGTGAGGCACGACACGGCAGGCCCGGTCAATGTCGTGTCGGCCCGATTTCAATCCACGTGCCTACGTGAGGCACGACACGGCAGGCCCGGTCAATGTCGTGTCGGCCCGATTTCAATCCACGTGCCTACGTGAGGCACGACTGCTGCCGGATAGATTTCGTCGATTTCGTCCAATTTCAATCCACGTGCCTACGTGAGGCACGACACTCCAGCCCGAGCGAATAATCCAGACTCGATTATTTCAATCCACGTGCCTACGTGAGGCACGACCGCCATATTTCCCAGAATTAAACCCTCATGCAATTTCAATCCACGTGCCTACGTGAGGCACGACATCAATTGGACCCGGTTACGCGACAAACGGTGATTTCAATCCACGTGCCTACGTGAGGCACGACTTGGCGCCGATACGTTGTAATATACCAGATTTCATTTCAATCCACGTGCCTACGTGAGGCACGACATCGATCATAACACATCACCCAAGGCCCGTCCGATTTCAATCCACGTGCCTACGTGAGGCACGACCACGTCCAGGCTCCACCCATCTTGCGCTCGCCATTTCAATCCACGTGCCTACGTGAGGCACGACGGGGTCCGTTGCCATATCGGAGCCGTCATAGACATTTCAATCCACGTGCCTACGTGAGGCACGACCAACATCGTACCGTTACGTTGGCACACGACAAATTTCAATCCACGTGCCTACGTGAGGCACGACGTTTTGGGGGAGTAGTCCCCGAGCCACGTAACATTTCAATCCACGTGCCTACGTGAGGCACGACGTCCGGGATCAGTACCTGCAGAGTGCGGCGGGATTTCAATCCACGTGCCTACGTGAGGCACGACTAGGAGCGAGATTCTCATTGGCCGCCGCTACGGATTTCAATCCACGTGCCTACGTGAGGCACGACCCGTCGCGATCACGGCCGCCCCTGCCGGCACATTTCAATCCACGTGCCTACGTGAGGCACGACCTCCAGGGGTAGTATATACGGTTCCCTTGACGATATTTCAATCCACGTGCCTACGTGAGGCACGACATCGTGGCGACATTAACCAACCCGGGCGGATTCATTTCAATCCACGTGCCTACGTGAGGCACGACAGGTCGCCCGGATGCGGGCCAAGCGCGAGCAGATTTCAATCCACGTGCCTACGTGAGGCACGACTGTGCTCCTTCTGCGGGCAGAAGAGGCGGGAGAATTTCAATCCACGTGCCTACGTGAGGCACGACGACGGCGTAGTACTTGGTCCGGGTGACGTCGATATTTCAATCCACGTGCCTACGTGAGGCACGACTCTCCCGCTTCGCTGCCGCCAGGTCGGTGTAGATTTCAATCCACGTGCCTACGTGAGGCACGACCTCTCGGCGAGGGCGGGGTCGTCGTGGGCCTCATTTCAATCCACGTGCCTACGTGAGGCACGACGATGTGCCTCCTGCAGCCCCTGATGAGGCCCAGATTTCAATCCACGTGCCTACGTGAGGCACGACAGGAACGCCCGGAGTCATCACCTGAGGACCTGATTTCAATCCACGTGCCTACGTGAGGCACGACGACCCCCTTGATCCGGGCATACGCCCACGCTCCAATTTCAATCCACGTGCCTACGTGAGGCACGACCATCGCGATCATCGATCTGCTCCCGCGCGGGCATTTCAATCCACGTGCCTACGTGAGGCACGACCAGCCCGACAGGGGGACCGGGATCGTACTCGTCATTTCAATCCACGTGCCTACGTGAGGCACGACGGCGGATGCCTGATGTCATACGAGGAGTATGGCATTTCAATCCACGTGCCTACGTGAGGCACGACGTGGCACAGGGGACCGCGCGATCTATGCGCCCCGATTTCAATCCACGTGCCTACGTGAGGCACGACGCAGATGCCCGCCCCTCAAGGGTGGACCACCGTATTTCAATCCACGTGCCTACGTGAGGCACGACTCGCGAGGTAGTAATCGCCCTCAAGCGGGATATAATTTCAATCCACGTGCCTACGTGAGGCACGACGAGTCGTATTATGCAGTCCTGCAGGCACTCGAAATTTCAATCCACGTGCCTACGTGAGGCACGACGTGCGACGAGACGCCCACCGAGGAGGCCCAGGAGGATTTCAATCCACGTGCCTACGTGAGGCACGACCCTCTGGAAGGACAAGCCCAGGACGATGATCCAATTTCAATCCACGTGCCTACGTGAGGCACGACCCTCTGGAAGGACAAGCCCAGGACGATGATCCAATTTCAATCCACGTGCCTACGTGAGGCACGACTGAGCCCCGGGTGGCCTCCAGGTCCTCGAGAGAATTTCAATCCACGTGCCTACGTGAGGCACGACGTCTTCCAGACCTGCGACCCCGCCGGCAGCCTATTTCAATCCACGTGCCTACGTGAGGCACGACGTTCTCCAGCAGCGAGTTCTTCCAGGGCGACATATTTCAATCCACGTGCCTACGTGAGGCACGACAACGGTAACGGCACCGTCACGGCCACCACGGAATTTCAATCCACGTGCCTACGTGAGGCACGACGACCGACATCGACAAACTCGATGATACGAGCGATTTCAATCCACGTGCCTACGTGAGGCACGACAGCCGCACGGTTTCTTTGAGCGAGACCGGGCAATTTCAATCCACGTGCCTACGTGAGGCACGACTACGCGGCGATATCCGCATACGACCCCGAAACAATTTCAATCCACGTGCCTACGTGAGGCACGACGCGGCAGGCGACGGATATCACGCTCACGCTCTTATTTCAATCCACGTGCCTACGTGAGGCACGACGACTGGATCGAGTTCGAGGCAACGATCGTAGCATTTCAATCCACGTGCCTACGTGAGGCACGACACTCGGATCTCATCCGGTTGTCCCGACGAGGCATTTCAATCCACGTGCCTACGTGAGGCACGACTTAGAGTAATCCAACAGATCATCGAGAGTTACATTTCAATCCACGTGCCTACGTGAGGCACGACGCGCGGAAGTTGGTAAACCAACTGGTGAGTCACATATTTCAATCCACGTGCCTACGTGAGGCACGACAGCGCGATCGCCGGCGGTTGGCAGATATCGTCATTTCAATCCACGTGCCTACGTGAGGCACGACATCCGGACCGCCCGGGCAACACTGGTCGCGGCATTTCAATCCACGTGCCTACGTGAGGCACGACACACAGTCCTGCGGCGGTCACGGCCTAACCCTATTTCAATCCACGTGCCTACGTGAGGCACGACGGCGTGAAGACCCGGACGGCGTTACCCTTCTCGATTTCAATCCACGTGCCTACGTGAGGCACGACGACGTTCTCAAGCACGGCCTTGCAACCTCCGAATTTCAATCCACGTGCCTACGTGAGGCACGACTCTCCGCCGTGCCGACCTGCGATCTCGTCGCTATTTCAATCCACGTGCCTACGTGAGGCACGACTCGGATGATGGCCGCGATCGGTGACGTGCAAGAATTTCAATCCACGTGCCTACGTGAGGCACGACGCGACGAGCGTGGCAGGCCGGTGATCCAGACGCTATTTCAATCCACGTGCCTACGTGAGGCACGACTATCGAGACCAACATCCTGATCTCGGGATCCCTATTTCAATCCACGTGCCTACGTGAGGCACGACCGCCGCGTGTGGGCTGACATATCGTTCCAGTACATTTCAATCCACGTGCCTACGTGAGGCACGACCACCGCTCCCCGATATCCATCGCGAGCATCGAATTTCAATCCACGTGCCTACGTGAGGCACGACGGAGTTGCCGGGACCCTCACGGATGCCTGGGATATTTCAATCCACGTGCCTACGTGAGGCACGACCGGCACCGCTGGTAGGCTCTATAGAGGGCCGGATTTCAATCCACGTGCCTACGTGAGGCACGACGGTGATGACGATCGAGGGGTTGTGGGTGTAAAGATTTCAATCCACGTGCCTACGTGAGGCACGACTCTTCGCCGGCGAGGATGCCGCCTCGCAGGCTATTTCAATCCACGTGCCTACGTGAGGCACGACGATCGTGCACTCGCCGGTGTTCCGGGCATATTTATTTCAATCCACGTGCCTACGTGAGGCACGACATGCTCGGGACCCGGCTCTCCCTGCCAGGGGCATTTCAATCCACGTGCCTACGTGAGGCACGACGTCCAGGTGCATGATCGGGCTCTTCGCGATGCTATATTTCAATCCACGTGCCTACGTGAGGCACGACCCACCGGCCGCTCGCAACGGGTCGGGTGGGCCATTTCAATCCACGTGCCTACGTGAGGCACGACCAGACTGCATGATCAAGGTCGCAGCACTGCTCATTTCAATCCACGTGCCTACGTGAGGCACGACCAACGCCGCTTTCGGGGGGACCCACTCCGTCCGATTTCAATCCACGTGCCTACGTGAGGCACGACCCAACGTTCCCCGATATCCATTGCGAGCATCGAATTTCAATCCACGTGCCTACGTGAGGCACGACGGTATTCCCGGGCCGGCAGGGTTGCGCGAGCGTCATTTCAATCCACGTGCCTACGTGAGGCACGACCCCGGGCGACCGCAGCACAGCAGTCTCTGCAGCAATTTCAATCCACGTGCCTACGTGAGGCACGACTCCTCCTCATGGGCTGTCTCGGCATCGGGCTCATATTTCAATCCACGTGCCTACGTGAGGCACGACAGTCTACGTCACGGCGTCGAGCAATGTGTTCGTATTTCAATCCACGTGCCTACGTGAGGCACGACGTCCTATGAAGCAGGATCGGGTGTCCCGCAGGTATTTCAATCCACGTGCCTACGTGAGGCACGACGACCTCGGCCCCTCGATGGCCCGGTTCACCGGCATTTCAATCCACGTGCCTACGTGAGGCACGACCCTCGCTGCCGATCACCGGATCGTCACCGCCCCGATTTCAATCCACGTGCCTACGTGAGGCACGACTCGTGAGGCGCGACCCTCACACCCATCCATTCTATTTCAATCCACGTGCCTACGTGAGGCACGACCGGGAGAGGTCCCGGTTCCCGCGTACCTCCATATTTCAATCCACGTGCCTACGTGAGGCACGACACTCCCGAGGGAGATCTCACCCTCCGTACCCGATTTCAATCCACGTGCCTACGTGAGGCACGACGAGGATGAGTTAGGGGACTTGGTAGAGGAGTGATTTCAATCCACGTGCCTACGTGAGGCACGACCAAGGGGGGGCAGTTCTACGGCCCCGCCCGAGTATTTCAATCCACGTGCCTACGTGAGGCACGACCATGCTCCGGACTGCAAAGCACTTCATGACCGAATTTCAATCCACGTGCCTACGTGAGGCACGACCGTCATGTCGGAAGTCATGCGCGAGGCACTGGAATTTCAATCCACGTGCCTACGTGAGGCACGACACTCTCGCAGGGACAATGGCCGATGGATCCTATATTTCAATCCACGTGCCTACGTGAGGCACGACTACCAACCACCCCCATTGGGGCGGGTAATCCAATTTCAATCCACGTGCCTACGTGAGGCACGACCACGACCGGATCGCAATGGAGGGCTGCGTCTGCATTTCAATCCACGTGCCTACGTGAGGCACGACGGCATGGTGTTCCATAACGCGCAGTTCGACCTATTTCAATCCACGTGCCTACGTGAGGCACGACGTTGCAGCGGTTCATGCGCCGCCACCCCGAAGATTTCAATCCACGTGCCTACGTGAGGCACGACATACTGCCCCCTCTCGCGGCGCTACCTCGGCACATTTCAATCCACGTGCCTACGTGAGGCACGACTGCGCTGTGCCCGCATTACCGCCGATCTCACTATTTCAATCCACGTGCCTACGTGAGGCACGACGGGTTCTCCTGCCCCCTCGGGTGCATCGACACCATTTCAATCCACGTGCCTACGTGAGGCACGACCCGCATGGTGCCGGTGATCGACTTCCTTCAGGAATTTCAATCCACGTGCCTACGTGAGGCACGACGACCGGATGGCCATCCTGCAACACAAGGCGGAATTTCAATCCACGTGCCTACGTGAGGCACGACTTTCCACAGGAGTTTTTGTACTTCTCTCTCATGATTTCAATCCACGTGCCTACGTGAGGCACGACACGGGTGATGCGGTTTTAGTTGCTGGTATAAACATTTCAATCCACGTGCCTACGTGAGGCACGACTCCGCGTCGAGCCGTTCGTCAACCAGGATCGGATTTCAATCCACGTGCCTACGTGAGGCACGACCAGTTCGGCCGGTTCCCCGGCCACGAGGACGAATTTCAATCCACGTGCCTACGTGAGGCACGACGTCCAGGTCGAGCTCGAACCCGTGGGCGCACTCATTTCAATCCACGTGCCTACGTGAGGCACGACCAAACGGCGCTGCGTTCCGGTCTTTCGGCGTATTTCAATCCACGTGCCTACGTGAGGCACGACAGGTATCGACTCCCTCTGCGACGCCGCCGTAGATTTCAATCCACGTGCCTACGTGAGGCACGACCGGCAACGCTCACCAGTTATGTTGTGCTGAGTATTATTTCAATCCACGTGCCTACGTGAGGCACGACGGAGGAGGAGGAGCGGGCGCGGCAGGCGCGGGAATTTCAATCCACGTGCCTACGTGAGGCACGACGTTCTGCCGGAGGCGGTCAAGACCTACGGCGCATTTCAATCCACGTGCCTACGTGAGGCACGACACGGGTGATGCGGTTTTAGTTGCTGGTACAGACATTTCAATCCACGTGCCTACGTGAGGCACGACGCACTGTCGGTTCGGGGATGTCCGGGATCTCCTATTTCAATCCACGTGCCTACGTGAGGCACGACTATGCGCTGGATATGCGCACCCCGCAGACCAAAATTTCAATCCACGTGCCTACGTGAGGCACGACTCCGGGGCAACCTATCTGTATAACCGGATCGCATTTCAATCCACGTGCCTACGTGAGGCACGACCTGTGTGCGATCGCGATGAATCCATCCCTGCCGCAATTTCAATCCACGTGCCTACGTGAGGCACGACCAACGTCATCTAGCGCCCGCACTAATTCGGCGGATTTCAATCCACGTGCCTACGTGAGGCACGACGTCAACGGGCTCAAGGGGCGGCTGGCCGATATGCAATTTCAATCCACGTGCCTACGTGAGGCACGACGGGGCGAGACTCGATCTCATCCCGGACTTCTAAATTTCAATCCACGTGCCTACGTGAGGCACGACGAATATGATCGCGAGAAAGCGGTCTCCGCACTCATTTCAATCCACGTGCCTACGTGAGGCACGACTCGACGGTGCCGTGCTCTGCCCGCAGCGCCGTATTTCAATCCACGTGCCTACGTGAGGCACGACGCAGGTGACGTTCGACCAGTACGGCGTCGTGGTATTTCAATCCACGTGCCTACGTGAGGCACGACCGATCCCGATATCCCCCTGATACCCGGCCCGGAATTTCAATCCACGTGCCTACGTGAGGCACGACGCGCGGGATCGACGGGGTCTTCGCGACCGGAGAATTTCAATCCACGTGCCTACGTGAGGCACGACGTGAGCGGGGCGGTGCCGGTCGTCGGGGAGGCCCAATTTCAATCCACGTGCCTACGTGAGGCACGACG
>Ga0123335_1006678_pt1 | contig 13298 bp, 16 predicted proteins | sample BiotimSIPDNA_2_FD_89707 | JGI IMG/M metagenome (GOLD analysis project Ga0123335, IMG submission 89707) | Anaerobic biogas reactor microbial communites from Washington, USA - Biogas_R2 time_0 SIP DNA | ecosystem: Engineered > Bioreactor > Anaerobic > Unclassified | place: Washington, USA... | reverse complement strand
TTCGCTTCCAAGATTTCCGCGCGCTTTTCTGCTTCTAATTTTTTGATTATTTGGTTTTGTGTCAATCGAGAAGCGCTTAACAGTCGGTCTTGTTCTTCTTTTGCCGCTTGCATTTTTTTCCGATATGCTTCGGCCGTTTCGATTTCTGTTTGTAGTGTTTTGCTTTGACGTTCGAGCTTTTTAATCAGATTCGATGTATCATTGTCAAAGGAAAGACTGACTGCCTTTGCTTGATCGATGATGACTTGATCCAATCCCAATCGTTTGGCAATTTCGATTGCATTTGAAGTGCCAGGTATACCGATCTGCAGTTTGAATGTGGGTCTCAATGAATCAATGTCAAACTCCACCGAAGCATTGACCGTGTCATCCAAATTATAGGCATAGATTTTCAATTCTGGATAGTGAGTAGTGACCATCGCATAAATGTGTTGGGTCCGAATATAATCAAGAATGCTGATGGCCAGACTCGCGCCTTCTTTTGGATCAGTTCCGGATCCCAATTCATCAAGGAGCACTAAAGAGTCTGGTGAGACATGTTTCATGATGTGAATGATCTTGGTGATGTGGGATGAGAAGGTCGACAGTGATTGTTCAATTGATTGTTCATCGCCAATATCGGCAAATATATGCGAAAAACACACGGTTTTTGATCCCGTATCTACCGGAATAAACAAACCCGACTGAATCATAATAGATAATAATCCCAATGTTTTTAGCGCTACGGTTTTTCCTCCGGTATTCGGTCCAGTGATGACAATAGACCGGAAATCCTTAAAAGCGATCGTGTTCGCGACGACCTCATCCTTGGGTATCAACGGATGACGAGCATTGATCAATTTGATTTCGTTTTTCGTCAGCACTGGCATGTTTTCATCATGAGCAATCGCATGTTTTGCTTTGGCAAAGATGACATCCAAAGCTGTAAAGGTGTCCAGATTGATCAATAGCGAATCGGCGACAATCGCAACATCTTGACTCAAGCGATATAAAATTCGCTCGATAGCATCTTGCTCATCGATAAAGAGTGTCTGCAGCTGATTATTCAATTCCACACACGCAATCGGCTCAACAAAGACCGTCTCTTTGCTAGCCGATTGGTCATGAATAATTCCCTTAAGCGCATTTTTGTATTCTGCACGCACTGGTAATACCAGTCGATTATTCCGAATTGTAATCAAGGAATCTGTCAATTTTCCTGCTTCTGAACGTAATAATGATTCCATTTTTTCATTGATGCGTTTTTCTGTTATCACAATCTTTTTGCGAATCGAAGCTAATTCCGGAGACGCTTCATCGGTAATATTCCCTTTTTGATCGATACAAAATTCAATCGACCGTTTCAATGCCGATTGGACCGTAATCCGTTCATAATAAGGAAGTAGCACATCCAGAGAGATGTCTAATTGTTTAATCTTTTTGACAAATCGCTCGGTTGCAATTGCAGCTTCAATCAACGAAACAATTCTGAGAAGATCTTCAATGGATAACGTCGATCCGATTTTAGCTAACTTCAAAGCCTCTTTCACGTTTAAAACGCCATTCAACGGGGTTGTGTCATAGCGTTCGATCAAGGTTTTTGCTGTCGCAACTTCTTCAAGCAACGCTTGGATGTCTTCTGTCCGATTGACGGGTGTAATTGTCGGAATGATCGCTTTGCCTAAGTCTGTTTCGGCAAAGGGCTTCAACCGTTCAAGAATTTTGGGAAATTCCAGGATCTCAATATCTGCGAACATGTTCTCACCTGCATTTGCTTCTATTTTACCATAAACCATGATAAAATAGTGCAGGGAGTTGATACCGTGAACTATGTTTTTACCTTGCCAGAAACCAGTCTTGATAAATTTATTGATTATTATCAAGATTCCCGCGTTGATTCTGAAATGGATCATATCTTGGCGCGTTTTCAAACAAAACAGATCACGGTCACCTTATATCGTTCTGGAAAGGTTCTCTTGCAGGGGGAAGACGCATATGAGGATTACTTGATGTGGTCCGATATTCTTGGGTTTATTCCAGAAAAACCGAGTGTTCCCGATAATGCACCAAAAATAGCCAAAGTTGTCCTTCCTTCGTTTTCAACTTTGGCGGAAATCGGTTCTGATGAAGTGGGAACGGGTGATTTTTTCGGTCCAGTCGTCGTTTCCGCTGCTTTTGTTCCCAGTGAAGCTATCACGAAGTTAGTCCAAATGGGCGTCAAAGATAGCAAACAATTAGAAGACGATGTCATTCGAAAAATCAGTGCATCCGCCAAAAATTCAATCAGTCATGTGGTGCTTGTCACGCCACCGAAAAAATTCAATGAATTAGTCCAATCCGGTTATAATCTCAACAAGATCAAGGCCTATCTTCATAATCACGCAATTCGAAAGTTGGCTCAAAAACATAACAATGAATTTCAATCTGTTATCATTGATGAGTTCTGTTCGGAAAGCAATTATTATCGTTATCTCGCGGATGTGGAAGCCTATCGCAAAGTCACTTTTGTCCAAAAAGCCGAATCAAGTCACATCGCTGTGGCGATGGCTTCAATATTTGCACGCGCGTCCTTTTTGGAGGAAATGGAAAAACTCAATGATTTGACTGGTCTTATCCTCCCATTTGGGGCTTCCGCAATTGTTGATCTGATTGGCAAGCGAATCGCCTTGGAAAAAGGGTTGGATTTCTTTGAAAAAATCGCAAAAATCAACTTTAAAAACATGGACAAAATCAAAGCAATGTGTCCTTAATCCCCATCATACTCTTCATGAGCGTCATGAAGCACATCGCTTGGGTAGTGTTTCTTTCAATGTTATAATGAGGGTAATCACCAATAATAAAGGAGGAAACACTCATGCCCAAATATACATTGATCGATCTTGACTATCGCTATGATGCGTTAGAGCCCTATATCGATGAGCTGACCATGGTGACACACCATACAAAGCATCATCAAGGTTATGTGAATAACCTCAATGCAGCCTTGGAAAAATATCCAGACAATCCATACGCTTCTTTGGAAGAATTGTTGCTAAATCTGGATAAACTTCCCGCTGCGATTCAGACGCAGATCCGCAATCACGGAGGCGGCACTTATAATCACAACTTGTTTTTTACATCCCTATCCAAAAATGATGGCACCCTACCTCAAGGAAAATTGATGGAAGCGATCCTACGCGATTTTGGTTCATTTGAAGCATTTAAAACCCAGTTTACACAACAGGCTTCTGGTCGGTTTGGATCCGGATGGGCTTGGCTCATTGTCAACAAAAACAACAAATTGGAAGTTACTTCAACTCCGAACCAAGATACTCCTCTCGCACTAGGGAAACCCATTCTTGGCATCGATGTCTGGGAACACGCTTATTATTTGAAATATCAAAATCGGCGTCCCGAATATATTGATAATTTCTTTCAAGTGATTGACTGGACTATCGTTGAAAAGCGCTATCTCGACGCTTAATCTCACCTATCAAATATAAAAGACGACAATCGATCGAATTGTCGTCTTTTTTGTTGAGGAATGGTCATCCCTCGCGGTTGATTCGGTCTTAGTCTTGTTCTTCCGAGTCGTCGTGATGGTGTTTCTTTGCTTTTATTTTATTGAATACCGACAACTTTAAGATCCCAAGTCCAACAACGCCTACGCCAATCAACACATACCAATACCAATCCATAGCACCCTCCTATTTTAAATTAGCTTTTTTCATAAATAATCGATAGGTCAGAAATGAGAGACCAATCGTATAGATTGCCCCAATGACCATGTATAGGTAAAAAGACATATTGGCCTCTTGTTCCAAGGATAATGCGATATTTAACAGCGGTTTGACATACCAGAAATTCGGAAATATTCCCAGTAAATATTGTTTCCAATCAAGGAACACATTCAACAACGCCAGCAAAGGCATCATGATGACAAGGCCACCGGATTTCATAAAAGCAAATCCTTCAATCTTGTTCTTCGCCACCGCCGCAACCACCAATGCTACTGCGGGAACGATTAAACTGGAAACAAAGGCATAGATTGCCACATGCCCCCAAGTGATCTGATCCAGTAATCCAATGGTGACGGATTGATATGTCACCTGATATTTGCTTGAAGCAATCAGTTTTAGCCCCCCCACCATGACCCAGTTGCCAATCAAGGCTAAAAAGTAGGTATAAGTCGTTTTAAACAAGGTATAACCGGAGATTCTGACTGGAGAGGCAGCGATATTTTGCAAGGTGTTTTCATCTTTGTTTTCAAGCAAAGAAAAACCCAGCATGACCCCCATAATATAGCCACCAATTGACAATGTGACTACAAAGCCAATTAGTAACGTGATGGCCGAAGCATTCGAGTCCGGTGTCGTTGTGCGAGCGAGGATTTCTGGTAATAAAAATCCCGTGATAAAAAGCATGAGCAGCGGGTAAAACATCATGAACAACCCCATTGAATCTTTAAAAATGGTTTTAAGTTCATATTTCAGCAACGCCATATATTTTTGCATATTATCCCTCTATCGCTACCAATTCATACCGCTTGAAAATGATGAATGGGTAAAGTAACGCCGGAATTAGGAGCAAATACCCCGATGCAACCAATGATTTCCATATAGGAACTGATCCAATAGTACCTTGAAACAATACTTGACTGGAATAAGTCGGTATGATAAAGAAGATAAAGTCCCATTTTTCAGTCACGATTTCCAAAGGAATCAAGATAAGCGGAACCAAATACAAAAACATTATCAGCATCACCCGAGTCAATGTCTGCATAAAATCCCTGGAGTAAAGTGTCAGCACATATCCGATTGCAGTATGGCTTGTCACTACCAACAACGTTGAAAGAAAGAGTTCTCCTACAGCGATTGGGAAATCATGAAATATCAACGCCGATCCAACAACCAGTACAAAGGATATCAACGCCACCAAAATCATCGAAATGACCTTTGCCAATAGAATAACCTTCAGACTGATTGGCGTAACCATGATTCCTTGCATGGATCCTTCTTGTTTTTCAAAAAAGAAACTAGCGCTTAATAAAAGAATGCTCATGAGTCCCGCATCCATCAAGACCAAATATGGAACAAAGGTTTTTGCGGTATTTTCATCTGTTAGTGCGATGATGACCACCCAGATCAATGATACTGCGATCGAGAAAATCAAAATTTTATATTTCAGTAGTCGATGAAGCTCTCCTAACAGAAGATGACCGAGTTTATTCATGTCCTTCTACTCCTGTTAATTTAATAAATATATCTTCCAGGGTGGTTTCACCACTATGGATCGTCTCAATTTGATTTTGCTTTAGCGATGATAAAAAATCTTCATTTTCGCCTAAGCCTTCCAACGAATACACCTTAGATTTCAAATCGTTTTGACTCCAGTATTCGATTTTTATTTCCTTTCGGCCATATTTCAGTTTGAGATCACGGACAGTGGATGTTTCGGTAATCAACCCGTTATTAATAAATACGACTTGATCGCAAAGTTGTTCCACATCACCCATCAAATGGGTCGTGATAAATATCGTTCTGCCTTTTTCGCGATATTCTCGAATAATGTCTTTAACAACTTTAGCGTTATTCGGATCAAGTCCAGCGGTTGGTTCATCTAAAAAGAGTACCTGGGGGTCATTGAGAAGCGCACGGATAAAATTCAAACGAACCTTCATGCCTTTGGAGTATTCCCCCACTGGTCGATTGGCTGCTTCTCGAAGACCGACCCTTGTCAACAAGGTTTCATAATCAATATGATTCTGATAAAGATTGCCAAAATAATCCAAATTCTCACGCGCGGTCAATTTATTGAAGTGAACGGGCATTTCGAATCCGATTCCCACTTTTTCGTAGAAAGATTTATTATACTCATTCAAGTCTTTTCCAAAATAGCGAATTGATCCGCGAAAACCCGACAATAATTTCGTCAAAAGCCGCTGGGTCGTTGATTTCCCGGCTCCGCTCGGACCAAGCAACCCAAAAATGGATCCTTCTTCTACCGAAAACGAGATTCCCTTTACGACATCACCGACTCCTTTAGGATACCGAAAATACAGGTCTTCTATTTGAAATACTTTAGCCATACTTATTTTTCCATCCCTTTCATCAATGCTTTAAGAAAACGTATGCTTTGGTTGCGAATTGGCTCAAACTCCTCCAACTTCGGCTTGATTTGCATCAATTTCTCCTGAATACCCATAACAGCATACTCGATATAATCATAGAATTCCTCGCGGGAATATTCGGGAGACAAACTGGATAATGATGCATTTTCAAAGCAGAAACGGATTGAAAAGACGCGTAGTTCCGAGAGCCGATGTTGAAACCGTTCCAATATTTCCGGAGGCGGAGATAAAACGCCTTCAAGCAAAAACTTTGCTTCGATCGGAAATTGATTTGCATATTTCAATTTCCAAAAAATTACCGCGACTACTCGATCGATTGGATCCGAATATGCGGAAAGATCCAATGTGTTCAGTTCATTCAACAGGTGGTTAAGGGCGTGTTCAAAAACCTGGAAGTATAATTCTGCTTTCGTTCCGAAGATCTTGAAGATCAATCCTTTGGATACGCCAGCAATTCGATAGATGTCATTGGTAGAAGCCAAATCGAACCCTTTATCTGAAAAAACCGAAAGTGCCGCTTCAATGATTTTTTCTTTTGTTGATACAATTGCATTCATAAAATCCCTCACAGTGACCATGTGGTCACCAATATAATATCATACTGCAAAATGCGTGTCAAGAAAAAAAGCAACCATTTTTATGGTCACTTAATTTTTGTATGGATTAACTTTCAATTATCGACGCGATCGGATCCAAAAAAGAAGACTGCGAGCGTCCCGACTCCCGAATGGCTACCGATCACTGGTCCGATAGTATGGATCAATGATGCTTTGACATCAAGAAGATCTTCAATTTTTTGAGCGAGATCATTGGCTTCTTCCAAACAGTCTCCATGGGAAATATAAATCGGGTTTGTGACTGGTTGATCGATGGTTTCCATCAGTTTCTCAAGCAGACGATTAATGGCATGACGTCGGCCTCTTGCGGACCGAATCGGAACCAGTTTACCTTCTTTCGTTACATGTAAAATCGGTTTTAACTGGATCAGCGTTCCCAAAAAAGCTTTTCCCGGAGACAAGCGTCCCCCGCGTTTCAAATGGTTGAGATCGGTGACGGTAAACAGATGAGTGATCCGGAGCTTATTCGTTTCCACCCAGTTTGCCACCTGGGTCAACGTCTGTCCTTCATTCTTCATTTTGGCTGCTTCCATGACGATCAACCCTTGCCCCAACGAAGCAGAAAGCGTATCAATCACTTGGATCTCTCGTTCTGGGTATTTTTCTTTCAACTCTTTATAGGCAATCACAGCTGACTGATAAGTTCCGGATAAAGCGCTGGAAAATGATAAAGACAAAATATCAAATCCCTTTTGAAGCCATGGTTCGGCCGCTTGTCGATGATCCTCTGGATTTAATTGCGAGGTGATGGAGACTTTCTCCTGACGCAACAACTGATAAAAATCCTTATTTTTAATATCGCGTTCATCGGGATAGTTCCGATAGCTTATTTCATCGATTGTGACCGTAAGGGGAATGACGTTTATTTCCATCTCTTTGATAATCGAGTCGGGCAAGTCGCAACAAGAATCAGTAATGATGACATAGGGTGCCATTTGGTATCCTCCCTGATATTTATAATACTTTTATCATACACTATTTTTCTTTATTGTTCTCTCTACTCCTTGCCTGATTGACAACACTGATATATTTCTTCGAGTAGAATTCAAGGAAATCAACTCTCTTGAGAGTAGAATTGCATGCAATTGCCTTGTAAACCTTTGTTAATCATGCTATTATACAACTAATATGAATGAAGATGAATTGAAATCCATATTTTCCCGAAACTTAATCTATTACCGCAAAGCCTTTGATCTCACTCAAATCCAATTAGCGGAAAAACTGAGTTATTCCGATAAATCGGTATCGAAATGGGAACGGAAGGAAGCCTTACCTGATCTGGTCGTGATGACAAAAATGGCGACTTTGTTTGGTATATCTCTGAATGATCTTATTTCTTCAAAAACACCGAGAAAAGTAGGCAAGTATACACGAAACCGTTATTTGATAGCGACGATGATGGCGGTTGGCATTTGGGCCATTGCTACAGCTGTTTTTGTATTTTTGCGAATCTTGTTGCCGGACATGGAAAAAACATGGCTCGCTTATATCTATGCGATACCCGCATCATTTTTAGTTTTATCCATTTTCTTTCGTATTTGGAATCATCGCTTGATCGTGTTCATATTTTCTTCGATCACACTCTGGACATTGGCATTATCAATTTTTCTGTCCTTTGAAAATCCTCGCTTATGGCTTTTCTTCATTGCGGGAATCCCCTTGCAAATCTTATTGGTACTCTGGTTGGTGTTGCTACCCCGAAAAGCTCTCCCCCCTATTGAAAAAGAATAACGCCTCTGACTGGTTGAAATCAGAAGGCGTTTTTTTTCTTTGTTTCTTCTCGCAATGTCGTGAGTCGCTCTTGAAAGAGAGGCGGTAGCGGAGAGGAAAATTCCAGCCATTTTTGGGTGATGGGATGGGTAAAACCCAAAACCCCGGCATGAAGATATTGTCCAAATGAACTCGCATCCTTGCGATATCCATAAACCGGATCTCCCGCTAATGGATGACCGATATAGGCCAGATGAACTCGAATCTGGTGAGTGCGTCCTGTTTCTAATCGACATTCCAACAACGAGTGCTCTAAAAACCGTTCTTCAACGGTGAAATGCGTCACGGCGTGGCGTCCTTCGGGAACAATACCCATTTTTTTCCGATCGCGAGGGTCTCTCCCAATTGGGGCATCAATCGTTCCGAATTGATTCAAAATCACGCCGTTAACTAAGGCATAATAAATTCGTTTCGTGATTTTCTCTTTCAATTCCGCCTGTAACACTTGATGCGCTAAATCCGTTTTGGCCACCATCAATAACCCACTTGTATCTTTATCAATACGGTGAACGATTCCCGGCCTTAAATCGGTTTTCGATCCGGATAAATGTTGAATATGATATAACAACGCATTCACCAACGTGCCTTGATGATGACCAGCCGCAGGATGGACCACGATTCCCGATGGCTTGTTCACGACCAACACCTCATCATCCTCATATACAATATCGAGTGGCAGATTTTCGGGAATAATATCCCATTCGGTAAACGGTAGTTCAGTAAATGCGATATTGTCCCCAATTTTCACTTTTTGGCTCGCTTTCGCCAGCCGCTCATTCACCGTTACCAGCCCGGATGTTATCATTTTTTGAATCGTCGTCCGTGAATAATCCGTAAAAATTATTGCCATGACTTTATCAAGTCGATCCAATGGATTTTCTGGACCAATCTGATATTCAATAATGTCTTCACGATCATTCTTCATGGGCTTTACTCCGTTTGGGTTCTAATATCAATTGATCGATCAAAAACAGGATGATTCCGATAGTTAAGCACATATCTGCCACGTTAAAGACATAAATCCAAATTCCGCGAAAATCGATGAAATCGACGACTTTGTGATCAAATTGAACCATGCGATCGATCGCATTGCCAAATGTTCCGGCAATCAATAATGTCAAGCCCACGGAATAGACAATCCGACGACGATCCCGAAAATCATTCTTAAAGAAAAGATATCCGAACACCCCCGTAGCGATTAAAGCCACGCCGATAAAAAAATAGAGTGCGAATCCCACATTTCCTCCCAAGCCAAAAACTGCGCCGGGATTTCGCACATAGGTGAAGTGAAAAAACCCTTCGATGATTGGCAACGTATCTCCTTCTTCAGCAAAAAAGTGGACCACCCAAAACTTCGATGCTTGATCCGCGAGAATCAATCCAATTAATAGTATCAACCAACCTAGCATCCTCTCACCTCAAACCATCCAGATGGGTATTAAGACAAATAACACGATCAACCCTAGGATCATTAACAAGACCGATCCACCTACTGATTGCCAAAACAGCACTTTCCCTACCGGAGCCAAACAATTTGGCTTCTTCAAGAACAAGGACTGCTTCGCCAATCGATGTAACAAAATATTATAAAATAACGTGGCAACGATCAAGAGCACTGCCAAGGTATATACTTTGACGAAATAGACGATTAACACTTCGATCAAGATAAAATAAATCGGAGCGATGACCAAAGTCGACAATAAGAAAGCACCTAAAAAAGCATCCAAAATCGCTTTCACACCGTATTCCGCTTTGATTTGTCGCCAACCGGCAAAATATTGTTTCATTCGGCACCTCCCATGAGGTTGAGATAATCAAGCGCATTCTGGAATGTTTCAATGGGAATCAACCAGTCTTCATATGGAATATTATACGCCTTACAGACATTGACGGCCTCTAAATAATTATCATAACTGACATCGTCCAAATACGGAATAAAAAACACATCGACGTTGTTTTCGTATGCGGTAATGATTTTCTGTTTCACTCCCCCAATGTAACCGACCGATCCATCTTGATTGATTGTGCCCGTCCCGGCAATTTTTTTACCGTGGGTGATGTCTGTTTCCGTTAACATGTCGTAAATAGCCAATGTCTGTAATAACCCTCCCGAAGGACCGCCAATATTGGAATCATTGATGGTGAAAATTGGATAACTTAATGCTGGATCGACTTCTTCATACGTTCTGAATGTGATTCCAAAAAGACCGGTGTCGAGATTTTTAAGAAGATTAACAGTATAGAGTTCTCCCGCTTTATTTCGAAAAGTAAATGCATACTCGTTTCCGTTTGTGGTCGCCCCGCCAATTTCGGAAATCGACTTGACCAGCGTATCATTATCGCCAAGAAGAGAGACAAATTCATCACCAAAAGCGATCTCGTCATAATGAGATAAAGTCGATGATTTCCCAAAGACTACTGTTTTTACTTCAGAACTAAGGATGATTGCCGGATCATCCTGCATCCGAGCCTGATAGGCCACAATCACCGCATTGTGAAGCGATATCACTTTATCGAGATTGCTGATGCGTGTCACTTCGGTGGGGGTGTATTGTTGGTAGGATGCCGGCAATACAGAAAGGTCTGAATAGGGATTGAAATACCCAACCAAAAATTGAAAAATAGTTGGAGAAGGTATTCCCATCACAAAAGTCGTGGATATCGATCCTTTCGTCTCTTTTTCTTCTTGATACTCGATGTTGACTAATTTTTCAACTTCTGACAATCCTCCCGGAGACTGGACATAGTATTCCAACGGGTAGAAAAGCAAAAATAATAACACCAAGTAAGGAATAAACAGATATTTGATGGCGTGTTGATATTTTTCAACCAGTTCATTCATTGTTTAATCACCTGTAACGTATAATTATCCAATTGCCTTGTTACGACACCGGCGCTTTCAAACAAGCGCTTAGCGGCGATATCAGACGGCGTACCGACGTATTTATCTGACAAAAAGATCACTTCTTTGATCCCGGCTTGAATAATGAGTTTTGCACACTCATTGCAGGGAAACAGGGTGACATACATTCTTGCTCCATCCAGAGGTACGGTAGCATTTAAGATCGCATTGGGTTCGGCATGAACAACATACGCGTATTTCGTATCTAAAAAACCGCCATCGCGTTCCCAAGGAAAATCATCATCATCACAGCCAATAGGAAATCCATTATATCCGATGCCGACGATCCGATTTTTATGGTTGACGATACAAGCTCCTACCTGGGATGACTCGTCTTTGCTTCGCATGCTGGACATATGGGCAACCCCCATGAAGTATTCGTCCCATGACAGATAGTCGCTTCTTTTCATCGCTTCGCCTCGAGTTTGGACGATTCGAGAGCAATTTTCGCTGCCAATTCACAATTGTTATAAACCAATCGGCGATTGGCTTCCAAACTGCGTCCATCCGTCAGTTCGCTGACGCGCTTTAACAAGAAGGGGGTTACTTCACTTCCAGATACACCGGTTTGTTCGGCTTCCTTAACCGCTTTGTTAATGGCATCATCAATCAATTCATTCGGGATCGAATAAATCTCGGGGATGGGATTGGCGATCAAGACTCCACCGTTGATTTCTAATTGGTCTTTCGTTTTCAAATATTGAGCAACCGCCTCGGGATTATCCAAGCGAAAATCAACCGGAAGCGACGACTCGCGCGTATAAAATTGGGGAAATAGGTTGGTTTGATACCCGATGACAGGAACCCCTTTTGTCTCCAAATATTCAAGCGTTTTGGGTATGTCAAGAATCGCTTTTGCCCCAGCGGAAACCAAACAAACATTGCTCTCAGCCAGTTCATCGAGATCAGCAGATACGTCCATGATTTCGGAAAAGTTGCGATGAACGCCGCCAATGCCCCCCGTCGCAAAAAAGCGGATTCCCGTTATGGCGCATACCATGAGGGTACCAGCTACGGTTAATGCCCCAGTCTCCTTACGATAGATCACATCCGCAAAATCACGTCGAGATATTTTACGAACTTCTTTACCGTGTAATCCGATCGATTCTATTTCTGATATTGTGAGCCCAACGGTGATTTCTCCAGAAAGAATTGCCATGGTTGCCGGAATAGCTCCATTCTCACGAATGATCCTTTCACAGTTCAGCGCCGTTTCCACATTTTGCGGATATGGCATCCCATGCGCTATGATCGTGGACTCCAGCGCCACGATTGGTTGACGATACTTCAAAGCTTTTTTGATGTCCGGATGGATTCTAATCATGATACTCCTCCTTCAGTTCCTCTTTCTTTGCTTTGTTAAGCGAAATGTGGCAGTAACCGTTCGGATTTTTGAAAAGGTATTTCTGATGATCGGTTTCAGCTGAGTAAAACGGCATGATGTTCTTGACTTCTGTTCGTATCGGCCGAGAATAATCTGGTTGCCGCTTTTGAAAATATAGGATCGCTTGCTCTTTATCCGCTTCTGAATAGCAATAGATCGCACTTCGATATTGTCGGCCAATATCGGGTCCCTGGCGATCGACTTGGGTGGGATCGACAATTCGCAAAAAATGGTTCAGGATTTGGCTAAAGCTGATGAGGTGTTCATCAAATTGAATTTTGACGGCTTCCGCATGATTGGATCCCTGGCAAACTTCCTGATAGCTTGGGTTTTCTGAATCGCCATCGATATAGCCCACTTCGGTGGATATCACGCCTTTTAATCGGGCGTAGTAGGCTTCTACTCCCCAAAAGCACCCGCCGGCAACAATAACGTTCTTCATTCCTTTTCCTCCCAATCAATCAAAGCTCGAATGACAACACTTGCCATCATCAATCCCGCAACCGCGGGAACGAAAGAAACACTTCCAAGATCAAC
>Ga0123335_1006677_pt1 | contig 13300 bp, 13 predicted proteins | sample BiotimSIPDNA_2_FD_89707 | JGI IMG/M metagenome (GOLD analysis project Ga0123335, IMG submission 89707) | Anaerobic biogas reactor microbial communites from Washington, USA - Biogas_R2 time_0 SIP DNA | ecosystem: Engineered > Bioreactor > Anaerobic > Unclassified | place: Washington, USA... | reverse complement strand
ATTGGCCAGAACAAAATGATAACCGCCGGTCCCCAGTTTTAAAGATACCGCCGTGGTGTTCAGTAAAACCTGATCACCCTCTTTCAGTGGAGGAGTCAGGCCGTGATAAGCAATACACTTTTCTTTTACTCCCTCCACGATTGCCCAGTATGCAGAAATATCCGCCCGGGAGAATATTTCATCGGCAATTATAGCTTTTTTAATCTCCAGCATAATATCCCCCCGCTTTATAAGCGACAGTATTCAGCAATAATGGCCAGTATCAATCTGACATCATCGATCAAATCTTTGATTAGAATATGTTCCCTGGTGGTATGCACATCCTGCATACCGATCCCCAGATTGGCACAAGGGATATGTGCATTGATAATACTGGCATCACTGCCCCCGCCTGTTGCCATCAGCCTGAGGGGTAAGCCGATACTTTCTATTGCTGCCGCTGCCAGTTTAACCACCTCATCATCTTTTTTAAGACTGACCTGCGGATAGAGAAAACTCACCTTGACTTCGCCCTGTCCGCCCCCCTCCGTTACACTTTTAATGAAATGATCCTGCAATTTACGGGTAAGACCATCCAGCTTTTCCCGGCTAAGACTCCGGGCTTCCCCCCTGACCACGCAATGATCAGGTACTATATTCCGCGCCTGGCCGCCCTGGATGACCCCGAAATTACATGTTGTTTCTTCATCTATCCGCCCGCTGGGCATTTGGGCCAGGGCAACCGCAGCAAGTTTTACAGCATTTAACCCGTTTTCCGGGTCGATCCCCGCATGGGCAGCTTTTCCATAGGCAATATACTCTATTTCATTCTGACAGGGCGATTTGATTATCACTGTCCCTGGTTCCCCCCCGCCATCCAGGGCATAGCCAAACCGGGATCTTAACTGGCTGAAGTCGAAATTACGGGCCCCCAGCAGCCCCTGTTCTTCACTTACCGTCAACAATATTTCCAGTGGAGGATATTCCAGCTGGTTTTCTTTGATAATATCAACGCTTTCCAGTAAAGCGGCAATGGCCGCCTTGTCATCGGCACCCAGAATCGTATCACCGGAACTCTTTATTACCTCATTATTTTCAATTATAGCTTTTATATTCCTGCCCGGTTCAACAGTATCCATGTGGGCAGCAAAAAGCAAAGGAGGCAGATCTTTGGTGCCCGGTATTTTAAGGAGGAGATTCCCCGATGTCCCCCGAGTGGCTGTGCCCGCTTCATCTTCTTCTGCCCTGAATCCCCGCCGGGCAAATTCCTGGCGCAGATAGTCGCGGAATTCATGTTCCTGACCAGAAACGGAGTTTATTGATGTCATTTTAATGAAAGAATTTATCAAACGTTGTCCATTAACCATTTTGCCTGCTCCTTCCCAGATCATCCAAACTTTTTAGCAGTTTATTTTTTTCAATCACGGCCGTCATAGAGTATTTTTCCGTAAAAATGTGAATAGCGATCAGAAATACCAGCAGGCCAATCTTCAGGGCCCAGGAAAAACTGACCACACAAAAGTAACCCAGTGCCACGCCTAATACATTGGAACCGGCATCCCCCATCATCAGTCTGGCTTTTAAGTCTTCTTTGCCATAGAATAAAACGGCACCTGTCAATGGTGCTATCAACATCCACTCCACTTGCCCCCAGGCCAGCAGAACAATCAGCAGCAAAAAGAATATATAGGCCTTTACTGCCCGGCCCGGCCTTAAATCAAACAGATTCATAAGATTAGCGGCCAGTGCAATGACCAATGTGTTTAAAACTATGTCCGGCCAGCTTCCGCCCAGAGAAAAAGCAACATAGAAAGCCAGGATCCCTCCCCCCAGTGCTTTTAATCCACCAGTTGTCAGACGGCCCTTAAACAAAGCTTTAAAATGTCCCTTGAACCCCAGGGCATCTCTTTTACCCAGCATATCATCAATAAAACCGAGGAAAGACATGGTTATCAGGGCCAGAACGAATAAATGGTACGAAGTTTCGTACCAACCTGATAAATCCATCAAAATAAAAACAATTATAAGGGTGAAAGGAAAGCTTATTCCAGCGCTGACCGGAATATCGACATCCAGATAATTTTTTCTTACTGCAGCGCTTTCTTGCAACATATCAGTTAAAAAATACAGGACGATTGCCTCAACCAGAATGCCCGCAATAAAAGCTGCCAAAATCATTAATATGATTTTCATGTTTTATTTCCTCCTGATTCAGCCTTTATCACTTTTAATACATCTATAAACTGTCGTCCCCGATGCAAAAACCCTTTTATATCGCGCCCGGTCTCATTATGTGTCATGGTTGTCGGCACTTCTATGACTTTGTAGCCCTTTTGCAATGCTTTTATGGTCATGCCCAATTCGACACCATAGGCCTCCTTAAAAGGGGTTACTGCTTGCAAAACCTCTTTATTCATGGCTCTTTGACCGCTTAAGGGCGAAACCATTTCAATTTGCCCCGCTTTTCTTATAGCCCAGCGGGCGGTGTTTTTCACCAATCCGAACCCACCTTTTTTCTTCGCCGGCGGAAAGGAGGCAATAGCCAGGTCCGCTTCTTCATTGATGATCGGTTGCAGAATTAAGCCCACCTGTTCTGCACATTGGCCCAGATCGGCATCGATAAAGGCGACTATATCCGTCTGAATATATTGCACAGCTGCATTCATGGCGCCGCCCTTGCCCCGGTTAGGGGATAGTTTTAAAATTTCTGCCCCGGTTATTTCGGCAGACGCTGCCGTCTGGTCGGTTGAGCCATCATCAACTACCAGGATTCTATTGATATAATCCAGTTTTTGTACTGCCCGTATCGTCGCTGCAATAGTATTTTCTTCATTAAAAGCCGGTATTACCACTGTTATCAATTTCATTTACTGCAGCTGCCCCCAAACTTTTTCAACTGGCAATGTCGGCATTAGTTTTTTAGCGGTGGTTTTCATTCCGTAATTCCCGGGTTCGCCTGCCATGGCAAAAACCAGGGAAACCTGCCCCAGGCTTAATTCGATATTATCAATGGTAGTTATATCTCTTTGCCCGTATTGTTCCATGTATGAATATACTGCCGAGTATTGCTCAACTCCATATATTTTCATCGAATCAGTATTCAGTTTGTCGATCAAGGCCGTGTCAAAAGAATCTACGAAATAAAAGGAAGGGTCATTGGCACCGCCTAAAACTATTACTCCTGCTAACGGAGTTTGGTTATCGCCGCTAAATTTGATCAGATTGTTATTTTGCAGAAATTCTATCGCGGCAGGTTCCCCGCGGTTCTGAATCACCTCTGCAACACTATAGGCGATTTGCTGCCGCATGATATCCTCAGTGGCGCTCGCTTCCAGACCATAAAACTCCCGAACCCGATCACACACTCCCTGATCATGCAGACCTAATCCTGACAGGACAACGGTCTTGGACAAAATATCGGCATCAGCACTGGCCAGGGCATTAATCATGCCGGCCGGCAGATCACTATCTCCAGTGATTATCACCCCAATTTGTAAACCTCCAAGTTTGCCATTGACCAGGGAGGTCAATAGTGTCTGACTATAGTTTTCATAATTGCTGATAATTTTACTCTGGCGCTGATTTTCTGCCGTTAAAACTGCCTCACTGTCCCGTAATGCGTAAAATTGTTCTTCCAGACGATCTATCATCTTCTTTTGTTGTTCAACAATCAAATTATCGCTTACGATTGTGCTTCCGATAAGTATCCCCAGGGCCAGGGCCAGAAATACTGCCACAATAGAAGCAATATGATAGCGAAGATCGATCATTATAACACACCCTTTATTCCTTAAAAATTAAACAGTACTTTTAATTGTAAAAGCAATAAGCGAAAAAATGGTTTTGTTGCCGGGGAGATGGCCAGGATCATAATAATGGGGATCAGGGCTGCCAGTAGAAGCTGAAACAAGTATTTAGTCTGCTGGTTGTGTTTATATAACTGGCTTACTCCGCGGGCGTCAACCAAAATAGAACCAACTTTTAATCTTACCAGAAAAGTACTGCCCATCCCTTTGCGTCCCTTTTCCATAAAATCCACCATGTTGGAATGGGTCCCCACTGCTACAATCAAACTGGCCCCATATTCCCAGGCCAGCATCATGGCCATATCTTCGCTGGTACCTGGCATGGGGAAAATCTCGGCCTTTATACCCATTCCTTCTATTCGTTCCATGCCCGGGGCACTTTTGTCGGGATATGCATGCACAATTATTTCCGCACCGCTTTTTAGCGCTTCATCAGAAACACTGTCCATGTCACCAACTATGATATCCGGTTTTAATCCAAACTCCAATAAAGCATCAGCACCACCGTCAACGCCGATCAGCACCGGCTGCTCTTCTTGTATATAGGCACTGATGGTGCGCAGATCCTCTTTATAACTGCTGCCCCGGACAACTAAAAGAACATGCCGATTCAATATGTTTATCCGCAATTGCGGCACCTGCAAATTGCCTAAAAGAATGTCCTTTTCTTTTTTCGCATATTCCAGGGTGTTTTCTACAAAACTCTCCAGTTCTATACGGCTATTGACATTAGCTTCCCTTAATTTATCCTGAACAGTCTCCAGTGTCAGCCATTCACCTGCAGCGATCAGACGGTTACCCCAAAAAACTTTATTGTCCCTGATTTCAAGTAAAACACCTTCCTTGACCGATGCAAAGATCTCCTCACCCACCTGATCAAGAATCGGTATGCCCGCTTTTAATATCTTTAAAGCACCTTTGGCATGGTAACGACCAGTTATGGAAGGCTGTGCATTAATGACTGCCTGTGGTCTGATATCGATGATAGAATTGGCCGCAACCTCATCAATATCGTCATGATCAATAATTGCAATATCATTTTTTTTAAGACGCTGCACCAGGTTTTTTGTGCGGCGGTCCATGCGGCTTCTTCCTTTGATAGCCATATTTCACTCCATTTGGAACAGCATTATTTTTATGATATATGTTACCACATACTATTTGAAATAAAAACTTGACCGCCCCGGCCGTTAATCCCCTGTCCTTATTTCAACGAAATCCCCGGCGGTGATAGAATCAGCAGTCACATAACAGTCCAGGGCCAGCAATTGCACACCCTGATCAGCGGCCCTGGCCACAGCTTCTGCAAAAGCCAGATGTGTTTCCCGGTGGGGAGCAAAGTATAAAACATTTTTCATTTGAATGATAAAAATCAGATAGGCTTCGTATCCTTCTGTTATGGCATGACATAAATCGTTTATATGTTTAATGCCCCGTTCGGTTGGTGCATCAGGAAAAAGGGCTGCACCTTCCTTCTCCAGGGTTACACCCTTTATTTCGGCTAATATCCTGCGCTCCCCCGCCTCCAGATAATAATCCAGACGGGAATTCCGATAGGTGTATTCGGGTTTTATATAGGAGAGGCCCGGGAAATAATTGCTGCCCTCAATCCATTCCCGAAAGACTTGGTTGGGGATCTGACTGTCGATATTAACCAGTCTTTCCCCTTTATAAACTGACAGCAGATCGAATTTTGTTTTGCGTTTGTCATTACTGGATTCCCTTACAAATATAGTTGCACCCGGGACCAACAATTCCCGGCATCGTCCGGTGTTTTTCACATGACAGATTTCTTCTCGGCCATCAACAATAATATGGGCGATAAAGCGATTGGGCCGGGAAATGAATTGTCCTCTGCGGATGTTATCATACTGCACAAAATATCCCCTTCCTCACAGCTGTTCCCGGGTAATGCGATCGGCCGCCTTTTCCCTGCCCGTCGTTAAGCCATAAATTTGTGAAACCATCATACCGGAGAACATTAACAAACAACCAAATAGTTCCCGACTATCGAGCTGCTCTGACAGCAGCAGGAAGCCCCCAAGGGCAGCAAAGACCGCTTCTAAACTGAGGATGATAGCGGCATGAGCCGGACGGGCATGTTTTTGTCCTACTGCCTGCAGGGTATAAGCGATACCAACGGAGCCAATTCCTCCATAAAGGATGGGGATTGCTGCATCCAATAGACTGCTTATCAGTATTTCTTCAGTTATAAATGCCATTAATAAACTCAGGAGTGCACAGGTCATAAATTGAATAAAAGACAATTTTAAAACTTCCACCCGGGGGGAAAAATATCCGATGACAAGTATATGTACAGCCCATAAAAATGCGCTTATAAGAACCAACAGATCGCCAATTTGGATCGAGGCCGTTTCCCTTATACAAAGAAAGTATAGGCCGGTGGCAGCCAACACACATCCCACCCATGTTCCTTTGCTGGTGGTAAATCCTATCAACAGGCCAATTATGGGGACCAAAACGATATAAAGACTGGTAATAAAAGCCGCCTTACCCGCTGTAGTGGTAATTATACCTATCTGTTGCAGGGAGGCAGCAGTAAATAATATTAAACCGGCAATTAAGCCCGGCAATAACCATCCCCTTTTCTTTTCCGGTAAATATTTGTCTTTGCGAAAAATAAACAACAAGGGCAGCAAGGAAATGCTGCCCAGAAGAAATCTCACCCCATTAAAAGTAAAAGGTCCGACAAACTCCATACCAGCTCTTTGGGCGACAAAAGCAAATCCCCATATAGCTGCAGTAAGCAACAACAGGAGATTGGATTTTACAATATTCATTATAAGCTCCTCTCATCGATTCGATTATTATAGCAGATAAAATTTCAATACTGACATTTTTCTGGCCAGGTTTGATGATTGGGAAACTTTTAAATATTGCTGAATAATTTTTTCTGCCGCTGGCAGCATAAAAAAATAAAAACCTCTTTAAAAGTAAACTCCTTAAGAGGTTTTTAAAACCATAGTTTTTTTTACGGGGTTTTATCCCGCTCTGCCTTCCAACCGCAAGCGGTCAGCAATAATAGCAATGAATTCGGAGTTGGTGGGTTTGCCTTTTTCTCCGCTGATGGTATAACCAAATACTTTATTTATTTTGTCGACATCACCCCTATCCCATGCCAATTCGATGGCATGTCTTATAGCTCTTTCCACCCGGCTGGCAGTAGTGTCGTATTTCTGGGCAATAGTTGGATACAGTTCTTTGGTCACCGCCCCTAAATAATTAATTTCCTCTGTCACCAGAATAATTGCATCACGCAAATACTGATACCCTTTAACATGTGCCGGGACACCAATTTCGTGGATTACTTTGGTAACTTCAACCTCTAAATTCCTGGGAGCATTGGCCGGAGTTCTGCTGGGGATCATTGAATTTCGGGGATTTTCCACATAATCATTTGTATCTCGTGCTATTTGTCTGACTCTGTCTCCTAATATTTCAAGATTAAAGGGCTTTAAAATATAGTATTCGGCACCTAACTGCATGGCTCGCTGTGTAATTGTCTCCTGTCCAAAGGCGGTTAAGATTATTGTTTTGGGACGTCTTCCCGGTTCCATTTCGTTAATTTTCTCCATGACCCCAATGCCATCCATGTAGGGCATAATCAGGTCCAAAATAAGGACTTCCGTATCATTGTTTTCAATGACGTCTAATACTTCCATGCCGTTTGCACATTCAGCTATTATATTGAATTCAGGTTCATTGCTAAAATAGTCACTTAAAATACCACAAAACTCTTTGTTGTCATCAGCAACCACGACATTGATTTGATTTGTGTACAAAATGATCCCCCTCCCTTAGTATGAAAGTTTTTTTAATATTCTTTAAATTTAATTTCGACGACTCCCCAAATATTTCCTGCTTTTTTTTTAAGTCAAATTAACCTATCAATTTACAGACGGCATCAAATTTAAGCAACCAAATCAGTCATCAATGTATGTGTCCTTTTTTTTATGCCGAGATTAACCGGATTACAAAATTTTCCCCCGTACATTAATTTGTCGAATTTTCTCCCGCCTTTTGCTCATAACCCGGCATTTCATTCAGCATATTGTCCATAAATATTCCATAACCTCTGCTGGGGTCGTTTAAAAACACATGGGTAACAGCACCTATGATTCTATTGTTTTGAACAATCGGGCTGCCGCTCATTCCCTGTATAATTCCCCCGGTCAAATTCAATAACCGGGGGTCTGTTACTTTTATAACCATGCCTTTGCCATTTTCCCTTCCGGGATATATCTTTTCAATGTTTACAGCAAATTTTTCGATTTCCACCCCATTTACTACAGTATACATTTCAGCAGGCCCTGTAACTACCTGATGGGCATATCCTATTTCCATTTGATACTTTATTTTCGGATTCTCTATTTTCTTATCTGTCTGGCCATAGATTCCGTTGCAACTATTTTTTAAAATATTGCCAGATAAGGAACTGTCTTCATTAAAAACCCCAATCTTTTCTCCTGGTTTTCCCGGCTGTCCCGCCTTAACCGTTTGGATCGAAGCACTTATTATTTTGCCTTCTAAAACATTGATACTTTTCTTGGTGTCAGCATCTATGATTATATGCCCCAAAGCTGCATAATATCCTGTTTGGGGATCCCAAAAAGTCAATGTCCCCACCCCGGTTATACCATCCCGTACAAATAAACCAATGCGGTGACGATTGGTTTCGGGACAATATGCGGTAGGCACTGCAATAGTAATGTTTTTATCACTTCTTTTTATTTCCAATATTATTTTTTCATCTTTGTTCTTATCTATAATTCGGGCTAAATCGTTTTCGCTTTTTATTTCTTTGTTATTGGCTTTCATGATTAAATCGCCAATCTGCAGCCCATAATCCCGGGCTGGATATATCTTTTCGCCTTCCATCCCGATAATAGGAGCAAAACCCACTACCATAATCCCTTTTGATTGCAGCAAAACGCCGATAGAATGGCCGCCTACCACTACCCGCTGATTGGAAATAGATTCTACTTCAATTGATTTAATAGGAATATATCCCCACAGTTTTAGCTGCATTTCAGCTTTACCAGGTTTAAGGGCAATTATTTTGAATCCAGTGGGTTCTTTATTTATTGTTACAGGTGGATCGAAGGGCAGAGCTAAAACACTGCTGGCCGAGTTTTTAATTTCTAAATTGATTTTTTCTGTTAAAATCTCCGGCAGGCTCAAAATAATGTTACTGGTTTCACCCACTACCATTTTTTGATATGGGGGCAGACTTAAAATGCTTTTTGTTTGCGGGGTCAAACACAGGGATATAAATAAGATGACCAGAATGAAACCAAAATAAGGACGATATTTGCTCACAAAAATCACTTCCCGCCGGCTTGATACTTAATATTGTTTCCGGGAAGTGAAAAACTATACCCAAAGGATATTTAGGGCTTTCTCGCCAATTTTATCATTTCTTCAGCATGTTGCAGGGTAATGGGTGAATAATCCAGCCCTGCCAGCATCCTGGCCAGTTCCTGAACTTTTTCGTTTTTATTTAGTTCCTTCACTGAAGTGCTGGTGCGATTATCAATCACCTGTTTGTCGATAAGAAAATGATGGGCGGCATAACTGGCAACCTGTGGGGCATGAGTTACCAGAATTACTTGATGGTTTATGGATAACTCTCCTATTTTTTCTGCCATGGCAGTAAGTGAAGTTCCACCGACACCTACATCAATTTCGTCAAAAATCAACGTGGGGACCTGATAAACATCAGCCAGAGCTTTTTTCAAAGCCAGAACAAATCTGGACACTTCGCCGCCCGAGGCAATTTTCTCTAAAGGACGTATTGGTTCACCCCTGTTAGGAGAAAACAAAAACTGAATCTCATCCCTTCCTTTAGCAGCAGGTTGTTGGCTTTCCGTCACAGCAACTGCAAATTGTGTATCCGGCATATTTAACTGCACAAGTTCCTGTAATACCTGTTCTTGTAAAATCCTGGAGGCTGTTTTCCTTTTTTCCGTTAACCCGTCAGCCAGGCGATCATATTCCTGCCCTAATCTTTCAATTTCAACTTCATATTCCTGACGAGTTTGCTCAGTATTTTCGATGGCTTGTAATTCCTGTCGGGCCTGGTTTAAAAAGGCAAGTACCTCATCAATATCCTTGCCATATTTCGCTTTTAACCGATCGATAATATGCAGCCTTGCTTCAATTTCTTCCAGCTGCCCCGGCTCAAAGTCTAAAGATTCGCGATAATTTGCAATTTCTCCCGCCAGATGCTGCACCGAATAATACATATCCTCACAGGCAGTCAGTAGCTGGGCAAAAAACTCTTCTTCCTGGTTTTTTTTAATGATTTCTACGGTTTGCCCCAACAAATCGAAAATATTGCCTCTTTCCTCCCCTGTATACATTATTGCTGTTAAATTACCCGCAGCTTCTGCTAATTTACCTGAATTCCTGATGCGATTCCGCAGGGCGGTAAGCATTTCTTCTTCGCCGGGCTGTAATTGAACTTTTTCAATTTCATCAATTTGAAAAGAAAGCAAGTCGACTTGCTGCAGTCTGGTTTTTTCATCGCTTTTTAACTGTTCAAGCTGCCTCTGCCGACTGGTTAATTTTTGGTAAACCTGGGCCAGGGGAACCGATATATCATCGTTTTCGATAAATTGGTCCACATAATTGATAAACATTGCTGGGCGCAAAATATTTAAATGATCATTTTGCAGATGCATGTCAACCAGAAAGGTCGCTAATTCCTTTAGCAGAGCAAGTGATACATTGCGCCCGTTGATACGGGAGGCATTGCGTCCTTCCGGGCTGATTTCCCGGGAAATTATCAATTGCTCACCATCATCGGATTCATCCAGCAAATGATTATCCTGCAAAAATTTTTTAGCCCCCGAATTATTATCCAGGGAAAAAACTGATTCGACAATGGCTTTCTGGTTTTCATCCCGGATAAAATCATTGTTTATACGCCCGCCAATGATCAAGCTCAGGGCATCAATAATAATTGATTTGCCTGCACCTGTTTCACCGGTCAAAACATTTAAGCCCTGATAAAATGTCATCCGCAATTCATCAATAAGTACAAAGTTCTTTATGTATATTTCCTGTAACATCATACTGGAATTGGCTGCTGCAGCCAATCCATCCCGGCACCTCCTTTGCCAGCTAGCAATAATCAGCAAGTAAATCTTTATAATAATATTAACCTGTCCATAAGTTTTTTGACAAATAAAAAAACAGCCCCGGCTAGCGAGGCTGCTGATAATTACTTGCTGATCATATCCTGGAACTCTTTTAAAACTTGCAGAATTTGCCGCTTCTGTTTAACAATGACCAGAATGGTATCATCACCGGCTACGGTCCCCAAAATCTGTTCATGACCCAGGGAATCAATCACTGAGGCAACCGACTGGGCAGCACCGGGCAGTGTTTTAAGCACGATGATATTTTCACTGTAATCAATATGGGCCACCAAATCTTGAAACATCCGGCGTCGGCGTTCATTGACTCTTCGTACCGGTTGGGGCTCAGGTATTGTATAATGATAACCATCGTGATCAGCTATCCGATGCAACTGCATTTCTTTAACATCCCGGGATACAGTGGCCTGTGTAACATCAAAACCGCGGTTTTTAAGTGCCAGGCATAATTCTTCCTGGGTTTTAATACGATTCTTGTTCAAGATATCCACTATTGCTGATTGTCGTTGAGTTTTCATGGTGCCTCCTCCAACTTCTGCACAACGATCAATTGCGGTGGACAATTGATCTGATTTAAGAAGCTGACAGCAATGATATCAAATTGCTGCTGTGGTATTGTACTTAAATAATTCCGCAGTTCCTGCAATTCCTCGGCGCCGGACTCATGCCCGGGATAAGCAACAATTGTTATTATCCCGCCCGGTGCCAGCAAACCAAGAGTTTCTCCCACTGCTTTAATCGTTGTTAAGCTTTTAGTTGTAATCTGATGGCTGCCGCCGGGCAGATAACCCAGATTAAACATGGCAGCATGAATCTTTTCATCAATATAAAGACTGATTTGGGCATGATCAGCATTGATCAGCTTTACCCTATCATTCAATTGTTCTGTTTCCAGCAGGATCCGTGCAGATTGCAAAGCTGATTCCTGAATGTCGAAACTATATACCCTGCCAGCTGCTCCTACCAGGCGGGCCAATAAAAGCGTATCATTACCCCGTCCACAGGTTGCATCAATTACTATATCACCTTGCTTAACGGTCTGGTTGATGATCTCCCGGCTTATTTGCACAGCATTCATTATTATTCTTTTCACTTTGACCGTTTCTCATCTCCCTGATTTACTGTCAATACATGGGAAAAATTGCTGTTGTTTTACATTAACCAGATTAAGAGTCGTTTTGGCCTGTTTTATTCTAATTTGATAATTTGATTGGAATTCATATTCAATTTGCCCGTCCATACCAATAATAGCACCGGAACAATTGACCGGAACCACTGTAATAATTTTATCCCCACTGATTACTATACTGGGTGTATTCCGCTTATATGCTGATACCGGTGTAATAACAAAAGCATTCATCGACGGATCCACAACCGGCCCGCCAGCCGAAAGATTATAGGCGGTGGAACCCGTAGGAGTTGCAAAAATTACCCCGTCTCCCTTGCTGGTCTGCAGTTTCTGATCATCTATAAAAATATCGAAACTTATCATATGGAGACTTTTCGCTTTTATCACTACTTCATTAAGGCAATGTACTGAGGTGATAAATTGACCATTTTCCATGATCTCCGCTTCCAATATCATACGTTTGTCCAGAATATAATTGCCTGCCAGCAGATTTTCCAGATAACCGTTTAACTCGGCCACTTCCAGATGACTTAAAAAGCCGACTGTTCCCATATTGATACCCAGAATCGGAGTTTGCTTCAAAGCATATTGCCTCGAAGCGCGCAATATAGTGCCGTCCCCCCCCAGAACAATTATCAGATCAAGTTGTTCAGGGATTTGATTGCTTATATCAACAGCGCCATTATCAATTATAACATCTGCTTCAAGTTCTTTAAGTTTAAAGGCAATTTCCTCTGCCATTAACTTGGTTGATTCTTTAAAACGGTTATTGACTAATAGTACCTGCATACTAAACCCCCAGCTTTTGATGTGCCGTTTCGACTGTGTTTTCAATACAATTGTCCAGACCATTTAAATTATCCTGTTCCTTGCTGAGCAGGATAAAATATTCGATATTCCCCTGTGGTCCTTTAATAGGAGACCAGGTCATATTAATGCAAAAAAGCCCCGCCTGATTGGCACTTTTTATACTGTTTTCCAGTACCTGCTTATGAACCATTTTATCTTTAACAACACCTTTTTTGCCAATCTTATCACGACCTGCCTCAAATTGGGGTTTGATCAATGATATTACCTGTCCGGTGTTTTTTATTCCTGCCTGGATGACGGGGAAAACTCTGGCGGTGGAAATAAAGGCTACATCGATTGTAACAATATCAACTAATTCTTCCAATTGCCCGGGATCAAAATAGCGTATATTCGTT
>Ga0123335_1006676_pt1 | contig 13306 bp, 11 predicted proteins | sample BiotimSIPDNA_2_FD_89707 | JGI IMG/M metagenome (GOLD analysis project Ga0123335, IMG submission 89707) | Anaerobic biogas reactor microbial communites from Washington, USA - Biogas_R2 time_0 SIP DNA | ecosystem: Engineered > Bioreactor > Anaerobic > Unclassified | place: Washington, USA... | reverse complement strand
GGCTGATTGCTGTTTCGATGTTCTGACGCAGTTTGACTATCGAGCCAGCGGCAAAATGCCCGTTAATGCTGACACAGGGGTAGACCATGCAATTGGGTTCCATTATGGTGCCCGGGTTGGTTACCGAATTGCAGCCAAGCAGGCAGTTGTCGCCAAGAATCGCACCGAATTTACGAATGCCGGTATCGACGACATGTTCGCCGATGCGCGTGCGCACGTTAGAACCGTCATTCTTGAGGTTCGACAGCTTGGTGCCGGCTCCGAGATTGACGCCTGAGCCGAGAATCGAGTCGCCGACATAATTAAAGTGTGGGGCCTTGGCGCCGGGCAGAAAAACCGAGCGCACGGTTTCGCTTGAATGGCCGACTACTGCACCGTTGCCGATGATCACATGACCGCGCACAAAGGCCCCGTGCCTGATTTCGACATTTTCGCCGATGATGGCCGGGCCGCAGACCATGGCGCCTGCTTCAACTACCGAGCCTTTGCCGAGATAAATGTCGTTGCCGCGCAAAAAAGCGCCTTCTTCGACAGTGCCTAGAATCTCGGGTTTAACGAATTTTGCCGTGAACCCGGCCTGAATCCTTTTGAGTATATCCCAGATGTTTTCGAGTCTGGCAAAGCCTTCAACTTCGGTCTCAAAAAGCTCAGGGCAGACAAATTCGGGTAGTCGGGCAAAGAATTCTTTAATCTCAAGCATTTTTTGCTTCTCCAATGGGCTGGTGTTTGCGTCAGTTTACTCTCGGGTATGAAACATGTCAATTTCTGCCGGGCTTTGCCGCCAGGCAGGCGGATGCCAGCAGACAGCGGCGGCAGAGTTCCTGATCTTTGCCGTGCGTGCACTCGCCGGCAATGCCAAGATGGCAGAGCGAAAAATCGTATTTTATCGGGTCTTCCGGGCAGAAGCGGGCGAGGCTGGCAGAAACCTCTTCGGCGGTTTTCCAGTCGTCGCTGCCACGGCTTGTCAGTTCAAGATTGCGGGCGATCCGGCTGATATGGCGGTCGAGTGGAATCAGCAGCAGGGCAGGGGATACCTCAGGCCACAGGTTCATATCGACACCGTCTTCAGGTCGCACCAGCCAGCGCAGGAACATGTGCCAGCGCTTGACACAGCCGCCTGCCGCCGGGTCGGGCAGAAGATGCCTGGTGCCGCGCGTGAGCGGGCCGGCAATCGCTTCGGCTTCGCGGCAGAGAGCTTTATGTAGCGCGGTTAAACCTTCTTTGATGCTTTTGTCGGGTTTGTAGCCCTTGAGAAAAACGGTTTTGAGACTTTTGTGGCGGCCGATAAGTCGGCCGGCTGCTCTTGCCAATATGCCGATTTCATCGCCGGTGCTCAGGCGATATGCCGGCCAGGCGAATTTTTCCGCCTTTTTCTGGTCGAGAATCAGGTCGAGAAAGCGCCATTTACAGGCGTCAAGAGTCTGCTCGATCTTTTTGATAAACTGGGCGGCCGAGCCATAGGCGAGCATCGCCGCAAACAGCGCGACAGCTTCAACTTCGGCGGCGGGTCGGCCATGGTCAAAAAACCAGCGCGGAAATTGAATTGGGTCGGCTTTGGTACGTGCGACCGGCGGGAAATCGGAGAGAACCTTTTCAAGAAGAGGTTTTAAATCAGCCGATTTCGCCGCCGGTTTTTTCATGACGCCAGTCAGCTCAATACTGGAAAGAGCTGCCGCCGATAAATTCACGCAGAATCGAGGTCGGTGGCACTTCTTTGGGGTCAAGTGGAGCGAAGAACGAAAGAGTTCTCAGGATCTGGCGAGCCTGAGTATAAGACGGGCTTTCTGGTGGAATGTCTAGAAGCAGAGGTTCTGCTATCGGTCGCAATACCGCCCATTCGTAGGGAACGGCAGAATTGAAGACTGTGTTGGCGCATTCCTGGAACGGAAAGATGTTGCGTTCTTCGCCGCGACGCACTGAAGGCCAGCGGTTGAAGGTGTTTTCGGCAGAATAGCCGCGATACTTGCTGTCACGCACGGTGCGCCTGATCAGGCGGGTGTCGGTAGTGGCAATTCGGTTGTAATCATCGATGACCAGCTGGGTGAGGGCGCTGATATAGATTTTGTATTTGCATTCAGCCGGAACCGATCTGGTCAGTTCATCGTTGAGGCCGTGAATGCCTTCGATAATGATGATCTGGTCTTCGTTGATGCGCATCGGGTCGGTTTTTTCCTTGCGATGACCGGTATGAAAGTCAAATTCTGGTATCTGAGCGACTTTGCCGTCGAGAAGTTCTCTCAGGTGCTGGTTGAACAGCTCGAGGTCGAGAGCATAGATTGATTCGAAATCGTAGTCGCCGTGTTCGTCGCGCGGAGTGTGCTGGCGGTCGAGAAAGTAGTTGTCGAGAGACAGCGCGACGGGGCGCAGACCGTTGACTTTCAGATGCGTGCACAGACGCTTGCTGAATGTTGTTTTGCCTGAGCTGGACGGGCCGGCAATCAGCACGATGCGCACGGCTGGATGACTGGTAATTTCGTCGGCAATTTCCTGAATCTTTTTTGAATGCAGGGCTTCGGCGGTTTTGATGAAATCCGAGATGGTGCCGTCCTTGATGCGCTCGTTGAGGCGCCCGACGTTGTTGACTTCAAGAATCTTGCCCCAGCTTTTGCTTTCACGATAGGCCTGGAAAATCTTGGGCTGACGCCTTATCTGACCGGGTATCGAAGGATCGTCATTTTCTGGGAACAACAGGACAAAGCCCTGCGCATACTGCTTGAGGTCGAATACCTTGAGATAGCCGGCAGACGGAACCATCGCGCCGAAATCAAGATCGATGTACTTCCAGCACGAAACGATGCCGACCTTGTCGGTGTTGAGGTTTTTGAGCAGGCGTGCCTTTTCGGGGTAGCCTTCGCGGTTGAACAGGGCGATCGCTTCGGTGCGGGTCATGGTCTTTTTGCCGAATGCTTCGTCTTTGTTGATGATCTCAAGCATTTTGGTTTTAATATAGCCGAGAATATGCTCTGAAACCGGAACATCGGTGAAAAGGTCGTAAAAGAAGCCGTTGCCGATCGAATGATCGATGGCAAGGCGGGCATTGCGGTAGAGTTCCATGATGGCGCGGGCAAGCACGAAGGTCATGCTGCGGCGGTAACAGTCGCGGCCCTGTGGCGATTTATAATTGAGAAACTCGATATTGCAGTTCATTTCGGGCGAAAAATCGAGGCTCTGCACTTCATTGTTTACTTTTGCGCATATATAGGGCAGATCCGGCTCCTGTGGCAGGAGTCGGGCCAATTCGATAATGGGTTTGCCTTTGGCAAGTTTATGTTTGCTGCCATCAGGCAGCGTTACCGTCACCTGTTCGACTTCTTCGTTATTCTCTGTTGTCTTTTCCTGTAGTTCGTCCATCTGTTTACCTCTTTGATAATTTCATTCCACAAAAAAATGACCCCGCATTGGCTGCGGGGATAAAGCTACACAAAACACCCGCTGCTCAGGTCTTGCCCCACCTGGCAGCATTATTCGCCTTGAAAATGTTGTTTAACTGAAGAATATTTCTCAATCTCAAGCTGATCCATCTGAAAATTGGGAAGAATTGATTCTACCATTGTGCAGCAACGCTGTCAATAGATCAGCCGGGCTAAATTTTATGAATTTACCCATTTTTTATCACAGGCAGCGATGTGATGATCTTTTTGAGCATTGAAGCTGCTTCGTCGGGTTTGCCCTCTTCGCAGTGACAGTTTGATCGAGAATTAAGGTGAATTGGCTGGTCGCCTTTACATAATTTAAAAAATCTTCTACACTTAATTTGAAGGGTTATTCGAATAACAGGGGGCATACATGGGGCATATCCCGCACAGGGGGCCCAGCGCAGCCGCCGGTCGGGTTTTTTATGTACCAGACCGGGATTTGGCAAACCCTTTTCGAAGACGAATTGTCTTGAATACTAACCTGGCCTTTATTCTCTGTGCATTTCTGACAGCTTTTCTATTCACATCTTCGACCGTTTTCGCCATAAATTCCCCGACGATAACTCACGTAGCCGGCAAAATGGTCGCTCCAGATACTACCATGTACTCCAACAGTGCTGCATTTGAGATCAAAGGTAATGCGGAAGCAGATACGGAAATCGGGCTGTTTCGCCTGGAAACAGCCCCTGCATGTCGGTGTAATGAGTGTTGTGTTCAGCGATATTGCGCCTGTTGTTTTCGACCGGTTCTGACAGCTTGTTTTACGGCAGAGAGGAACATCATGAATCTTACCCAGATCATCAATATGTTAAAAAGGATAATCATGCTGTCGACTCTTTCTTGTGTGAATTACATACTGGCATTAAATTAGCAAGTGTCATGCCATTATTGGTTGATTCGAGTCCAGGCCGCCAGGGAAAAGGATTTGCGGTTGTCGCTCAATCGCCGGCGGTTTTTCTCGATATTCCAAGTTTTTTCATTTTTGATTCGAGCGTAGTCGGCTTCAGGCCAAGTATTTCAGCGGCACCATGGGCGCCGCGAACTCGCCAGGCTGTGCGCTCAAGAATTTTCAAAATGTGAAGTTTTTGCACTTCGACGAGTGTTCTCATCGTGCTGTCGTTTGTTTTCGTATTGGCTGACAGGGTTAGAGACTGTGAGTAAGGTATTTCGACAGCAAGTGTGTCAGTATGACACAAAATAACCGAACGCTCGATCAGATTGCGCAATTCACGAATATTGCCCGGCCAGTCGTAGGCGAGCAGCTGCTTTTCGGAAGAGGGGGAAAGTGCCGTTACATGCCGTCCGTGTTTGCGCGCACAAAAGAGCATGTAGTCGCGGGCAATTTCGATTATATCGCTGCCGCGTTCGCGCAATGCCGGCAGATGAATGGGAAAGACATTGAGTCTGAAATAAAGGTCTTCGCGAAAGCGCCCGGATTTTACTTCTTCATGCAGGTTGCGATTGGTGGCGGCGATTACTCTGACGTCAATGTCGATAAGTCGATGACTGCCGATTCGTTCGATCTGGTTTTCCTGGAGCACGCGCAGCAGTTTGCTCTGCAGTTCAAGCGGCATTTCGCCGATTTCATCGAGAAAAATCGTGCCGCCATCAGCAATTTCGAAGCGACCGATCTTGCGAGCTATCGCACCGGTGAATGAGCCTTTTTCATGGCCGAAGAGCTCGCTCTCGATCAGGTTCGCCGGTAAAGCCGCGCAATTTACCACAATGATCGGCTGTTCAGCCCGTCGACTCAGTCGATGAATCTCGCGGGCGGCAAGTTCTTTGCCGGTACCGGTTTCTCCGGTGATCAATACAGTTGCATCGGTTGGCGCAACCTGTCTGATTTTGCCGACAGCCCCACGCAGGCTTGGGCTGCTGCCGACCATATGCGAGTGTTCGCTTTCCCTGGTGATTTCATCTCTAAGCAGCTGGTTTTCCAGGCGCAATTTTTCTTCGAGCGTTCTGATCTGATTGAGTGCTTCGGCCAGATCGCTTTCAGCCTTGCGCAACTCTGTTATATCGTGAATGATGAGGCTTACCATGGCAGCTTCAGATTCAGAGCGTCGAACCGGGTACGCGGTAATAGACCAGGTTCGCAGTTCGCCATCGAGGCGGAACGTGAATTCCTGCTCGTTGCGTGCAGTCATGCTGGTCAAAACATCGTTAAGCAGAATATTCAGGCGGCTGGCCAGAGTCGGCAGCAGACGACCGATACGGACTCCGATACATGAGTCTGAGTCGAGAGCGAGCAGGCTGCTGAATTTCTGGTTGAGTCTGATGACTTCCTGTCTGTCATCTACCACTACCATACCGACAGGAGCGGCATGATAAATCTGCTGAAGAAAATCAAGAGCCCGGCAGGAATGCCCGCAGGGTATTGCTTCAAGCGAGTCTTCAAGATATGGTGCCTGGGGTTCGCTCATGGTTTGTCCGCTGTGTGAAGTTGGCAAAAAGATTATATCACATGGCTTCGGCGCGTTCCGTGATTTTTGTCGGAAAGAGTTGAAAAAAAATGCTGAAAGCGCTACTCTATGCCGACTTGATTATGCAATCCAGGAGGAATAACAGGCATATATGATCAATCCGGCGAAAAGACTCACTGACGATGAAGTTGTCGAACTGCGCAAGGAAAAAATCGAGTTGAACCGCAAGTCACGCCGCCAGACCGGTATGAAAGTTGCCTGCACCGGCAAGACTCAGGGTCTGCTTGAATGCCAGACTTCAGAAGGCCGCTGCCCTGATTACGATATCTGTCACAGCGACTGAAATAACTTATCAGCTGAATTCGACCAGCACCGGCGCGTGATCAGAGGGTTTTTCCATCCCTCTGATCTCGTAGTCGATGGTTGCACTCTGGCAGCGCTCAAGCAGAGGAGCGGTCGCCAGCATCAGATCTATGCGCAGGCCTCTTCTGGGCTCGTCCTCAAATCCGCCAGAACGATAGTCGAACCAGCTGAACCACTGATTACAGTCTGGGTGTAGCTCGCGATAAAGATCGCGGGTGCCCCAATTGAGCAGGTGATTAAGCCATTCGCGCTCTTCGGGCAGAAACGAACATTTGCCGGTTTTCAGCCAGCGTTGCGCGTTCTTTTCACCGATTCCAATATCAAGATCGCCAGGCGCCACGTTCATGTCGCCGACTATGATCAGATTGTCAGAAGGCTTGAAATCAGATTTCAGGTAGGCCAGCAGATCAGCGTAAAACTTTTGTTTTGCCGGAAACTTTTCGGGATGTTCCCGGCTTTCGCCCTGAGGAAAATAACCATTTATAATCACCAGTGGCCTTTTGTTGACATCTACCCAGGTGCCGACGATCAGACGGCGCTGCGCGCCGGCAGGGCTGCCTGGGAAATTGCGTCTGACATCGACAGGCTTTTGCAGTGATAACAGGGCGACACCGTAGTGACCTTTCTGGCCGTAGACCTCGCTGTGATAACCAAGCTCGCTGATGGCGTCATAAGGGAATGCATCGTCTACGCATTTAATCTCCTGAACTGCGATAATGTCTGGCCGGTGCTTTTCGATCAGCTTCTGGAGCTGGTGAAGCCGTGCCCGTATGCCGTTGACGTTAAAAGTGACTATTTTCATGAGTGTTCCGCCTGCTGGTTAAATATGAGAATTTATATTATACTACATGGGTTAACAGTGCAAATTCACGGCGGAGTGCTTCATGATCGAAGATCTGGGTCAGTTGCGACGGCAGGCATTTATATATCAGCCGGCCGAAGGTTTTTACATCATTGCCGGCCGCACCAGCAATGACAACGAATTTATCAGCCTTAAGGCAGCGTCGCCGAATGACCTCTGGTTTCACGTGCGTGGCATGCCGGGCAGCCATGTGCTGCTGCGCTCAACCAGCGGCGAAGAACCTGATAAAAAGACAATCGAAGCCGCCGCTGCAGCAGCGGTCTGGCACAGTAAAGGCCGCAATGGCGGTATCACACCGGTTTCGATGACGCTGGCGCGTTTTGTCAGCAAGCCTTCAGGTTCGCCAAAAGGTACTGTGAGCATAAAAAATGAAAAGGTAATCAAGGTACGGCCTTCAGTATTACCAGAATACAATCCCGAAGCGGGTGGGGGATAAGACCAGTGAAATTCAAAATTCTTTTCTGTATGTGCTTTTGTTCAACGGTTCTGTTGGCGCAGCAGCCCGGTCAGCGCTTTCCCAACCGGCCGCGCCTTTTCCCCAGACTAAATCAGGACAGGAACAGGCCTCAACCAGGTATGCAGCCGGCTCCTCCGAATATCGATGCTGATGGAGATGGCGTTGTCAGTGAAGAAGAAATTCTTGCGGCCGTCAGAGGTCATTTGAATCATCAACGCGATAATAATCCTCAGGCTTACCGAAGAATATTGCGTCGTTTCGATGCCGACAATAATGGTGAGATAAGTGATGCCGAGGCTTTGGAAATACATCGCGACACTGAGCGCCGCATGCAGCAAGATGCTGCGAATGATCCCGGTCGGCCGATGCCTGGCGCTGAGCCGCGTGATGCCGGCAATCCTCAGCCTGGCGAGCGACGACTGCATGATAATGGCCTGTTGAAGGGCATAAAGATTGAAGGTCTGAACCTGAGCTCAGACCTCTGATTTACCGGACTATGCGACATTTGCCCTGAACAGGCAATGCCTTGCTTTCAGATCAGCGGGAACCGCCCGACAGTGTGTAATCACCGGGGTCGCCAGGTATGTAAAGCCGCGGCGGCCGGTTAGTTGCAAACCCTTTAAAAACGCTGTCGCCGGCAATGGAATAGCTGGTGACGTCGAGATTCTGCACGGCGAAAGAACAGTTCATCATCCATTGAACCTGTTCGTTATAAATGTAGCCGGCAAGATCGACCAGATTTGAGAGGCGGTCGAGAACAAGCAGGTCGCTGTTGGCAGCGCCGGTCGGTGGAACATACATCGCCGAGAGCACGAACTGACGGCTCTGCTGAATGTCGCTTATGATTCTGTCGCGTGTGACAAAAAACTGTTGATCATTCAGAATCATGGTGATTTCTGAGATCAGCAGAAATCGCAAAATTTCGTTGAGGTATTTGTCAGAGATGTCGTAGGGGTCAGAAACCTTCAGGCTGTTTTCGAGATTTCTTATGCCGGTGTAGATTTTGTCGACATCAGAATTCATTTTATCGCAAAGCCCCTGAAAAGAATCACCTGTCATGTCGCGCGAAGGAGATAACATTGCATAGGCTTCGGTATTGCGGAAAAACACTTCGCGCAGGGCGTTGAGAGCTGCTACAGAGGTGTTTTCGCTGGTGCTGCGGCAGCTCGCTGCGAGCTTTTTCATAACCATGAACTTGTTGGCAAATTCGCTGCGCTCATTGCCTGAAAAGGCATGCAGTGTGCCGGATATGGCCAGTATCAGCGCCATCATGACCAGGGGGCGAAGCATTTTCATAATTTCCTCCAGAATTTCTCGTTATTCTTTGTCCTGCTGTTCTTTTTTTTCTCGGAGCAGACGGGCTATTTCTGCTGTTTCCACGCGGTATGAACTGCTGCAGAAATGGCAGGTCACTTCAGGGATTTCATTTTGTTCGAGGATTTCTTCGAGTTCCTCTGCTGGCAGACATGAGACCGAATATAATACTTTCTCATGGCTGCAGGTGCATTTTGCCGCGAGAACGCGGCGTTCAAGAATTACCAGATCTTCAAGCCCAAGCATGTTGCTGAGCACTTCTATGTCAACTGCCTGGTCGAGAGCCTTTGCGATGGTTTTGTCGTTGAATCTTTCGAGGAGAGGGATGAAATTCTCCGACTGGCCTTCCGGCATTCTGCTCATGCAGAGACCAACAGCCCGGTGCAGGTAATGATCTCGACTGGTAGCGCTGATTTCGATGGCGGTGGGTTTTTGCTGATAGTCGTTGAAGTATCTTGCCAGTCCGTGTCTGAGATTCATGGGGTTGCATTGAATCTGATGCTGCGAAAGCACGCTGCTGCGGCTGGAATGAATTAATGTTAGGGCTCCGGCATCTCCGAGCACCTTCTGCAATGGAGTAGAGTCCGAGACATCGAAGTCGTTGAGTATTTTGATCATAGTGTAGCCGCGTAGATTGCCGTTGCGAGAGGCATCAACCAGACAGCCGCCGATTGGGCCGCTGACCTGCACCTGTAGCGAAATGCGCTCATCTTCATTGTGCAGGTTGGCAGATAAAAGCGCTGCGGCGACAAGGGCCTCGCCCAGAAATCTGCCGGCAGTTGGCCCCGAGAGATGCTTTTTTTCGAGGAGTTTAGCTGATTCTGTGACGTCGGCGAAGGTTAGAGAAATCATTTTCTCTCTGGAATAACCATAAAAAAGTTGATCCATGCTTAGCTCGAGCCTCATAGAAAAAATCGCCAGCTGCGCATCTGCGGCAGACACAACCGGTGCCGGTCTTGTTAAAAGCAGCGTATATTATACCTTCGCACACGACTTAATTCAATGATTAAATTGATGATTCTGGTAGAGTCGGTCTGGACGGATAACTTGTCATCTGCGTGCACAGGTTGAGTTATTTTTGCCGCTGTGCGTGCAAAAATTTCACATGTGCGAAAATTACACATGACTGGATTTGATAAAACTCGCATAATTCGGTGTTTTTAATGTTTTTGAATGTTGGCACGCTTATTGCTTATTAAGTGACAGTTCTTTGTCAACAAGAGACTGAATTGTCAGGTGCCACCGCGTAAGCGGTTGTTACAAACTTATGCTGTATATTTCGTAACATATCTGTCACACCAGGTTTTCTACAATTCAGTTTTTGTTTTTACGCTTAGTCGCGTCCCCGCGCGACTTCACGTATCCTCTCAAAAGATCCTCTCACTTTGCCCCTGGCTTTCTGACCAGGGGCCCTTTTTTTTAGCGAATTTTAATCTCTGCTTGTGAACTTTTATTCACGCAGCCATCAGGCAAAGTAGCACTATGAGCAGTGATGGAGTAATGAAATGCTGCCTGAAAATCAGTCTGTCAGTCGGCTATGACGGGAAGCGTAACTTCGAAGCGGCTTCCCTGGTCAGGAGCGCTTTCAAGCTTTATGCAGCCATTGAGCCAGGTGACCATTTTTTTTACAATGCTCAGCCCAAGGCCGATACCTCCGTATTTTCTGGTTGTGCCAAGGCTTACCTGAAAGAAAGCTTCAAAAATTTTCTCCTGATGATCTTTTGCTATGCCGATGCCTTCGTCTGCGACGATTATCTTCAAATCTGACACTGACTTCGTTACTTCAAGGGTTACGCTCGTTTTATTACAGAACTTGAAGGCATTAACCAGGAGATTGGTGATAATCTGCTGAATAACCTTACGGTTTGCCTCAATTTTGATTGCTTCATCGGGAATAATCTCGGTGTACTTACAGCCGATAGTTTTCTGGTGTGTGTTGCTGATCGATCGAATATAAGCAAGAATCTCGTCGAGAGAAAAAATTTCTTTTTCATATTTTAAGCGACCGCTTTCGAGCTGAGAAAACTCGAGCAGATCGTTAACCATCTGTTCGAGGTGATTTGAATTGACCTGAATCTCAGCTGCAACACCTGAAATCTGTTCGGTTTCTATGAGCTTTTCCAGGGTTTTGTCTTTTAGCAGGGCGCTGTAACCTTTTATAGCCGTCAGCGGAGTTTTGAGCTCGTGACTCATCAGTGCCAGAAACTCTGACTTGGCGCGACTGGCTTCCTCGGCTCTTTCCTTGGCCAGCAGCAGCTCATGCTCGGTCTTTTTTCTAAGCGCGATCTCCTGTTCGAGCAGGCTGATTTCTTTCTGCTTGTGCTGCGTTTCTTCGCGTGATTTCATCAATTCGAGAAGAGTCTTCTCAACGCTGTTCTCAAGACGTTTGTAGACAGCCAGCCCTTCGGTTTCACCAAAGAGTTCCATCAAAGTTACCGCCGGGGGCAGCTGATTCGTTTCAAGATTCATCAGCAGTTTGATCGTGTTTTCGCTGCGTCTGACGCCGAGGGCTACCAGCACATAACTCAAAGCGATAAGTATGTGAACCGGATTACCGGGAATATCGAGAAGTGGCGCTGACGGGAAAAAACCGGCATAAATTGCACAGCTGAAGCTGAAGAGAATCGTACCTATCGTTACCAGTCTGGCTGAATGAACTAGACGGCCTTTGCCGGATTGCCAGATGAAGAGGCTTACGGCAGAAATATAGCCGGCAGCGATTGAATAAAAAAAGCCAAAAAGAAATTCTTTTAGATTCGGTATTTTGCGTATGCTTTCCAGACTGTTGGCGCCAAAAATGCTTTTGATAATATCGAGGTTCATGAAGGCTGGTATGATGGCAAAAGTTAATACCATTGGCAGGAAATACAGTATGGGCTGCCTGGTGATCTTAACCTTACATACCTGAGCAAGAAAATAAATGCCCGGAAATGATAATATAATTGAAAAAACAAAAATCAGATTGGTCAGCGTATTTTGCTTGAACTCGGCTGTTTCGCTTACCCAGAGCAGATAATCAATTGAGTTGCCAATGGCAGCGCCGATAAAAGCGATCGCCCAGAAGAACATGTAGTCGCGTACAACGCTTTTGCTTCGCATGACTGCCCAGCTGTAAAATGCCTGCCCGGCCGCATAAATATTGAAGAACACAAACACGGCATAGAGAATCTTGCCGTGAAGAAAGCTGCCATATTCAATTCCGACCAGATAGCAGATCAGATAGGCAAGGGCAAAACAGGTTACCAGAATGGCTGCGATTGCTATTTCCTGCCAGAAACAGCGGGTCGAAAATTCCTGATAACGCGCCGCCTGTTCGTTTGCGTCAACATCGGCCTTATCGTTGAACGCTGGTAAGGCAATTGCCTCTTCGATCTGAGCCAGCAGCTGCTGGTTGACACAATTTCTCTCAATAGTCATTTTCTCACCATTATATTTTTGTTGTTCTGAAGCCAGCTGGAACTATTTCGTTATATTTATTGTATCAGAATTGCCGGATTTGCTTAAAGCATTTTTGTTCAATTATCAGCAAAGACTCTCGATGAGTTGTTCTGCCGCCTTCAAGCCGTCTACTGCCGAACTGACGATACCTCCGGCGTAACCAGCTCCTTCGCCGGTTGGGAAAAGGCCGCGCAGAGTTGGCGACTGGCCAGAGTCGTCGCGAAGAATGCGCACTGAACTTGAGCTGCGGGTTTCGGCGGCATAAACGACACAATCTGCGATGTTGATGCTGCCAAGTTCTCTCAGCATTGGCGGAATGGATTGTCGCAGGGTTCGGGTCACGAAATCAGGCAGAATGTTGTCGAAAGAAGCCGGCTTTGAGCGCGGGCACGATCTGTTGGCCGTGAGGCTGGCTGAAACTTTATCTGCAAGAAAATCGGCCAGCATAAGTGCCGGTACGACGAAGTCGCCGCCAGTTGCCGTAAATGCGGCTTTTTCAATTTTTTCCTGAAAGAGCATGCCGGCAAGTTCTTTGCCTGAAGCTGCGAAGGCCGGGTCGGCAAAGTCGCCAGGCTCAACCGGCACGATGAAGGCCGCATTGCCCCAGATGCTGTCACGGCCTGAATAACTCATGCCGTTGGTTGTGAGCGCGCCATGCTCCGATGCACAGCAGATGACCAGGCCACCCGGACACATGCAGAAACTGTAACAGGCTCTGGCATTATTTTCCGGGCGTCGGGTCACCCGGTAGCTCGCGGCTTTCAGTCGTGGATGTCCGGCGAAGCGACCGTATTGCGACAGATTTATCTGAGCCTGCGGGGCCTCGAGTCTGATGCCGACAGCGAGAGGCTTACTTTCGAGACTGGCGCATTTATTCTGGAGCAAACGGTAGACATCGCGGGCACTGTGTCCGGTTGCAAGAATCAATCTGTTGCATGACAGTTCTTTGTCGCCGCATTTAATGCCGACAATGGCGCCATTTTCGCAGATGAGATCGGTGAGTGCAGTATTGTAGAGGGTTTCGCCACCATTT
>Ga0123335_1006674_pt1 | contig 13306 bp, 11 predicted proteins | sample BiotimSIPDNA_2_FD_89707 | JGI IMG/M metagenome (GOLD analysis project Ga0123335, IMG submission 89707) | Anaerobic biogas reactor microbial communites from Washington, USA - Biogas_R2 time_0 SIP DNA | ecosystem: Engineered > Bioreactor > Anaerobic > Unclassified | place: Washington, USA... | reverse complement strand
GGAGAGTGTGTTATTCGCGTGGCTGGAGGATGAGGAGGAAGGGGAGATGAAAAAACTTAAGGGTAAATACACAGTTTATGTAGGTGACAGCATCATGACTGAGAAGAAAGTTTTCATCAACACCAATAAAGCCGAAAAAATATATGTCAAATACGAACCTGCTGCTGGGGATACAGGAACATACATAAATGCCAAATTGATTTACAGACCTGTATGGAGCAAAAAGGATGTTTCATGGCCGGCTACAACCTGGGGTAAAATAAACGTGAACACCAAAACGTATTTTGGATTGGATTCGTTGCCGGAAGGTAAATACACGGTGCTTTTAAAGAACAGGGATGACAAGGTCGATACGGTGAACTTTTATCTAAGGCCGAAAAAGTATGATTTTGCATGCTCGGTTTGTGGTAGGGATTTAAGCATAACAAAAGAAAAACTTGATTTAATATTTCCGAATGGAGAAAATATCACACCCACTTTAGCAGGTTATTTTAACACTGCACTAAAAAAAGCAGGATTTAATACATGTAAATCTCACGCTCATTTTTTTGCACAGTCTTATGTGGAGACAAATGGTTATACACAGCTAGCTGAAAATCCAAATTACAGATATGAAGGTGTTTTAGAATTACATAATCAGAAGAATGACGCAAAATTATTTTTCAATCAAGGATTTTTTGATAACAACACTCATTTAGATTATTTCCATTTTAAGGTATATAAAAACTTAAGCGATAGTACAGGGAATTATACAGGCCAGAATTATAAAACATTCAAATGGAAAAGTAGTACAACCGATACGGTTAGAGTACCTACCGGAGGTGATGCAGCTTATAAATTCACAAAAGGGAAGGGAACTTTTAACAAAGTAGACTTTACTAAATCAGAGAAGATTAGCAGAAACACACAATTACTTAGTATAATTTATGCCAATAGTTACGAAAATGGAGCCCCTGCAACGCAAGATGGGTATAATTACCGGGGACAAGGTGCAATGCATCTTACGTGGAGGGAAAACTACAGACGTGTTATACCTTTTGCTAAAGAACTTTTTAACGAAGATTTTGACTGGGTAAACCATCCCGAATATTTGGTAAACAAAGAGAAAGATGCTGTTTATTCTGCAGTGGCTTATTTTTACATGAGATTAAACAAAGATATCAATAAACTCAATGGGTGGGATATTAATAAAGTATCATATAATGTAAATGGGGGCTATATTGGATTGGATAAAAGAAAAGAGCAATTTACCAGATTATCAACAGAAGTATTTAACTTATCTGATTGCAAAAAATAAATATATATACCAATGAAAATACAAAATATTATCTTACTACTTTTTATCAGTTGTTATACTTATGGGCAAAATCCCGAATGTAACCAGCTTACAACAGGCGGTAAACGGGAAGTGCCAAAAGATGTATGTATTCCTGATGGGTATAATATCAGAGAAATCTTTAAATGTGAAGACGTTAATTTAGATGGTTTAGATGATTATGCCTTTACTTACACGAAAATCAAGCCCGCAGATGGAGATACAACGTATTTAGGCATTTACTACGCAACATCTGATACAACTTTTGCACTTAAGAAAGTTTACACAAACCTTTATCCAATTATTTTTATAAGATATGACCTTGCATATGTGGTCAAAGATTCATTGCTAAACGAGATACAAGGAAGATATAACGGTAATTATCCTCTTAACTGGATAAAATTTATAGATGGCAAAATAAAATTAAGCATTGTTCAAGCCTATAAAGAATCCTTAGTTTTGCATTTTGCTTATGATAAGGAAAAAGATGATTGGTTACTTACAGAAACAGATTTTAATGTAGAGTACGACGAGCAAGTAAAAACGACAAAGACTGAATACAAAGGAGACGAGCAAATATCAATTAATGAATTTAATTATTTTGATTGGTTGTAGCGGAAAACCTAAAAAGAGATTTGAGTTGGTCAAACGATTATGATTAATTCATTAAGCATTACACGGGGTAAGAACAAATCACTTCACATCATGCAGGACGTTCGATAGGGCGTCCTTTAGTTTTTTCTTGCCAATGGAAGGCATCAAGCATGGTGTAGATAGTTTTCTTTTCTTCATCGGAGAGCGTTTCCATCAGGGCATACAAAGCATACAATACAGCCGAAATAATGGCTGCTTTTAAGAAATAAACCATCATTCCGATTATTTCTTTTCGTTTATTTTTTTATCAAGCATTTGCCTCATCTTTTCCAGTTCTGAAAGGCTTATATCTTCCCCTTCCGTAAAGAAAGAGGCAAAATTTGCAACCGAACCATTAAAAAAATTCCTGATCACACTTTTAAAATGGTAGCGGAAATACTCACTTTTGGAAACCAATGGATAGTACTCGTTAACTCTACTATAAGAATTGTACCCGATAAACCCTTTCTTTACCAATACCCTGATAACTGTCGAAATAGTAGTATAGGCCGGTCTGGGCTCAGGAAACTGATCTACAATATCCTTCAGAAAAGCTTTTCCGAGCTTTCATAAATATTGCATTACCTGTTCTTCTGCTTTTGTCAGTTCTTTCATGAAACAAATATAACTATTTTAATCAATATATAACTATTAACATAGTAATGTTTTTATTTAAATAGTCACTGGCGGTGTTTCTATTATATTCCAGATTTTTGAATTCCTTATTTGGCAAAGCCTTCGAAGGTTTTTACTGTTTTTTTAAAATTTTTTACAAAGTAATATTTGGAGGAGCTAATCTTAATTTATACTTTAGCACACGAATTGACTATTAGTCATAAATTTTAATAGCGTACATTATGGGAATAGCTGAACGCAAAGAGAGGGATAAAAACAGGCGCAGGGAAGAAATTCTGTATGCTGCCGAGAAACTATTCTTCACCAAGGGTATAGAAAGTACCACCATGGACGATGTGGCCGAAAAAGCTGAACTGAGTAAGGGTACCCTTTACCTGTATTTTAAAAGTAAGGAAGAGATCCATTGGGAAATCACACAACGCCATATGGACCAGGTTATGGAAAGGATGAAGAATCGTCTTGACCCTGAAAAAAATGCCATAGAAAACCTGAAAATCATGGCTGAAGTTTTTATCGATCATTTTAATGAGGAACATGCGGTAGCACATTCCATCCTGTTTTTTCAGTCTGTTGATCTTAATAAGCTAAACCTCGATATTGATCAGATAAACAAGTCTTTCATTGAAAACTCACCCATCCATCTGGTAACAGAGTATGTGAGCAAGGGAGTTGAAGAAGGAATGATCCGGAATGATATCCCTGTGGAAGCATTAAGTACAACCCTCTGGGCCCAGTTAATGGGTGTTATGCAGATCATCATAATGAAAAAAGACCTTTTTGAACTGATCCATGTAAAAGGGGAAGATATTATTAAGAGCCATATTCAGATAGTGTTAAACGGAATTATCAGAAACCATGAAAAATAAAAGGGCATTCTGCATTATATTATTTTTTCTTTCTGTGTACCCTTCATATTGTCAGGATTTACAGCTGGAAAATTATGTGAGGACAGGATTGGAAAGCAACCTGGCATTGCTTCAGAAGCAGGATGACTTTGCAATGAGTCTTCGGGCTCTGAAATCGGCCGCAGGTTATTTTTTCCCGGATATTTCACTCAATGCCCGCTATACTGTGGCCCGGGGCGGCCGGGTTATAGAATTCCCGGTAGGTGATATGTTAAATCCTGTTTATAATACCCTCAACCTGCTTACTCAATCAGAGCAATTTCCTAACGTTGAGAACCAGGAATTCCCTTTTTACCGTCCCCAGGAGCAGGAAACGAAACTATCGCTTGTGCAGCCTGTATTTAATGCACAGATCATTTATAACTACCAGGTTGAGAAAGGTAAAATGATTTCGGAAAAGATTGGTGTAGATATTTATAAAAGAGAGTTGGTTAATGAAATAAAAAAAGCATATTACAATTACCAGAAGGCTGTTCAACTGAAGAAGCTTATGGATGAAACCCTCGTTCTTCTCACAGAGAATGTAAGAGTATCGAAAAGCCTGTTCAACAATGGTATGGTCACTTCTGATGTTATTTTCCGGTCAGAAGCAGAACTTCAGAAGATCAAAGCCAGCCTGGCCGAAGCAGAAAAAATGGTATCCGTTTCTAAGGCTTACCTGAATTTTCTGATAAACCGCCCACTGGAAACAGAAATTGAATCAGCTCTTAACGAGATCAGTTCGGGCGAACTTCCGGTACTTTCATCCGATGAACAGATCCATTCGGCATTAAATACCCGTGAAGAATTATTGCAGATCAATAATTATCAGTCAGTGGGTGATAAATATATTAAACTGGCCCGGTCATCCAATTATCCCAATGTCTACTTTGCAGTGAATTATGGAATACAGGGAGAAAAATATTCATTCACTTCGGATGATGACTTCATGCTGGCTTCATTAGTGCTGCAATGGAATCTTTTCCAGGGACTGAAGAATAATGCCAATGTTCAGCAGGCGAAAATAGCCAGTCATCAGCTTGAACTAAAAAGACAGGAAGTTGAAAGACAGATTGAAATGCAGATCATCGATGCCTCCTATGATCTTATGGCAGCCTCTGAATCTTTGGCGGCTTCGGAAAAGCAGTCGGAAGCTGCTGAAAAAGCATACAAGGTGGTCGAACATAGATATTCCAATGGACAAGCTGCTCTGATTGAATTTATTGATGCCCGGACAGCCATGACTACTAGCAAACAAAGCCTAATAATAATATATTTCGATTATAAAATAAAACAGGCTGGATACGAGCGTGTAACAGCCACTTCAGCCATATATTATTAACAAGTAAACACTGTCACAATGAATATAAAAGCTTTTTTCTCCGTACTGGTTTTCATTTGCCTTGTTACTCTCTGCTGCAGGAATAATGATGAAAAGACAAAGAACTCAGAAAAGATTATGGTCAGGACCATTAAACCAAAGAAAGTAGCAGTATCTTTTCCTGTAAGAGCAAGCGGTACTCTTGCATCGAAGGCAGAGATGAAATTGAGTTTTAAAACAGGTGGTATCATTGATAACATATATGTCGATGAGGGACAGGTTGTTAACCAAGGGCAACTTCTTGCTCAATTGAACTTTTCCGAAATCGGGACAATGACAGATCAGGCACGTCTTGGTTACGAAAAGGCAAAACGGGATCTGCAGAGGGCAGAAAATTTGTACAGGGATAGTGTCGCAACGCTTGAACAACTCCAAAATGCAACGACCGCCATCGAACTGGCGGCTTCGCAGCTAAAAATTGCTGAATTCAATGCCCAATTCTCAAAGATCGTAGCACCGGCGAAAGGGAAAGTGCTAAAGAAGCTTGCGGAAGAAAACGAGATGATCGCCCCCGGTTATCCTTTATTTCTGTTCAGTTCATCGGAGAGCGATTGGGTCTTACGCACCTCTGTTGCCGACATAGATATAGTAAAGATCGGAATCAACGATTCCGCAAAAATATGTTTCGATGCTTTTCCGGGCAGTACTTTTAATGCGGTGGTATCAGAAATCGCGAAAGCATCAGATCCTTACACCGGAACTTACGAAATCGAACTCCGGCTTACCCGCAAACATCCGTATTTTGTTTCGGGACTAATCGGAAAGGTTGAAATTACACCTTCCGATAAGAACGATTATGTGGTTCTCCCATTGGATGTAATCCATGATGCACATGAAATGGAGGGATATATTTATCTTGTCAGAGACAGCAGTTTTGAAAGAAAACATATCAGGTTGCTGAACCTTACCGACAGTCTGGTCTATATCCCCGGCGATTTCCTATTATCAGAAATCGTTATTTCCGATGGAGCTGATTATCTCATTTCAGGGTCTGTTATAGAAATTGTTGAGTAAATAAAATACCTGTATGAAACTTCCAAAAATTTCCATAGAAAATTACCAGTTCACCCTCATGGTTTTTGCCGCACTATTCATTGCCGGCCTTTACTCCTATTTCACCATGCCCCGCACCGAAAATCCTGATATTGTTATGCCGGGTGTATCTGTAATTGTTATCTACCCCGGTGCCAGTCCGGTTGACCTGGAAGAATTGGTTGCCATTCCCATTGAAGAAGCCGTAAATGAACTCGATGATATTAAGCGGATAAATTCTTCGATCGTCGACGGGGTGGTTTTTATAACGGTTGAATTTGATTTCGATGTCAATGCCGATAAAAAATATGATGATGTAGTGCAAAAGGTTAACAGTATCAGGAGCGACCTTCCCCCAGACATTTTAGATCTCAAAATGGTTCAATGGAGTTCATCGGACATTGCCATGCTACAGCTTGCATTGGTATCTGAAAAGGCTTCTTATGCTGAACTTGAAGATCATGCCGAAACTCTGAAGAAAGATATCGAAAGGGTCAGCGGTGTTAAAAAAGTTGAAATTGTCGCCTGCCCCGCCAGGGAAGTGAGAATATCTCTCGACCTCGAAAAAATGGCTCTTATGAATATCCCGATCGATCAGGTTGTCAATTCAATTTTAAGCAGTAATGCTAATATTCCGGGAGGTTCCATTAAACTTGGCAGCAAAGTATACAGCATAAAAACCAGTGGATCCTATGAAGACCTTGAGCAGATCAGAAGAACAGTTATAAGCTCCTATATGGGAAGACTCATCTATCTTGAAAATATTGCTCAGGTTGAGTTTGATTACGAAGATGTTAATTACGTAGCCCGCTTCCCCTTGGTAAGAAACGGCATGCGCACAGGGGAAAAAGCCATATTCATTACCATCAGCCAGAAAGAGGGATTAAATGTTCTGAAAATTGCCAGGGAGGTAAAAGAGAAGATCACTGAATATCAGAGGAACCTTGTAAATGGCATCAGGCTCGAGTATGCCTTCGATCAGACAGAAGGAGTAAAATCGCGCATTAGTTCATTTATGGGTAATATATGGCAGGGTATATTTCTGGTTGGACTTATCATTTTACTGATCCTTGGTCTGCGTTCATCATTGGTAGTTATTATTGCCATCCCGTTATCAATATTTATTGGATTGGGCATTGTTGACAGAATGGGATACGGGTTGCAACAGATTTCAATAGCAGGATTGATAATCGCCCTGGGAATGCTTGTCGATAATTCCATTGTAATGGTTGAAAACATTACCAGGCATATGTATCTGGGATTAAAGCCCAGAAAGGCATCTGTCACTGGTGCGTCTGAGATAGGATGGGCGATTGTAAGTTCAACAGTAACAACAGTGCTGGCATTTATTCCTTTAGCACTCATGCCTCATGAAGCAGGATTATTTATTAGAAGCCTTCCGGTGACCATCATTGTCACCTTGCTTGTGTCACTGATTATAGCTTTATCGCTGAATCCATTAATCACTGCTGTTTTTTTCACTAAAAAGAAAACAAAAGTTGGAAAGGAACAGCCAACAATTATGAGGAAATACCTTCAGAAATTCATTGAAGGACCCTACAGACGAACTATCAGGTATTCACTCGGTCATAGCATAAGAGTTTTGTTAATTGCTATTGGTGTTTTGGGGTTATCATTGTTTATGTTCCGTTTTGTCGGACTTAGTTTATTCCCGAAAGCTGAACACCCGGGATTTATGATAAGAATCAGACTTCCTGAAGGGGTAAATCTTGATAAAACTGCAGCTGTGGCCGGTTATGTTGAGTCAGTTCTGGATACAATTCCGGAGATACGAAGTTACGCAACGAATATCGGCCATGGCAATCCCAGAATTTATTACAATGCCCTGTCTGAAACCTACAAAACACATTTTGCAGAAGTTTATGTTGCCACCCATGAATATGATCCGGATGAATTCGACATATTGGTAAATAAGCTCAGAGAACTATTTGCCGGATATCCTGGGGCAAAAATAACCATTAAAGAATTTGAACAGGGGCACCCCATAGCAGCTCCCATACAAATATATCTGACCGGAAAAAACCTGGATAAGCTATCTTCCATATCGCATGAATTTGAAAATCATCTTATACAACAGGATGGGGTGATTAACGTAGTGAATGAACTAACTAAAAATAAAACCGAAATATATTTTAAAATAAATCGCGATAAGGCAAATATGTTCGGAGTACCTATTCATGTGATAGATAAAACCATCAGGACTGCTCTCACGGGAATAGCCATATCAAAGTACCGTGACAAAGACGGTAAAGATTACAATATCACAGTTCGGCTTCCAATTGAAGAAAAAACGAACCTTTCGGATATTGATAAAATAAATGTTACATCCCTGTCTGGCAAGACCATTCCTTTAAGGCAAGTGGCAAAAATTGAATTCAGGCAATCGCCGAGTATAATAAATCGATACAACATGGACAGAACTGCCGAAATAAGAGCCGACCTTATAAAGGGATATGTGATTGATGATGTAATGGAACCCGTATTGTCGAAACTGGAGTCTTACCCGTTTCCTTCAGGTTACGGGTACCACATAGGAGGTGAACTGGAAAGCCGGAGTGACACTTTCAGTGGATTAAACTATGCTATTATCCTTGCATTGATTGCAGTATTTGCTGTTCTGGTGCTTCAGTTCAAATCTTTCGTTCAACCTTTGATCGTGTTTATAGCGATACCTTTTGCTATCATAGGAGCAATATGGGCACTACTGATTACAGGAAACACTTTTTCTTTTACTGCTGCCGTAGGATTTACAAGCCTTGTGGGAATTGTAGTTAATAATTCAATCCTTATGGTCGATTATATTAATTTGCTACGTAAAAATGGCACCCCCTTGAATATTGCCTTGCAGACTGCAGGTGAAACAAGATTTACCCCCATATTTCTTACTTCAACGACAACCATTCTGGGGCTTCTGCCCCTGACATTACGCGGAGGTACTCTATGGGCTCCGATGGGATGGACAATTATCGGGGGATTACTGATTTCTACGGCGCTGACTTTAATTATGGTTCCAGTTCTATACAGACTTTTTGTCAGGGAAAAGCCGTAAATTAATTGAGAGAAATTAGATTGTATCAGCAAACTTATTCAATTTAATCAGAGATTTCGGGTATACTAGCAAGGGGTAATAATGTTATATAATCCCGGATCCGATTTGCGACAAAAAACCTGTTAAAGTCCATCTGACTGCAGTATCAGATTTGGACTCATGAGAATCAATTAAAATAAGTTTCACTCTATATCATCTATAAAAAATTAGTACTATGTATTGCATAGTTCTAATTTTATTATATATCTTTGCATAGGATAATACTTAGGGTATGTCTTTTTTAAAAAATAAAATATTCGTCGTTGCTTCCATTTTCTGTGGATTGGCGCTCATTATGAATATTTCAGGGACGGTTAAGAAGAATATGATAAAGGAAAAAAACGAACTTGAATTAAAACCATCTGGACAAGAATTTCATTTAGAAAATACCGGAGAACATTTAACTGTTATGGATTCAACAAGCTTAGAAAATAAAATCCGGTTTACATCGAATGGAATTCAGATACTATTCTAAAAAAAATCTACACCATGAATAAAACGATGACAGTGAATATAGCAGGTATGGTTTATCATATTGATGAAGATGCGTTCTTCATCCTTAACCAATATCTGAATAGGGTAAAAGAAGAACTTAAAGATACAGATGGGGGAAATGAAATATATCTCGATATAGAAACCAGAATCGGAGAACTCTTTTCGGAAAAGATCAGACTGAACAGACAGGTTATCACTGCTTCAGATGTAAAAGAGGTTATTGCTGTCATGGGTGAACCATCGGATATATCAGGATCGGGAAAGAAAATGAGTTATGACGAAACCTATTCTCGGAGGTATAGAAGAATGTACAGGGACCCTGAAAATAGGCTGCTTGGCGGAGTATGCAGCGGCCTTGCAGCATACTGGGGCATGGACCCCACTCTGCTGAGATTAATATTTATTATTCTGGCCATTTTTGGAATGGCAGGTGTAATAATCTATATTATCCTGTGGATAATTCTTCCCGAAGCACGGACTGTCGCACAGAAACTTGAAATGCGGGGCGAAAAAGTCAACCTTTCAAATATGGGCGAATTTTTCAGAGAGGAATTTGATAATGTAAAGAGAGGGTTTAAGAAATAGTAGCTATGAAAGCAGAAAACTCCAAAGCCCAGATGCGTAAAGGCATCCTGGAATATTGTATACTACTCATCCTTGAAAGGGGCGATGCATATGCTTCTGACATCATCCATAAGTTAAAAGAGGCGCAGTTGATTGTGGTTGAAGGTACTTTATATCCATTGCTGACAAGACACAAAAATGCAGGCCTTCTTAGCTACAGATGGGAAGAGTCTACTCAGGGTCCGCCCAGAAAGTACTATGCCCTCACTGCAGATGGAAAGGCGTTTCTCGGAGAACTTGACATAGCCTGGAATGAACTTGTTGAGGCCATTGAAGGTATCAAAAAAAAACCGCTGACAATAGACCATGAAAAAAACAATTAAAATTAACCTGAACCAGCAATTGTTCGATCTGGATGCAGATGCTTACGAAAGATTAAAAAAGTATCTTGATTCTTTGGGTGAGTATCTTAGGAAATCTGATAACGGAGCTGAAGAAATTCTGCAGGACATTGAACAAAGAATTGCTGAAATATTAACAGGGAAATTACAGAAAACCAAACAGGTAGTTACGCTGGAAGATATTGAAGAAGTAATCCGCCTTATGGGAACTGAAGAAGATTTTGCCGGTTCTTTGGAACCCGGGGATGCAAATGATTTTTCAGAACCGGAAGCTAATGTTAATGATGATACTGACTTTGACAGGCAAAGCAGAAGATTGTTTCGGGATATAGAAAATAACATGATCGGCGGGGTTTGTTCAGGTCTCGCTGCTTATTTTAACGTTGATCCGGTCTGGATCCGACTGACATTTGTAATTTTATTTTTCATAAACCTGATAGGACTTATCATTTATTTAATCCTTTGGGTAGTTGTTCCCCCTGCCATTACAACTGCACAAAAATTGCAGATGCGCGGAATTCCCGTTACAATCAATAATATTCATGATTCTGTAAAATCTGAATTTAACAAGGTAAAGGAGAATTTCAGATCTTATACGAAATCTGAGAGTTATAAGAGGACCCGTGATTCAGTTGCGGAGATTGTAAGTGTCTTAGGTGATGTGGTCCTTACAATCCTCAAAATAGTATTAATAGTAATTGGGGTATCGCTTCTTGTTGCTGTCATTGCTGTAATTCTCGTATTTACGGGTGTATTTTCGGCTGGCTTTCATGACTGGAATTTGCCTGAAATTTTTAATCCAGATAATCTGCATCCTGTTTTTCACGACATCAACTTATTTTCAGTATCGCTGGCACTTGTAATAATCATCCCCGTAATAGCGATGCTGACCTTTATTATCAGGCTAATTTTCAATGTAAATACCCGTAACAATATACTATCTGCCTTTGCCTGGACTATCTGGGCACTTGCACTGGTTTTTCTTATTGTCGGTTTTTTGATCGATCCACCTTTAAGACATAGTTATAAAGAAACCTATCCCATCAGTATTCAGGCTAATAAACCACTTTATATTGCTTGTGATGAACGGTCAATATCGGATGCCCCACTGACTTACTATACAATTTTCGGAAAGCAGATTAAATATGATAAATGGAACGACAATCTTTACCTGACCCCTAAAGTCCAAATTAAGCCCTGGCAGAATAATTATGCTGAAATGGAGATTGTCTACCATTCGGCTTTTAGTTTCTTAAATGAAGATTTCAGAAGGGATTTAAATTTCAACTGGATGATAAATGATTCTATAATTTCTATTGATGACTGTTTTACAATAGATGATGAAGATATCTGGATGTTTCCGGGTGTAACGACAACCATCTATGTACCCGATAACCAGATATTACATATCGATGGAAACCTTTCCCATATTCTGATTGATAAGGAAATGATTTACGGTACTTTTACGACCCTCAAATGAATTACACTCTGTACTATGCACCAGGATTTGCGGAAAATCCCGGGCATCGGATAAATCTTACTTTCTGAAACCGCTTTTCGACATACTTTCATTAATATAAATCTTGGAGTCCGCAGTCGAAGCCATAAATCCAATCTAAGGAAACCCTTAAGGTCAACTTCCGTATATATTTGAAAGTTTTTTCCGGATATTGGAAATTAATAATGGGGGAAGCCGAAAAACCAAAAGAGTAGGCTATTAATAATTCATATGTTATGAAAGTTATTACAAAAGTTGGGAGCAAATTATTTACAATTTTCCTTGCAATTACAATGCTTACATCATGCTTTAAAGATGATGAAAAAGGCAATTCGACGATCTCAGGTACGATTATTGATTCACAAACAGGGCAAGGGATAGCTGGTGCTGATGTTGGATTTACAAAAGACAACTCCATCTCAGAAGTCAGTGATGTAAACCTGAAGGCAACCACAAATGCTATTGGTGATTTTACCATTACTGGGGCAGCAACCGGAACTTACAGGATGATAATCGAAGTGCCGGGAAATTTTTCTCGTATTATCGATGATATTAATATCACTGATGGAATCAATACGTTAGGGGACTTCGTTTCTGTAGCCCCTCCGTCAGCCGGTAGTATCAGAATAGTTCTTTCTTGGGGATTATCGCCTGATGACCTTGATGCACATCTCACAGGTCCTTATTCTGACGAATCAAGGTTTCATATATATTACAGCTACCGGGAAACCGATGATGGTTATGCAAATCTTGATGTAGATGACATTTCAAGCTATGGGCCCGAAACCATTACGATTAATGATTTTAATGACGGGATTTACAGATATTCTGTATTTAATTTCGAAGACCAATCGATGGCAGGCCTTGAGGGTATCTTTGATTCTCCTGCAAAGGTTGAAGTTTATACTTCAAACGGTCTGGTAAATACATTTTATCCTCCTACAACCAGCGGATCAGAGGGTAATACCTGGTGCGTTTTTGAAATTATCGTAGTCGGTGGTGAATATACTATCGAACCAGTAAATAATTATGTATATTCAGATTATTCAAGTGCAGTTACTAAATAATTAAGATAACTGGTTAACTAAGGCTGGCCTTTCCGGTCAGCCTTTTTTATTGTCACAATGCTCCCCTCCTTAAGGAACGATATAATGCCCAAAATCTTTTATTTTCATAGGAAAATACCGTTATTTGTCATCTCAAAAAATGTAGCCAGATGAAGAACTTTTCCACGCTCAATACACTTTCCGGCTGGATTGTTTTTTTAATAGATTCCTTCACGTTCTTATCAACCCTGAAGCCAACAGCAAGCATCTGGGACTGCGGCGAGTTAATTGCAGCATCATTTAAACTCCAGG
>Ga0123335_1006667_pt1 | contig 13319 bp, 12 predicted proteins | sample BiotimSIPDNA_2_FD_89707 | JGI IMG/M metagenome (GOLD analysis project Ga0123335, IMG submission 89707) | Anaerobic biogas reactor microbial communites from Washington, USA - Biogas_R2 time_0 SIP DNA | ecosystem: Engineered > Bioreactor > Anaerobic > Unclassified | place: Washington, USA... | reverse complement strand
TTTTGAAATGCAAAATCTTCATCTGTCGCTTGTAAAGAGTGATAAAGAGACATAACCGGTGGTTATTTCACTATGGCAACTTTTCTTTTCGATAAATTTATATTTGGCCCGGTAAAAAGCCGGCGACTAGGTGCATCGCTGGGTATTAACCTTTTGCCCTTAGAATCAAAATATTGTAATTTTAATTGTATTTATTGCGAATGTGGCTTCACTCCAAAAGTTCATACACAAGTAAAGACAAAACTTCCTGCGAGGGTTGAAATACATGATTTGCTGGCAAAAGAGTTAGCTGAAATGAGGAGCAGCCTTAAAATTATCGATACCATTACTTTTGCAGGAAATGGTGAGCCCACCTTACATCCTGAATTTGCAGAAATAGTTGATGACACTATCATGTTGCGTGACCAACTCTTTCCGGAGGCAAAAATTGCAGTACTTTCCAATGCAACCAGGATTGTACAACCATTTATCCATAATGCATTATCCAAAGTTGATTATAATATTCTGAAACTTGATTCTGTTAATGAAGAAACCATACGCCTCATAAATTGTCCTTCAGGGAATTTCAACCTTTCTGTCATACTGGAAAATCTCGGAAATTTTAAAAATCTTACAGTTCAATCCATGTTTTTCAGGGGAATTTATAAAAACAAGCCTGTTGACAATTCAACAGGACCTGATGTAGATGCACTCGTTGAGACAATTTCCGGGTTAAATCCCGAACATGTGATGTTATATACTATTTCAAGAGATACTCCGGTTGATAATCTCAGGAAAATTAAATCAGTGGAACTGGAGGAAATAGCAGAAAAATTCAGAAATAAAGGTCTTGATGTTTCTGTTTCATCATGAATCCCAGTAATTCCCCCGCAAAAACCAAAGTGCTTGTAGTACCACTAAATTGGGGACTAGGGCATGCAACAAGACTCATACCTGTTATCAGAGAATTGCTTTCAGCGGGTATGAAAGTAATAGTTTCCGGGAGTGATAATCATAAAAAGATATTCAGGGAAGAATTTGGCAACCTTGAGGAAGTTGATCTGCCATTTTTAAGAATCAGATTATCAGGAGGGATGCTCCAGTTGCTAACCATTGCCTTTCAAATACCGCGCTTTTTATTTCAGATACGGAAAGAGCATGTGGCTTTGAAATACCTGATCCGTAAACATAATATTGATATTATAATTTCTGATAATTGTTATGGACTCTGGAACCATTCAATCTGTTCTGTTTTTATTACACACCAGTTGCATATTAAATTACCTGCCATCCTCATGTTTCTGGAGAAGCCCCTGAACAACCTTAATCACTATTTCATAAGTAAATTCGATGAATGCTGGATTGCAGATAAGTTTGAAAACCATGGTTTTGCAGGAGATTTATCCCATCCACCATCTGTTAAGTTTAAGTCCAGGTATATCGGAATATTATCGCGGTTTGATCCATGCAAAAACGAAACCCTGCCTGAAAGGTCAAAAAAACTGATTCTCTTCATCCTTTCAGGTCCCGAGAGACAACGCACGCATTTTGAGAATATAATTATCAGGGAAATAGAGCGCTTTAACGGAAATTATGATCATATACTGATACAAGGGTTACCGGATCATGCAGCAATGAGATCCGGAATATATATTCCATTTGCTGATCCTGCTGAATTAAGAGACCTCATCCTCAAAGCCGATATTGTGATTTGCCGTGGTGGTTATAGCACCATTATGGACCTTGTCACACTGGGAAAGGCAGCTGTACTTGTGCCCACACCTGGTCAAACAGAGCAGGAATATCTCGCTACCTATCTGTCGGAGAAAGGTTTTTTTCAAATGTGTACGCAGGATTCGTTCAATCTTAAAGCAATACTTACAAAATATAGTTTATCTCCACTTTCACTGCCGGTCTGTATGCCTGATAGTTCCCTGGCCGACGCAGTAAAAAGCTTACAGGTTGTTTGACCAGGGCAACAACAAGGACATAAACAAACAGACAATCAGCAAACCAGTGAAGAAGCCGGCTGCAATCTGTACATGATTGTGCACCCTGAGTGTTAGTCTTGCCGATGCTACAATTCCTGAAATTATAAGAGATAGCGACAAATAGAAAGTCATATCCAGTGAATAAATAAGGGAAATCATAAATATTAAACCTGTTATTCCTCCTAGACCTGCCATGTGCAGGCTAATTTTCCAGAATAATGATATCACCAGGAGCACTACCAGGACTGTAAAACAGGAGAGAAGGAAAATATCAATAATTCTTATTGAGGTATATTTTGAAACAAGGTAATAACCCAGGTAAAAACATAAAGCAGTAAAAAAAAGAGGGACTATCCTTTCCCTTCTTTCAGACATAGAAATACTCTGAATGCTCTTATAAAGGTACATTACCGGCAAAATAGCAAGTGGTATGATTACTGTACTTAACAATATAATTGAGTAAATAAACTTTTTGTACCCCTGGGGAATAATAGTAATATACTGGCTGGTATTGAAGATGATCAGAATCCCTATAATAGTTAAAAATATAGGATGAAACAGATATGATAAAAAGCTTGCTATTTTACTAACCATCTGATCGTAATTTAAAGCTCCTTCCGGAGTCTTGCCACAGGGATATTAAGTTGTTCGCGATATTTAGCAACCGTACGTCTGGCAATATGATACCCTTTTTCCTGAAGAATTGCTGCTAACTGGTCATCGGTAAGAGGTTTTCTCTTTTCTTCATTACCAATACAATCCTGAAGGATTTTTTTGATCTCACGACTTGATACTTCTTCCCCGGCTTCAGTCTGCAGACCTTCTGAGAAGAAGTATTTAAGCGGATATATTCCAAAATTGGTTTGAATATATTTACTATTTGCCACACGTGAAATTGTTGAAATATCCAAACCTGTAAGATCGGCTATATCCTTAAGGATCATAGGCTTTAAAAATGTTTCATCGCCTTCAAGAAAATATTCCCGCTGATATTCAATAATTGCGTTCATTGTAACCAGAAGCGTATTCTGCCTTTGTTTTATTGCATCGATAAACCATCTGGCGGAATCAATTTTTTGTTTTACAAAAGCAATGGCTTCTTTCTGCTCGACTGAAGGCATATCTTTATTATGCACATAAGATTGCAGCATTTCCTGGTAGGTGCGGCTAATCCTCAGGTCAGGAGTATTTTTTGAATTCAGGCTTACGAGGAGTTCACCATCATTGTTTTCCAGGATGAAATCAGGGACAATAATCAGGGTAGATTTGTTGAGAGGATCGCTGAATGCACTGCCAGGTTTAGGGTTAAGCTTAAGTATTTCATCAATGGCCTCTTTAAGTTCGTCTTCTCCGATACCCATGCGGGCCTTGATTTTATCATAGTGTTTTTTTGTGAATTCGTCGAAATGGTGACGAATGATTTTTTCAGCCAGGATAATAATTTCATCTTCCTGATCTTTCGCTCTGATCTGTAAAAGTAAGCATTCCCTGAGATCACGGGCCGCAATGCCAATGGGATCGAAATCCTGTATGATATGTAAAATATCCAGCAATTCCTCTTCAGAGGTAGTGATATTCATTGAAAATGCCAGGTCGTCAACAATGGCAGATAGTTCCCTTCGCAGATAACCATCTTCATCAATATTTCCGATAAGATACTCTGCCAGGGAGTGTTGCCTTTCATCAAGTTTCCTTAATCCCAGCTGGGCTCCAAGAAATTCATGAAAAGTTGATCCTGTGGAAAAAGGTATTTCCTCTCTTTTATCTTCTTTCGAATAATTCTGTGCTTCTAACCTGTATGAGGGGATGTCTTCCTCGTTCAGATAGTCTTCAAGCGAAAATTCATCATTCTCTTTATCCAGCTCCTCAGAGGTCATTTCTTCCTCTGTCAGTTCAGGTTCCTCATCCTCAATGCCTTCCTCCAGAATAGGGTTTTCTTCCAGCTCTGCTTTAATCCTCTGCTCAAGCTGCATAGTAGGTATTTCCAGCAGCTTTATCATCTGTATCTGCTGTGGTGAAAGTTTTTGCAGGAGTTTTTGTTGTAATTTCTGTTTTAACATTGGACCTCCGGATATTTCAACACCCTATGCCAGCTAAATGTTTTCAGGTTCCTCTAAGTTAAAAATCATACAGCTATTACATTAGCTGTATTTGGGTTATAAAAATAGAAAAAAAGCCAAAAAAAAGAGACTTTTTAGGGTAATACTGTTTTGCAGCTCAGGTACAGCCTATAAAAAATCAGATCAGAATTCAGCATTCTTAGGCGTCCGTGGGAAAGGAATAACATCACGGATGTTTGTCATTCCTGTAGTAAACATAACCAATCTTTCAAAACCGAGGCCAAAACCACTATGGGGCACCGAACCAAATTTGCGGGTATCTAGATACCACCAATAATCCTTGAGGTTTAGTTTCATCTCATTGATTCGTTCCACAAGTTTATCATAATTTTCCTCACGCTGAGAACCACCGATGATTTCGCCAATTCTGGGTACCAAAACATCCATGGCAGCCACTGTATTCCCATCGTCGTTTTGTTTCATATAAAATGCCTTGATCTGCTTGGGATATCCTGTCATGATCACAGGCTTTTTGAAATGTTTTTCCACCAGATACCGCTCATGTTCTGTTTGTATATCAGCGCCCCATGTTACGGGAAATTCAAACTTATGACCCGACGCTTTCAGAATTTCGACACCTTCGGTATAGGTTATCCTTTCAAAATTATTGCTGATGACAAATTCGAGATTAGGACGGAGTTGATTATCATACATACCGGTAAGAAAATCAATATCCTCCAAGCAATTTTCAAGGGTATACCGGATCACATACTTCAAAAAATCTTCAGCCAGGTCCATGTTGTCGTTAATATCATAAAAAGCCATTTCAGGTTCTATCATCCAGAATTCAGCAAGATGACGTGGTGTATTTGAATTCTCAGCCCTGAAAGTAGGTCCAAATGTATAGATTTCAGCCAGTGCCATAGCACCGAGTTCTCCTTCCATCTGACCAGATACTGTGAGTTTTGTTGGCTTACCAAAGAAATCTTTCGAATAATCGACTTCATTGTTTTCGCTAATTGGAACCTTTTTCAGATCGAATGTTGTAACATTGAACATTTCGCCTGCACCTTCCGCATCTGAACCGGTAATGATGGGTGTATGCAGATAAAAGAAACCTTTTTCGTTGAAATATTTATGTATGGCAAAAGCCAGGGCATGCCTTATCCTAAGTATAGCACCAAATGTGTTTGTCCGGGGTCTCAAATGAGCTATCGAGCGGAGAAATTCCATCGAATGTTTTTTCGGCTGCAAAGGATATTCTTCAGGATTACTATCGCCAAGAATTTCGAATGAACTTACTTCGATTTCAACCTGCTGGCCTTTCCCCATCGATTGCACAAGTTTACCACTAACAGCAATTGATGCGCCGGTTGTAATCCTTTTCAACTGTTTCTCATCGAATTTTTCAAAATCAATAACAGCCTGAATATTATTGATAGACGAACCGTCGTTAATATGTATGAACCTGTTGCTACGAAATGTGCGTACCCATCCCATAACTTTTACTTCATCTCCCGGTTTCCCTGATGATAACAGTTGCCTGATTTTTGTTCTTTTCATAATATCCTAAAGGTGAAAATTTGTGCAAAAATAACTTCTATTATTGCATCCTTCCAAGAAATAGAAGTTTATTTTAAAAAAAGCTTAAAACAATGATGGTTTTAAAATTGAAAAATGCTGTCTCCGTCTGGGAATACAAGAAATTGGCCTTCGGATAGCCTAATATTTATGGGAACAATCAATAAATTACATATCCTGAAGCCGTTAAGCGTCCGTAATTCTGACGAAACTTGCAGATAGATAATAATTTCATATATTTCAACCATAATTATCCTAAAATTAAAGACAAGCAAGGGGATACATCATAAACCTGCTTTATATTAAAAATACAACACAACAAAATGCACGTGAGTCCTGGCTGTAGCGCAAATGCTATAGTTATGCCGCTCCCGTAACTATGAATTTTCAAACCTAAACATACACCATATGAAAAATCACTACATCATTAGTATCTATGCACAATTTATTATTGTTGCTGTAATTCTTCTCATGAGTTGTTCAGAGCGTGATGACGGGCAGCAACCCGTTGGTCACCTGCGGCTGATACCCGGTATTTCGGTTGAAGTCCATGATATCTACAGTAACCTGAAGGCGGCCTCGACAGACGATTTCAGCATCGAAATCTTCAATGAATGGGATTTACTTGTCAAGTGTTACGATAATACCTCTGAAATGCCGGAAATAATTGATCTGAAAGAGGGTAGTTATTATGCAGTAACCCGGTCGGACAATAATCAGCCAGCCGCTTTTGAAAATCCATATTATTCAGGTCGATCGGAAATTTTTAATATAAATGCAGGAGAAACAACGACCGTGACAATAACAGCATCTCTTGCCAATATTATGGTTACTGTAATTTATGCCCAATCCGTTATAGAAGGATTTAACTCCTACACAACAAATATCAGGAATTCAGGAGGAAATCTGATTTTTGACCAGGAAGAAACCAGGGCAGGATATTTCGATCAGGGACCATTGGAAATAAATGCCCTCCTCACATATGATAATGGCAGTGGTATTGAAGACACCCTGATCTTAAACGGTCAAATAACAGAGCCGGAAGCAGGGAAGCATTATGAAATTCATGTGGAGGCTATCCAAACAGAAGGAACAGGTGCTTTTGCCATTATCCTCGATTATACTTTCGAAACTGAAATTGTATCCATACAGCCACCCATGCGTTATGGTGATCTTCTGATCACAGAAATTATGTTTGATCCCTACAGTTTAAATGATTCTGAAGGGGAATGGTTTGAGATCTATAATAATTCACCCTATTCCCAGAACCTGAGAGACCTTGTAATCCGCAGGGGTTCAAATAATTCCTTTCATATTATTTCTTCAGATATTATCATGAATTCTGGTTGTTATGCTGTGTTTGGTAGAACAAATAATGCTACCGATAATGTAGATTATACCTATGAAAGCATTAGTCTCAATAATACAAATGAAAACCTTATCATCAATAAATACGGAAGCAACGGCACCGATGGGGAGATCATATGCAATGTACATTATGGAACGGATGGTTTTCCAACTGGTTCAACGGGTAAATCCATACAATTAAATCGTGGGATTAGTTTGGCTGATGCTGCCCTGCTTGGTTCAAACTGGTGCCTTAGTACTCTGGCTTACAGTACTGGCGATCTGGGAACTCCTGGCACCGAGAATAGTATTTGTGAATAACTATATTTTTTTTTCAACAAGCCCTGTTAATTCCAGGGCTTGTATTCTTTCCTGCAATTTAAGGCAGATCTGACTTGCATAATTTTTAATATTCTCCTTTAAATTCCAGACAGTCAACCCTTTTACTGCATCATCAACCAGATCCATATACCACTCCATGAGTTCATCATTAATGTCAGGGCAGCCCGCAAGCCTGATAATTGTGGAGCTTATATTCATGGCATACATGGAGCAATCAAAACCTATCTCCTCAAGTGAGTAGATAAGCCTTTTATTTCGTAATTCTTCCATTACCAGACGCATAATTAAATCTTCCTTACACATTCTTATCAAATATTATAGATTATTGGAATGTTGCCTGACCTTTTAAAAATAATAATTTCAAAAATACAGATTTTTTTCTATATAATTCTTATATTTACAGAAATTTTTCTATATGGGAACAATAGACAGGTTGGAAAAGTTTATGCTTTCAAAAAATATCAACAATAATCAGCTCACTGTAAAAGCTGGTTTGTCGGTAGGATTAATAGGGGCAGCCCGGAAAAAACGGACAGGGCTTCATTCCGAAAATATTGAAAAAATTCTATATGCATATCCCGAATTAAATCCTACGTGGCTATTGACAGGTAAAGGCTCTATGGAAATGAACACAAACTATAATGACATTGAAGAAACCCTCTCTATGGTCAGTGAAGACGAAACCAATTATAAAACATTGATAAATGAACTTCGTGATACAATATCATTACTGAAGGATCAGCTTGCAGAATCAAAAAAAGACAGGGAATTGCTCAGAAAATTAATAGCTGAGAAAAAATCATGGTCGGAAAACAAATCTGATACATGATATTAATCTTTTATATATTCGTTATAGACCATCGCAATACCATCATCGAGGGAAATTTGTTCCTTCCATCCGAGATCATGAAGCTTAACGACATTCAGTAATTTCTGTGGTGTGCCATCGGGTTTATTTGCATCCCAAACCAGATCGCCATTGAATCCTGTTATTTTTTTCACCTTCTCAGCAAGTTCCCTGATGGTGAGATCACGACCGGTACCAATGTTGATGTGTGTATTCCTGATTTCCTTTGATTTTTCACTTCCTACATTTTTTTCACGGTTTTTGACAAGATGCTCAAAATCAATGTTTTCCATAATAAAAACACATGCGTCGGCCATATCATCTGAATGCAGGAATTCCCTTTTTGGTTTGCCTGTACCCCATAGCGACACACTCACTGTGCCGTTCCGGTCCACAATACCGTACTTTCCCATCATACCAGCAATTGCATCTATTGAAGAATTTCCGTTAACACCCTCAACGGGACGTTTGTTAAAGTCTTTACAGATGTTATCCCAGTTATTATTTTCCAAACATTTTCCAAGGTGCATTTTTCTTATAAGTGCTGGGAGAACATGAGATTTTTCAAGATCGTAATTATCGTTAGGCCCATAAAGATTTGTGGGCATCACGGAAATAAAATTCGTATTATACTGAATATTATAACTTTCACATAACTTGATACCGGCAATTTTTGCCACCGCATAAGGTTCATTGGTATATTCAAGGGGATCTGTAAGCAGATACTCCTCAAGGATGGGCTGGGGGCATTCTTTCGGGTAAATGCAGCTGCTTCCGAGAAAAAGGAGTTTTTTTACTCCATGCTTATAACTGTTATGTACAACATTGTTCTGGATCATCAGATTTTCATAAATAAATTGTCCCCGGTAAATGTTATTTGCAACAATACCCCCCACTTTTGCTGCAGCAAGCAGAACATATTCAGGCTTTTCCTTACTGAAAAAATTATCCACGGCATGAGGATCCATAAGATCAAGCTCCTGGATACTCTTTCCAATAATATTTGAATATCCTTTTTTCCGCAGATTACGGACCAATGCGCTGCCAACAAGACCAAGGTGGCCAGCCACATATATTTTGCTGTTCTTTTGCATATCCTGTATATTTATCGGGATATATTAGAACGTCCTCTATTCGAAATAGTTTAAAATCTTATACCCGCCTTTGCCAAGGTATTGGTCTTTTTGCATCAGTTTAATATCAGATTGCACCATTTCTTTTACCAGCGATTTTAAGTCGTATTCGGGCTCCCAACCAAGTTTTGTTTTTGCTTTTGTCGGATCACCAATCAGAAGGTCTACTTCAGTTGGCCTGAAATAGTTTTTATCAACGGCAAGTACCTCTTTTCCGACAGGAAGTTTATACATGGGGTTGGTGCATTTTGATACAAATGCTCTCTCATTATCATGTTTACCCCTGAAGTCGAGTTCAATTCCCACCTCACTGAATGCAAGTATTACAAGGTCACGTATTTCAGTAGTAACGCCGGTTGCAATAACATAATCATCGGGTTTATCCTGCTGAAGCATCAGGTACATGGCCTTGATATAATCTTTTGCATGTCCCCAGTCGCGCTTCGCAGAAAGGTTACCCAGATAAAGTTTGTCCTGCAGCCCAAGAGCAATTCTGGCAACTGCTCTGGTAATCTTTCGGGTTACAAAAGTTTCACCACGTATTGGCGATTCATGATTGAAGAGAATACCATTACATGCAAATATATTATAAGCCTCACGATAGTTCACGGTGATCCAGTACGCATAGAGTTTAGCAACAGCGTAAGGACTCCGGGGATAAAATGGAGTTTTTTCAGTCTGTGGCACTTCCTGAACAAGACCGTACAGTTCACTGGTTGATGCCTGGTAGAACCTTGTCTTCCCAGTAAGTCCTAATATCCTGATAGCTTCAAGGATCCGGAGGGTCCCAAGACCATCGGCATTGCCCGTATATTCAGGAGTTTCGAAACTAACTTTAACATGGCTCATTGCAGCAAGATTATAGATCTCATCGGGCTGAACCTCCTGAATGATCCTGATAAGGTTTGTGGAATCTGTCAGATCAGTATAGTGCAGCATAAAATTCCTGTCTCCAACATGCGGATCGAGGTAGAGGTGGTCGATCCTTTCTGTATTAAACATTGAACTGCGGCGTTTAGTCCCATGAACGATATATCCTTTTTTCAGAAGGAATTCAGCCAGATAAGCGCCATCCTGACCGGTAATTCCAGTAACCAGGGCTACTTTCTTATTTGCCATACATTTTATCGTTATTATTTAATATTCTTGCATTTCGGATGGTAATCCCCTTTCAATCCGATGGGGGCAGCATTTCTTATTGTGTATACAGTTTCGATTGCAGGTTTTACAGTATATAATGGAAATCCATTACCTTCCAGTATTTTATTATAACTCTCGGTATGAAGGTCTGTAAATCCTCCGCTGAATTCGATTTCTTCATTATTCAATGTTATGGAACGGAACGTCCTGTTACCTGTTTTTCTAATATTTTCAGGTATATCATCATAATCGAGGCTTAGGAACCATTTAACCCTTGCCTTTTCCAGTTCCAGAAAACCCGACGCTTTATCCTCCTTTGAAATATGCACAACATTTTTCTTTATGTTGCCAAAGATCCATAGCAGCATGTCGAAAAAGTGAACGCCAATATTTGTTGCAATACCACCCGATTTGTGCAGATCACCCTTCCACGAAATATGATACCATTTACCCCGGCTTGTAATATAGGTTAATTCAATATCGTATATTTTGTCTTTTGGGCCTTCATCGATCTTTCTTTTTAATTCGAGAATTGAGGGATGGAGCCGAAGCTGGAGAATGTTGTTGATCTTTTTACCAAATTCCTTCTCAATCTCAGCAAGTGCATCCAGGTTCCATGGATTAAGGACCAACGGCTTTTCACAAATTGCGTGAGCACCAGAACGAAGCGCGAACCGGATATGTGAATCGTGCAGGTAATTGGGTGAGCAAATGCTCACATAATCTATATGGGTTCCGCTTCTTCGAAGTTTGTCAACATGCCTGTCGAACCGTTCAAATTCTACGAAAAAATTACTTTCCGGAAAATAGCTATCAATAATTCCAACGCTATCGTTGGGATCGAGTGAAGCCAGAAGGTTATTGCCGGTATCTTTGATGGCACGCAAATGGCGCACTGCGATATATCCACCTACGCCAATAATTGCAAAGTTCTTTTTATGGGTTTGATTCATAACATATATAAAAAACGAGTGTAAAATTAACAAACTGTTGTTGTACTTTTACCAATCTATGAGGAAATGGTCAAATTTCCTGACCAGCAGATATCTTATTTTGAGGAAGCTGCGAATTTATTAAAGACTCAGGTAGTTAATTTTGCCTTCCAGTGACCTGAACAATCCTTTAACATCAAAAAATATTGCCTTCTCATTCAGATGGTCCAGAAAAAACTTTTCCGGGAGCGATGCATAATTCTTATGTGCAACAGCAAGTATTATTGCATCATATTTCCCTGATGCCTGGTCCGAAATATCAATATTGTATTCATGTTTAACCTCTTCAGCATCAGCCAATGCATCAACAGTTTCCACCTTAATTCCATAAGAACTCAGTTCGTTTATGATATCAGCAACCTTTGAATTCCTTATATCACTAACATCTTCCTTAAATGTAATTCCCATGACAAGAATTCTCGAATTAATGATGTTTTTCCCCAATTTAATAAGGGCCTTAACCAGTTCTGTGACTATGAAACGACTCATTCCATCATTTACTGATCTTCCGGCGGTTATCACCTGTGCAAAATGACCAAGTTCCTGAGCTTTAAAGGTGAGATAATAAGGATCCACCCCAATACAATGACCTCCCACGAGACCCGGATAAAACTTCAGAAAGTTCCATTTGGTACCCGCTGCTTTCAGCACATCGAAAGTGTTGATGCCCATTTTATGAAAAATAATGGATAGTTCGTTCATCAGGGCAATATTGATGTCGCGCTGGGTGTTTTCAATAATTTTTGCAGCCTCGGCCACTTTAATACAGGAAGCTCTGTGGATGCCGGCTTTTATGATTTTCTCATATACAGTAGCAATCTCTTCAGCCGACTCCTCATCGCATCCTGAAGTAACTTTAATGACGTTTGTTAACGAGTGGACCTTATCTCCGGGGTTGATACGTTCCGGAGAGTAACCAACCTTAAAGTCCTTGATGAACTTAAGGCCCGATTCCTGTTCCATAATAGGTACACAAACTTCTTCCGTAGCGCCTGGAAAGACTGTTGATTCAAAGACAACATAATCTCCCTTTTTCAGTATGCTGCCAACACTTTTAGAAGCATTTTTGAGAGCTGTGAGGTCGGGCAGGTTATTTTTGTCAACAGGAGTAGGGATGGCAACTATATGAAAAGAAGCCTGTTTCAGGTCTTTCGGATCGGAGGTGAAATAAATATCAGTATCGGCAAATGCACTGTCATCAAGTTCTTTGCTAGGGTCTATTCCTTTTCTCATCAACGCTACCCTTTTTGAATTGATATCGAAGCCTATAACCGATAAAGACTTAGCAAATTCAAGTGCAATAGGTAAGCCAACATAACCAAGACCAATAACTGACAGCTTATCCTGTTTGCTGAATAAATTTTTTGAGATTCCCATTTAAGTTGTGTAATTGATTAAAGTTTAAATTCTTTTCTTAGTTGGTCGACATAATCAAGCTTCTCCCAACTAAAAAATTCAACCTCACGTATTTCTTTCTTACCATTATTGGAGAACTCGACCTTTCGTTTTTCAGGTGCACGACCTAAATGGCCATAAGCAGCGGTTGCCCTGAATATAGGGTTCTTCAGCCCGAAGCGTTTAACAATCACGCTGGGCCGCAGGTCGAAAATATTAACTATCTTATCGGCAATTTCACCATCATTCATAGATACATGCGATGTACCATTGGTATTGACAAAAATACCTACCGGTTTTGCCACGCCAATGGCATAAGCTACCTGTACCAGAACTTCATCAGCTATTCCGGCAGCAACCATGTTTTTTGCAATATGTCTTGCTGCATAGGCTGCAGATCTATCAACTTTAGAACTGTCTTTACCTGAAAAGGCACCTCCACCGTGGGCCCCTTTTCCACCATAAGTATCTACGATGATTTTTCTTCCTGTAAGTCCAGTGTCGCCGTGAGG
>Ga0123335_1006662_pt1 | contig 13328 bp, 8 predicted proteins | sample BiotimSIPDNA_2_FD_89707 | JGI IMG/M metagenome (GOLD analysis project Ga0123335, IMG submission 89707) | Anaerobic biogas reactor microbial communites from Washington, USA - Biogas_R2 time_0 SIP DNA | ecosystem: Engineered > Bioreactor > Anaerobic > Unclassified | place: Washington, USA... | reverse complement strand
TTCCTTCAGATTTCCAGAATGCCGAAAGGCTGTTTGGGGCAGGGGAGCTGTTTGAAGAGAAGCCCTGATGTGTGATTGCAGACCATAGCGTCTGCTGTAAGTTAATCAATTTTCGGTTTACTTTACTCCCATATTATTATATTATAGAGGGGTTCTCTATTATACTGCAGTTTAATCGTTAAATCAGAGGGATAGTTTTAATGGTTGGGCACATTTGCTTCTTGAGGAAAACATTCCGTTTACCGACGGCGGGGACAAGGACCCGATCTGGATATGGCTTTTCCATTTCACTTTTGTTTTTGTTCTCCGGGTTTCTCTTTACATCGTGGGCAGGAGGGTACAGCGATGGTCACAGTGATGGAGCATTACCTGTAAGTGAGTGGAAAAAAGTGGGGGATCGAACCTGGACAGAAGCAAATGGCGTAGTCTCTTGTGCAGACCAGACACCTTCCGGCTTCCTGATAAGAAGATTTCCCTGTTTTGAGAACGGCGAATTTTCTGCTGTCATTAAACCTGTCGCAGGATCAGAGTGGAACAATTTTCATGGCGGGATAGTTTTCCGTAGTGATACTTTAGCGAGTAAGTATTATGCTGTTGCACTTCATCTTTCAAATCTAACAGGCCAGGCTGATGATAACCAGTTACGCTTTAGAAAGAATTCAACAGATCTTGGCGATGAAGCCACAGTAATAAAAAGCGGACTAAGCATGCCTGCTTCAGGTGCTGCAGAAATAAAAATCAGAGTATCCGGAAACACATTCGCTTTCTACTTCCAAAACGATAGCATCGGTGAATATACTGATACAGTCAGTCCTCTTTTATCTGGAAATGTAGGTTATTTCTACGATGCTCAGTGGAATGGACGCGTGACATGGGATTCCTCTTCCTGGGTGGATGAACCGGCCAGGCCAGTAATAGACAGTACCTCACCTTCTGACACAACTGTACTCGCAGGCGAAACAGTCAATTTAAACGTCAAGGTTTCCGGACCGAAACCATATACCTATGAGTGGTATAAGGATGGAGAAGAGACTGTCATCACCACAGATCCTGTCTTGACGATCGAATCCGTATCTGCAGATGATAACGGATCCGGTTATTTCTGCATAGTGACGAATGAAACTGGCTCCGATACAAGCCGCATTGCTATTCTGAGCGTTTTAGCTAAACCATCAATAACCCTTCAACCTCTTGATACAACTGTTTACGATGGAGATAGTGCATCATTTACCGTTGAAGGATCGGGTGCAGCTCTCTCATACAGGTGGATTGTTAATGACGAACCCGTTGATGACACAACACCGTCACTGAAATTCAGAGCTACAATTGCAGAGCACAATTACACATACATGTGCGTTGTTTCGAATCCAATAGGCTCTGATACCAGCCGGGTGGCTGTTTTAAAGGTTCTGGATCCTGCACCGGCAATAACTCTTCAGCCCTTAGATACTGCTGTCAGTGAAGGAAATTCAGCCTCCTTTACACTGGAAACCACAGGAAAACCTCCGATTTACTATTCATGGTTTAAAAAAGGCTCAAGCAGTGCCATGGTAATAGATAGTGTGAGTGAACTGACTATCGGATTTACTCAAAAATCCGATGGCGGAGACTATTACTGTCTTGTATCCAATTTAGTCGGAGGGCCTGTAAGCAGCGATACTGTTACACTGACTGTAAATGACGCCGAGGTACCGATTATTATAAGTCAATCCAGCGATATGATCGTCTGGGAGGCTCAGAGTGTCACTTTTGAGGTGATTGCAAGCGGTTCAACGCCACTTATCTATGCCTGGTATAAAGATAAAAGAGGAGAGACCGGAGAACCGGAAGTTCTCGGAGACTCATCAAGATTGACACTCGAAAATGTTACATCAGACGCCCAGGGAATGTACTACTGTATGGTATCAAACTCTCTGGGTTCCACTACATCCGGCCTTATAAAACTTGATGTTAAAGCTTCTAATGAAATTTCCAATCCGATAATTATAAAAGGGCAATTTCATGACCGCACTCACATCTCTTTGACTGTACAGAATTTCAGCGGTCTGCCTTCTTTACCTGCATCTCCGCCTTATGTTGACACAATAGGTATATGGTACAATGCAGGATCTTCGCTCGATAAACCAGACCCCGTCTTCCCGAATCTGGTGAAAATTCCGCTTACGACTATGCTTGAGTCATCCTCGGAATCCTATAGCCAGATCATTCCGCTCAATCCTGGACCGGAAGAGTGCTTTCATTATTATTTTTCCGGTTCTGTTTTCTGGCACGGCGATGGATTCGATTCTATTTCTGAATTCACGACAAGCAGCATTTGTTCGACATACATGTGCAGCACTACCCCTATTGTCAACCAATTGGTCCTGAATGCTGATTATGCGGCTAAGAGTGACTCCGTCAATCTTAGCTTAACCAATCTGAGCAGTATTGACAAAGATGCTCTTGCTTACCTGATCGTTTCGTATGGCAATGATGATCTCGGGTACACTTTTGATACGATTCCTCCTGAAATGTTTCCTCCGGAACCATCTGGCGAAATTGTAAGAGTCTACAAAAACGCCGCCTTTTCAGGCGAATCACAGGAAGTAAACTTCTCCGTGAAAATCAGAGGCATCCTTGGTAATGAAAGTAATGTGGTATCGAGTAAAATTGAAGTAGGGGTCCCCAGACCTGAGAATAAAGCAGTATTGTCACTTAAGAGCGCATCTTCATCGGAAGTAGGATTATCGTGGGTTCTGCCCCCGGAGGATAATAGCGACAGCGTGAGAATATGGTACGGAACAGAATCGATTCCACTCAACTATGAAATTGACGAAAACACCTTTATGTATGCTACGTTTTTCATAACGGACAACTCGGCTGTGATAAGCAATCTGTCCCAGTCTACAACTTACTATTTCGGACTCCAGGTACTTAAAAATGGTTTGTGGTCGGTTGTTAGAGATTCCTCCAGCATCTCAGTGACCACTCCGGTGAGCTCTGATTCCGTTCCGGTTCCAAACAGTATAAAAATCACAGACCGGAGGTTTGATGAATCCAAAAACCTGATAATTATTCAATGGACAATTGACAGAACAGGCATGGAGGACCTCTCTCTTCAAACCGGAATAACCTGGTCTACAAGTACCTATCCAAAAAATGAACCAAGTGCAACCTTCGGCAGAATTGTTGATTGCACATCCAAAACAACTACTGTATTTACCGATTCAATTGATCTTAAACATGACCTGGCCTTTGATAATCTCTATTATATTACGCTCTGGCTTACCAAAGTCAATGGCCTCTGGAGTGCTCCTACAGACTCTTCAAAAGATACTGTCAGAATTCCTCCGCCAAAATGGCAGGCAATTTCATACTTCAAATCAGTTGATACAATTTCCGTATTGAATAATAAGCTCTTTCTATGGAAAAGCAAAAACTGGACTAGCGGTGTAGGTACAATAAAGGATACCCTTAATATCGTTTCTCCTGATTCTGTTCCAAAGGGACTGATTCCTGTAAGCATGGGTGTTGATTTCGAAGACGACAATACGTCCCCTGCTCTTTTCCTTGGGATGCGTCCGGATAGTATTCCTGCCGGATATAGTCTTTCTGATGTTCATCTTTACTCTTTTGACAACACTACAGGGAAGATGATCTGGGTAAATAGAAACGGCGTAGATGAGGGGGCCGGAATTATCTTTACTCAGCTCAAGCTCTCAGAGCACACTTTACCATTTATTCTTATGGTAGATACAATGGAGCCGCGCGTTTCCTTATCTGACACTGCCTCTGCTGTCAGTGCTTTTAGTAATACTTCCATACCGGTCCAGATTTCCGATAATGTTGCAAACGTACGTTTGGAGTTGTGGGCATCAAAAGGTGCTGATGAAATGAACCGTATTGATACATTTGTATGCAATGGCTTTAAAGATTCAAAAACATTTCTCATACCCTCCGAACTGATTACAGAAGATAATGGCGTAAGAGCTGAACTGGTGGTAAGTGATGGCCATTTTACAAATAAAATAAATATGTCAAGATCGGTTCTGAGAGAAAAGTCTGATCCGGTTGGAATCAACCCTGAAACGTGGACGTCCCTGGCAACCACTGCGGTACTGAATGATGTATCCGTTGAAAAGGTATTAGATGAACTGGGAGAAGATGGCTCCTGGAAATATGATCCGGTTAAATTCCGCATTTTCAGATGGGTTCCCCGCAGTGAGCACCAGGATGACACTACTAACTGGATAGAGTATTCCGATTTGCCAGAAATAAAAAAGTTTTTTGATTTTACTCCCGGAAGAGTGATCTGGATAAAAACCAGAGAAGCTGTCACAATCGATTTAGGACCGGGCAGGACAACGTCACTGAAGCAAAATTCTGAAATCAGGCTTAGAGCAAAAGATTGGACTGATATAGCCCTTCCACACAAGTTTGATGTGAAAATTGCCGATATTCTGACCACTTCAGATTTAAGTTCCCCGGAAAATGATTCTATCTGGTTTTTTGAATGGGAAAATTCGGGGGCATCGAAAGGATTCTATTCCACACCACTGCATTTCCCGCCTATTCCGGATAAAAACGTCCCTGGCAAGGATTTGAAATCAAGCTATGCAAAAACGTTTACTGTATACAATAATCTCGCTAAGGATGTGGTTTTGAAAATTCCGCCGCTTCCTGCTTCTATGTCTACTTATTCAGATGCGACAAAGAAAAGAAAGCAGGTTTTGGGATGGAGTATAAAAGTAGCTGCCCAGACAGAAGATGAAACACTTTCTCCGGTCTATTTTGCTTATACTCCCGGCACTGGAGAAGAATATTTTCCTGTGGCTCCTACTATCAATAAAGTCAGGATCCATGCTTTTAATGAAAAAAACAACACTCTTCACGGACACTTCATTACTCATGAGATGCCCGAAGGCGGGTGTTCTTTTCCGCTGGTCTTTCAGAACTCAGGTAATGATGCGTCAAAAATTGTAACATACAGTATTGACCGTGGCAGATATACACCTGAAGATATCAACGTTGTTGTATTCGATCCGCATAAAAGGGCTCTTGAAAAAAGCGCAAAAGTAACCTTGAATGAAGGCGAAAGCCAGTATCGCTATGTACTGGCTGGAAGTGAAGAATATATAGCAGAGTTCCAGAAACGGTTCTCTCAATACCGCCTGTCACTTTCAAAGGTTTTTCCAAATCCATTCAGTGGAAGCCTCAACATCTCTTTTGCCGTTCCCTGGGAAGGTGTTAAGAGAGTCAATCTTGTCGTATATGATCAGTTAGGCAGGACAGTATGGAAAAAAGAGATAGAGAAAGGGCTTAGACCAGGGCCTAATTCAGTTAGATTGAACCCAGTTTCTCAAAAACTGGCGACTGGAACATATCTGCTGCATCTGACAGCCTATAACTCAAAGGGAAAGATTACCGGGCAAGCCCAGAGTAGAATAATGTACCTCAAGTGATCAAAATCTGTCCGGAATACAGAAGTTCCGGACAGATTTTTCTACTATTTCCGGATTAGTTTATCGCGTTCGTAGTGGAGAATCGGGTCGCATTTTCCAGGGTATTTTTCTGTTACCTTATCTGTACAACCGCCTGCAGAGAGCTTTTCACAAGACATACAAACATTTTTAAACCATTCATCGGTGATCCCGTTTGGCTTATTGCCGCCTTTTGCGCTCCCGGATGCGACAGTATCAATTTTCTTGATCAACCCCTGAGCAACCGCAGCCAGCTGCTGTACCTGCTGGGGGGGAAGTTGCTGTGAGCAGACCTGAAGATACACAGAAAGAGCTTCCTGAAGCAGCCCCTTTTCGTCATTTGTCAAAGCCATTTTTATCTTCTCCTGTTTTGTTTGTATTGAAAATACTATTTTTCAATTTGTGAACCGTAATATTCGGCACCATTCAACACATCTGGTACCATGAAGAAATTCAACAGTTAACAGCAGAGGTCAGATGGTTTCAATTGTAGTTGTATGCACCGGGAACATGTGCCGGAGTGCAATGGCAGAGGGGATACTGAAAAAACGCCTCAGTGACCTGGGGCGCAAAGATATCCTCATATCATCTATGGGAATTCATGGTCAGGATGGAAATCGTGCTGTTGATGAGGTTGTAAAGGCATGCAGCGATAATGAAATTGATATTTCTGCCCACCGTTCACGTGCACTGGTGGCCGGAGAGCTTAAGGAAAGTGATCTAATCTTTGTTATGGAGCCTGTGCAGAAAGAATTTATCTCAATTTTTTTTCCGCAGGTAGTCGACAGGCTCTTTCTTCTGGGGTGCTGGCCGGGAGCAGAAAATAAAAAAGGAATTATAAAGGATCCGATTGGCGGCAGAAAAGAAGATTTCAGACGGTCATTTAGAATAATAGCTGATCACATCGAGCGTATACTTCCTTTTCTGCTGGCACGCTATCCTGGATAAGAACCGTTTTTTCAGGCCGTCAGGTTCCATCCTCCATCTACCTTGATCACCTCTCCGGTAACATATGGCGTATTTACCAGAAAAGCAAAAGCATCTGTCAAAGAACTGAGATCCCCTGTTCTCGCTAAAGGAATTTTTACGGACAGAGAATTAAAATATTGCCTGCTCTCAGAATCTGCAGGAAGCATCGCGCCTGGGGCTATGGCATTTACTCTGATCGAAGGCGCAAACAGAAATGCCTGCTGATGGGTTATTTCCTCTAAAAAAAGTTTTGAAATCCGGTAATTTTGAAAATTGATGTTTGGCCGCTTGATATTGGCATCGGTGATGTTTATTATCCATCCTTTGCGGACCAATTCATAAAACCTGGTTGCCAGCCTGATTGGGGCTATTGTATTAATATTAAGGATCTCTTCCAGATTATCGGGGTTCTTGAGGTTGCCTTTTGAAAATGTCGATGCATTATTCACCAGCCCTCTTAAAGTAACTGGAAGCTCTAAACTCTTATCTATGAGGTTATCAGCAGAAAATTCGAGGTCCTGTTTTATAAAATAAACCAAATCTTTGTATGCTGCAGATTTTAAAAGTTTAAGGCACTCCTTTGAGCAGGTACTGCGGTAGTGAATGATAACCGCATAGCCCATCTCCAAGGCCTTGCGTGCAAACTGCAGACCTAGTCTTTTAGCACCACCGGTGATTAGAACAGCTTCAGGTTTTCTGGCCATACCAATAAATCTCTCCAGCTGCATGATTTATTCTCTGCACTGCAGGTATTTTAATATAGAAGGGGGCAAACAGAATCTGCAGTAAATATTTTTGATTACTGGACTCTATTTTAAACTTCCATTTAAACGGAAAATAAAATGCGTATTCACAACCTGCTTCTTGATTATCAAAACGATTCTAAATGCTGTGGAGCGACAGTAGGTTCTATGATTTCTTCTGCCGGTAAAAACCGTCTGTGGGAGGATCGTAAATGTAAAGTTGCCGATGTGGTGGTTATTCATTACATAAGTGCCATTCAAATAGATCCGGAGCTCTCATTTGATAGGGATATGATACTTAAAATATTCTGTGATTATGGTGTCAGCAGTCATTACCTGATCAGCAGACGGGGGAAAGTCATGAGACTGGTTCCTGAAGAAAAAAAAGCCTGGCATTGCGGTGGAAGTGTCATGCCAGAGCCCGACAGACGAGCAGGGGTTAATGATTTCTCAATAGGTATAGAACTTATGGCAACAGAGGAGAGCGGATTTACTAAGCTTCAGTATGATTCCCTTTGTAAATTATGCCATGGAATTGAGAAAAGGCACGGAAAAATGTTCACGTATCTGGGACATGAACACGTTGCCGGAGAAGAGGCTGTGAGAATGGGTTTAAGAGAAGAGCCCAAAATAGATCCTGGTCCAAAATTCGATTGGTTTCTATTTAATTCTACACTCCAAAGACTTCGGTATTGCTGAAGTCCGTTTATTTGCAAAACCAGTTGGAATTAACCATTTTTCCAAATCTGCTTGATTAAATGTCTTGAAAAGTGTAATGCGAAGGAGAAGAGCAATGCCCTGTGTTTACAAACCCATCGTGTCGTATGTCCTTTTTCTGGTTCTGGTTCTCTTTACGGCTCAGAGCTTTTCAGATGAAACCTTCGACAAGCTCATTGCTTCCGGTAAGTACAAAGAAGCTCTTGATTATGCAGACGAGAAAATTTCTCCATCTGACCGCGATGTGATGGTATGGATAAAAATGGGCCAGGCAAACGAAGCTCTTGGAATGACGGAAAAGGCACTTGCATGCTTTCTTGTCTCCTGGAGAATGAACCCCAATGACTACAACGCACTCCTTGGTGCAGCCAAGGTTTACAACAAGCTTGGCCAACCCGATAACGCCATCAACATGGCAAAAAAGGCGCTGGATCTGAATTTTACAGCCGAAGCAAGCTGGGAGTATGCCAGAGCCTGCATAGCTCTTGACAGATCAGCAGAAGCAAAAAAAGCGCTCGAAAAAGTGATGCAGTCTGATTCGGGAAACGCTATCGCAAACAGGGAACTGGGAAATATCTACTACAATGAAAAATCATGGGTTCAGGCTATTCCCCTTCTCAAGAAGATATACAAGTCAAACCCCGATGGGGATCTGGCATACAAGATAGGTAAATGCTATGTAGAAGCCGGGGTGGCTGATTCTGCGCTTGTCTATCTGAAAATCGCCCAGCAGAAAGGCACTTCCTCCGATGTCTCTATCGCTCTGGCCAGGGCCTATTACGGTCAGAAAAATTACAAATCTGCAGCTGTAGAATACGACAAGGTGGCCGGAAGCGAAATGACTGCTCAGGATTTCTACAAATTCGGAGTCTCTCTGGAAAAAAACGGTGAAAATGCAGCTGCCCTTAATCAATTTAAGAGCGCAGTCACCCGATTCGGCTCATCAAAGGACAATGACGCGCTTATGGCTCGAGAGAAAGTAGGGCGGGCCAGGTTGACTGATCGTAACTTCAGTTCAGCGATCGATGATTTTCAGTTTATTGTTGATGCAGACCCAAAGGGAGCCGTTGTTCCTGAAATTTATTTCCTTTTAGCTGAAACTTACCAGGGTCTTGACAATAAAAACAAGGCTATCACCAGTCTGGAAAAAGCAATCTCTCTGAACAGCAGGAATATTGAAGCGTATGCCCGGCTGGCAGATCTTTATCAGAAAAATGGTATGCCCGACAAAGCAAAACAGACTTATGAAACGATGATGAATCTCAGCCCCAATGATCCCAATGTCTACCTGATATTGGGGCAGTACAATATCAAATCCGGGAAATTTGATGAGGCACTGGGTCTTCTTGAGAAAAGCAACTCTCTGCGCAAAAGCGCTTCAGCATCAGAGGGCATTGCTGTTGCCGCATATAATCTCAAGAAAAATGACAAAGCAAGGGATGCTGCAAAAACCGCTATCAGCCTTGATGCAGGAAGCTGGGACGCGAGGGTAATACTTGCCGGGATTCTGATGAAAGATAAAAATTACCAGGCTGCTCAGGAACATCTTGAAAAGATAGTTCAGAAAGAAAGTTATGATCTCAATTATCTCGAGCAGTTGGCTACCTGTTATGACCAGAATGGCAATGAGGAAAAGCTTGTTGAAACGGACAAGAAAATTGCCTCATTGAACCGGAAAAATGTTGACTCAAGACTCAGGCTGGCCCGCTACGCAGATAAAAAGAACGATGTGGAAACTGCGCTGGCGTACTATGGTGAGCTTTCAGAGCTTACTCCCAAAAATCCTGAAGTTTATCGCAGACTCTACGAATTATCTCTTAAAAAGAAAAACACAGGCGATGTGATCGTATACATGAAAAAATACCTGGAACTCACGCCAAACGATGCTGAAGCGCATAGAGATCTGGGTGATGTCCTTTACGAACAGAAAAATTTTGACGGTGCACTGGAATCTTACCGGACTGCGCTTAAAGTCAATCCTGGAATTAAAGGATTTCACAAAAGGTACGCTGAGATTGTAATTGCAAAGGGGCAGCAAGATGAGGTGATTACCACTCTTACCGGTGTGATAAAGGCCGGAGAGGCTGATCTGGGGACTTATACGACTCTGGGAATGATATTCCAGAAAAAGAAAATTTTTGGTAAGGCAATAGAAATGTACCAGAAAGCTCTTCAGATGGATCCTGCAAATGTCGATGCCATCTCAGCTCTGGCATCATGCCAGGCAGCCAATGGAGATCTGAATGCCGCAGTTATCTCTTATGAACAGGCAGTGATGATGAACAGTGGGGCTACAGAGGAGCTAAAAGAGCTTGGAGAGCTGTACCTGAAGCTCGAAAGGGAGGAGGAGGGTCTGAAGATCCTCAAAAAGTACTTGAATAAGAAACCTGATGATCCCAAAGCTGCTTTGCTGGTCGGACAGAATGCTTTTGAGAAGAAGCAATACACTGATGCGGAAAAATATCTGGCATTGGCTCTTGAGGGAGCCTCTGCTGATCAGAAAATGATGTATGCCGAGGCCGCTTTTAATTCCGGAAAATTCAAAGAGTCAGCTTCAACACTTGAAGAACTCAAAGTGGATAAGAAAATTAAAGGGCTTGCACAGCGTAAAATCTTCAAAATGCTTGCGGAATCCTATGAAAAACAGGGGCAAGATGATCTTGCTGTAAATGCTTATGGAAGCTATCTCTCTATTGCAGGTGTAAGGGATGAGGATGCTGCATATAAAAAGGCTTTTCTTCAGGAAAAGAGCAATCCTGCTGCGGCGATTAAAATTTATGAGCAGAACATTAAAGAGTACCCTTCTGATTACAGAAATTTCCTGCGTCTGGGACTGATCTATTCTGAAAAGAAAGAGACTCTTCAGAAGGCTGTTCCGATGCTAACTAGGGTTACTGATCTGGCAGCATCGGTTCCTGCTGTATGGTTAGAGCTGGCACGGGTGTACGGCAAGATGGGCAAGGACCAGGAGGAGCTTGATGCATACAGGAAGTATTCAGAAACCGATCCTCAGAATCTGGAAGCCAATACTAGAATTGGAATTCTTCTTATGCGCAAAGGGCTGGTGAATGAGGCTCTGGTTTATCTTGAGATCAGTAACACCCACCAGCCAAACGATCCCGTTGTTATGGCAATGCTGGCAAAGGGGTACATAAAAACAAACCGCAGCAGTGAGGCAATAGAACTTCTAAACAAGGCAAAAGAGGCCAAAAAGGATGATCCTGATATCAGATATCAGCTGTTTGAGCTGTATCAGAAGCTGGGTCAGAAAGACAAGGCTCAAGAGGAAATAAAGGCACTTGTTGCCCTGAGTCGTGAGCCCAGATATCTTTTGCTTTATGCCGAGGCGCTGGTTCTGCAGGAAAAATACAAAGATGCCGAAAATACAATTGAAGATATTCTGGCTACAGATGCTGAGAATATAGACGCGTTACTATTAAAGGCCAGAATGCTTAATGCTAAAAAGAAGTATGATGAAGCAATCGAGATATACAAAGAGATAGCCTTTATAAATCCGGAGCATCCTCAGGCTCTTTACATGAGAGCGGAAACTCATTTACTGCAGTCAAAGCCCCAGTGGGCGGAAACATTCTACAAACGTACTCTTCGGGCTGATCCGAAGTTTGCATTAGCGGAACTTGGTTTGGCTAAAATCGCAAAACTGCGTAAAGATAATGTTGGCTATAGAGAGCATCTGGAAGCGGCCCGAAAGCTGGAGCCTGATAATGAGGAGATCCTGGAGGAGCTGAATAAAGCTGGTAAATAAGGGGCATTAAGCCCCTTTCTCATATTTTTCTTCTCAGATCTGCTTTTTTGCCCTGTTCTTTTCTCCGCAGGCCCATCTTTTGCGGTAGAGTTATACTAAAAACAGCCTTAGAAAACATCCATCTTTTATATTAAATTATGACAGGAGAAGATCAGGTTTCTGCGTTTTTAAGCTGAAGAAATGGTCTGAACCGGTAAATGTACAAACAATGTACAAAGAAAAGGTAAAAAGGAACAATATTGGATTCAGAGAAGACGTATTATATGCAGCAACAGCAGACAAACGATGATCAGCAGTTGTTCGATCTTTGGTTAAGTGGAGATACGCGTGGTTTTTCCGGTCTCTATGACAAGTATAAAAACCGTGTGTTTGGTTTTTTAGTACGTATGACCGGAGACCGGGAAATTGCTGAAGATCTTTTACAGGAGACTTTTTTTGCCGCACTGAGAAATGCCGATCAATTTGACAGATCAAGAAGCTTTCTCAGCTGGCTCTTTGGTATCGCGCATAAAAGAACCATAGACTATTTCCGCCATGCTAAAGTGGAGACTGAGCACAAGCAGGATGCAGAGGCGGCAATAGGGAGTAAGATCGATGCGCCGGATCAGCAGCTGTCAAATCAGAACCTCAGGGGTTTGATAAATGAAGCTGTAGAAACACTTGATCCGCTGCAGAGGGAAGTGTTCCTTCTGAGGGAATTAGGTGGTGTACCGTTTAAAGAAATTGCTAAAATAATGAATTGTCCAATAAACACTGCGTTAGGCAGAATGCGTTTAGCTTTGAAAAACATTAGAAAGGAACTGAAAAAAAGGGGGGTTGATGGGGTGCAGTAAGTGGGAAGATTTAGGGTTACTATACAGCTCAAATGAGCTGGATGAGCAGGAAGCCAAAAGTTTCAAAGATCACATGGGCAACTGCGAAGAGTGCAGATGTGAGTACGAGACGTACCGTAAAGAACAAAGCTCATTTTTTACCCCTGAAATTCTGGGCGAAATGCCCTCTGAGAAGATTGATGCTGAAATCAAACGGGTTTGCTCAAACCCCAAAAAACAGTACACTTCTATTGGGTTACTTCCGGTCTTCAAAAAAACTTTCTTCTCTGTCTCTTTCTTTGTATTAGGTTTTATCGTTGTTGGCTATTTTACCCTTAATATCGAAAACGCGGATAAAAACAGGCAGAGTATTGTATTAGAGAAAACTCCCGATTCATCATCTCCAGGTTCAGTAGAAACGATGGCAGAAGGTTTGAATGTGGCAGATTCTCTCAAGTTTGATACTCTTAACGACTCAAACCTTTACTATTCAAAAAATCGTGGCAATCTCCAGATAAAAGGCGTTTACCCTGTAGATCTAAAGTAATAAAGCTCTTTTCGTCTTATACGGGTAGTTCTCTTTTGCTGGTAACTTCCGCTTTTCCCTGATCTTTTTGTATTATTCCCGCCTCTACATTGTATTTTTCTGATTTTACAAATATATGAAGCGTTCCAAACTTATTTTTAAACTTCTATGGATCGGTCAGGTCATCACTGCGGCTGTATTGACTATAATGATGGCTAAGGCAATGAAAATGCTTTATATACTGTTGAGTCGGGAGTCCTTTTATTGATTTACTGCACTCTGCTTAATCCAGCTCTTGATGTAATCTACAGGTTTAATGAATTCAGGTCTGGAAAT
>Ga0123335_1006661_pt1 | contig 13334 bp, 11 predicted proteins | sample BiotimSIPDNA_2_FD_89707 | JGI IMG/M metagenome (GOLD analysis project Ga0123335, IMG submission 89707) | Anaerobic biogas reactor microbial communites from Washington, USA - Biogas_R2 time_0 SIP DNA | ecosystem: Engineered > Bioreactor > Anaerobic > Unclassified | place: Washington, USA... | reverse complement strand
TCGTAGGGTGCGTGCTTGCACGCACCAGCCTGGTTTTGCCGCGAAATCTGGTGCGTGCAAGCACGCACCCTACTGATTTGGAGCTTTCCGCAACAGCAACTAAGTACATCTCAAACGCATAAGGAGATTGTCAATGCCCCGCGCGATCAGCAAAGTCGCCCCGCAGTGGTGGGACTATACGACCTTGGACGCTGAAATCCTCGCCGACGCCGCCCGGCTGACGGCCGACGACCTGCCGAAACTCGGTCGGCCGGGATTCCGCGTGGTAATGTACGATACGCTCGAGGATTTTTATTTGGCCGAGGCGCTGGAATACATCGCCGCCTGGCGCCAATCGACCGCCGACAATCCGGCGGGCATCTGCGGCCCGATCGGACCGACCGAGCAGTTGCCGCTGGTGGCCCGGCTGGTAAACGAACTGGACATCGACGTTCGCAACGCTCATTTCTGGGGCATGGACGAATGGGTCGGCGACGACGGGCGACCGGTTCCGCCCACACACCCTTTGAGCTTCGCCAAGGCCGACAAGGAATTGTGTTTCGACCGCATCCGTCCCGAGCTGCGGATGCCGGACGAACATCTGCACTTTCCCATCGGAGACTTGGCCGCCTACAGCCGCAGTTACGACTCGATCCGTTGCGCGGTGATGCAAGGCGGCCAGGGCGAGGTGAAGCACTGGGCGTTTAACGACCCTCCGAAGCGCGAGGGGGGCTGGACCGATGCCCCGCCGCCGCCCGCGGAATATCGAAAACTTCCCGCCCGCGTCACCGACCTGCACCCGATGACGGTGATCCAAAACGCGCGGACCTCGGGCGGAGGGCAAGTCTCGATGGTCCCCGCCCGCGCGGCCACCGTCGGCCCGGTCGAAACCTGGAAGGCCCGAAAAGTGTCGATCTGGCACGCCGGCGCCCACGATAACCCCTTCGGCATGAGACTGACGGCCTGGATGATCGCGCGGCGGCTGCCCGATGCATCCGTGCCGATGTCGCTGCTGGCCGATCATCCGAACGTGCAATTCAACTATTATCGCGGCGGGCTGGGCACGGTGGCGGCGGAAATGCACTGATAAGCCTAGACGCGAGGCATCGCGCCGGCATGATTGAGCGGTTTCCGAAGCGAATTGCCGCGCCCCGTTTTATTTCGCGTTCAACGACAACTCGTCGTATTTTTGCATAATGCGTTCGGCGGTGCTGACGCCGCCGGGGAAAAGCGTTTGCCGCTCGTGGATGCCCTTGAACGTGGAGAGGATATATTCGACGTCGTCTCGGGCGATGCCGTAGAGGCGGAAGTAGGCGGCGTCCAGCTCGGCCATGAGTTCGGCCCGTTCGGCCTCGTCCCACTTGTTGAGCCGTCCGCCGTATTCGGTTTTGAAGCTGCCGGAGGTGAAGCCGCAGGCGTCGGCCAGCGGAAGCATGTCCTCGGCCGTGCAGGTCAACTTCAACACCCGCTCGCTGATCCATTTATCCAACTTCTTGCGACAGTTCCACGGGCAGGGTTTGGCGTAGGTGTCGGGTGATAGCGTTGGCACTTGCTCGACTATGAAGAAATTTAGAGTCACACCACCGATTTTCTGGCGAGTGCAAAAATCGTAGGCAAATGCGTTAAGGTTGGCCAACAAGCACATTTGACGAATTGGAGTTTGTTCACTGCGAACAAGAACAAAGTGATTTGTAAATCCAGCAATCGGGGCACACGCGGCAATCATTGTTCGTTGGTTCGTTGGACTTGTAATGTCCTTAAAACCTAAGCTACCGCACTCCGGTAAATCGACTTTATTTGAATCAATCCAAAAACGTGGCACTGCTAAGTGTTCGGGGTTTTGATGCCCAACCAGTGATGTTTTCTCCGTCTGTCCTTGTCTCATCCAGTTGGATTTATCGGTCACGACATCGGCCGCGCGGTGGTCGAAGCATTGGAGCATCTTCGCCTCATACAGCGGCAGCAAGACTTTCTTGCCCTTCACCCAGCGGTTGCCCTTCAGCTTGAAACCGTCGGCTTTTAGCGTATCCGGTTCATGGAACAGTTCGGCGTCGTTCGTTTGGTCGAACATCCGCTTGAATTGGATGCCCCAGGGATTGCCGGTCGGGCCTTTGCGGTTTTGGTCGATCAGTATCGGAACGCGGCGGTATATGGCCTTGGTGATTTCGGCGTCGCGGCGCGAGCGGAAGATGGGGCATGTCCGCGTGTTGGGATTCATCAGCCGAATGTCACCGCCGCTAAGCGCTATGTGGCGGGACCGGTCCTCCAACTCCTCGACGCGATGAATGAAGAAAACGAAATCGGCCGCCGATGTTTTCGTTTGTTCGCCGCCGAAATTGAGGATGGAAAACTTGAACGAAGCATGCACTTCGGGAAAGAAATTTTTCTTATTCTCGAAATCATATAGTCTGATAAGCCGGTCCGATTCGGCGACCGAGGCGAAGAAGTCCTTGGTGGTCATGTCGGAGGCGATGCCCGAGGGGACCAACAGGCCGACTCGGCCGTGCGGGGCCACCAGTTGTGAACCGAGTTCGGCGAAGACGGCGTAGGTGTTGATGTCGCCTCGGCCGGTGAGCGGGTATTGGTCGCTTTTCCGGCAATAGGTCAGCAGCGAATCGGCGGCTTCCAGGGCCTCTCGGTAACGTTGGTGCAAGGCCGGATCGTCCGATTCGAGTTTCGCGACAAGTTTTCGCCGCTTGGCCGCGTTAGTGGCGGTGGCGATCTCGGGGGCGGGCAGCGAGAAGAACTCCCGCTCCTGCAATTTGATCCGCTCCCAAGGCGGATTGCCGATGACGCAGTCGAAGCCGGACTCCTCGCGGTCGAAAACCTCGGGGAACCGCTCGCGCCAGTCGAATCCGTCGGGGTGCATCGCCGGGTCGTGGACCAGCGAGTTACCGTGGATGATGTTTTCCGACAGCTTTTCCAGCAGTTGCCCCTCGCTGGCCGAGCGGATCCAAAGGGCAAGTTGCGTGATCTCGACCGCTTCGGACGAGAGATCGACCCCGTAGAGATTATTGCGGAGAATGAAATGCGGTATTTGATCGGCGAGCAGCTTGGCCCCGGTTTCGTCGGCGTCGTCGAGATGAGCGAAGACTTCGTTGTACCGCTGTTCCAACACGTCGTAAGCCTGGAAGAGGAAAGCCCCGCTGCCGCAAGCCGGATCGACGATCTTTAGATTTCGGAGAATATCGAGGCATTTATGCCAATACTCGGCGTCGTCGGGCGCGATGCCTCGGGCGGCGTCTTTTTCCGAGACGCCGAACTCGACGGCGGCGGCGGCGAACCGCTCGGCGATCAACTCCTCGACGGCGTACTGCACGATGCGGCTGGTAAGCTCGGACGGGGTGTAGTAGACGCCCAGCCGCTTGCGCTTGGCCGATTGCGGCATGGCGGCGTATCGCTCGGCCTTCTCGGCGTCACCGAACAGGCCCGTCTCGCGGAGTTTTTCCAACTCGGTGATCGACCGCTCGAACAGATGGCCCAGCACGTCGAGGTTTACTTCTTCGGCGAAGTCGTAATCGCCGATCGACTTGAAGAAGTTGGTCCAAGGCAGGTCGGGCAATTCCAGCTCATCGACCGCGTGCGCCGCGAACAGCCCGCCGTTGTACTTGGAAATGCCGTAGGTTTCGCTCCCCTCGTCGATGAAACGAAACAGATTTTTGAATTGCTTCCAGCGGGGATTCGTGGCGGCGTGAAAGCCGGCCAGTTTGTAGGCCTCTTGAATCCTTTTTGGGGGGAGCAGTTGCCGGTCCTCGCAAAAGGCGATGAAAAAGACGCGGTCGAACAGGCGTTGGGCCATTTCGATCGCTTCATCCTGCGGGTGCTTCAGCTTCTTATGCAGTTCGACGATTAGATCGTTGCGGCTGCGGGAGTAGGCCTCGTAGAGTTCGTCGCCGACTTTCCGTTGGCGCTCGGCCGTTTTCTTCAACAATGCCACGGCCCGCGGCGGACCGAGAAGCGACTCGTCAATCAATCCCTGGCGATGAAACAGCACATAGAACCGCTTGAACTCGCCGAAGTCGCGGAGCGATTGGAGCGTGAAATGTTCGTAGGCCCTTTTTGTCGATGAACGCTCGTAGAGTCGGAAGCTGACGTAGTTCGAGACGATGCCCCAGCGGCACTCGGGCGGCGTGTTGACCAGATAGTCCCAGCATTGGGCCACGGCCGTCCGACCGCCCATGCGATGGCGGTCGAGGTGTACTTTCGGCCCCTTCAATTCGATCACGGCCAGAAGCCTGTGGTCCGACGCCTGTCGAAAAAATCCCAAGACCGCGTCCGGCGTCTCGCCGTTGATGGGATAATGCTGCTCTCGGTGCCAGACCTCTTTTCCGTCGAGCGGTCCGACATATTCGAGGGCGGCGCCGAAAATGTCGCCCAGAAAATCGCCTTGCATCTGGGTTTCGTTTAGCTCCGCCAGGCGGCCGGAAGTCTCCAGGTCGGCCCATTTAACGAGAATGGAGTGCGCGGCCTTCAACGCGCCGTTTTCAAACCGCTTGTCCGAGGCCGCCTCCTCCAGGTATCGCGACAAAATCAGACGGTCGGTCTTCGGCTGCCGCTCGGCGACCGGCGAAATGGAATGGAAGAGATTATTTTCCGTCATTGTATAAGCTGGTCAGTGCTTTAATATTGTAGGCCCGCTTCCGGCCGTCGAGGGGCGAGAATCACCATAAACCAGTGTAACCGAGCGGCGTTTCTTCGCAAGATGTCCCCGTTTGCAGGGAAATTGTTACAATTTTCAGGGCGTGAAGGCGTTGTTTTCACGAAAGGATTATTCGCCGTCAAGCTGGGGCTGGCCCCCTTTGGCGACCTGAACATGATTGGAGCAGGACTGATGTTCTATTATTCGCTTTTTTCGACCGGCTTGATTTTCGAGAACAGCCACGCCGACAGTTCGGGGTCGGCGTATGCATCCGCCCAACTGTTGTGTCCCACTCCGGGATAGATGGTCATTTTCGGTTCGCCGCCCGCCTTGCGGATGGCTTCGATCATCGTTGTGGTTTGAGCGAGGGGCACGACCGGATCGGCATCGCCGTGGAACGCCCAGATGGGCATGTCCTTCAGCTTGGCGGCTCGATCGAGGTCTCCGCCGCCGCAGATCGGCACGGCGGCCGCGAAGAAGCCGGGCCGTCGCGCGGCGGCGTCCCAAGTGCCGAATCCGCCCATCGAAAGTCCCGTGACATAAATCCGGCGCGGGTCGACCGGCAATTCGGCGGCCAGTTTATCGACCAGATCGAGCGCCAACCGCAACGGTTCGGTCGGCTCGTCGCGCGTGATGAGTTTCATTTGTTTCCAATCGAGCTCGGCCCAGCTTTTTCCTGCCGGGCACTGCGGCGCGACGAAGAAACAGGGGTACTTTCGCCGGTTTTCATCCTTGGCGAACTCGGCAGCGCAGTGAACGAGTTGGCGGTCGTTGTCGTTGCCCCGTTCGCCCGCCCCGTGCAGAAACAGGACCAACGGATAGCGTTTGTCGGATTCGACGCGCTCGGGCTTCATCAGCCGATAAGGTAGAACCGCTTCGTTTTCGCCGCGATGAACGCGCGTTTCCAAAAGCTCTTTCCACGATGCCCGGCATTGAACAGTCTGAAAACCAAAAAACATCGCACAACCGATCATCAGTGCTTTGTTCATGCAGAGTGTTCCTTCAAATGAATTGACGGCGCACGGTACGGATAGTATCCCGCACGATTCAGGATTCTTTCTCGCCGCTTTCTATTTTGGGCATGAATCGTCGCATTTCAGGTCGCCGGCGGCGTATTGTAGGCCGTCGAGCAGGAACCGCAGCATGGTCTCACTTTCGTAGCTTTCGGGGAAATGGCTGGGCGAGGCAAAGAATACCCGGCCCCGGCCGTGCGGCTTGATCCATGCAGCGTAGCGGACCATTTTGCCGGCCTCGCCCTGCTCGTCTTTGAGAGTGTCGGTGTCCATGACCAACAGCGGGCGGAACTTCAACTTGCCCTCGGGGGCGTGGAACAGATACGGTTCGTCCACGTGGACGAACGGCCCTTTGCCCTGGAAGGCCGCTAGGAGCGGATGGTTTGGCTCCACCGTCCGAAGCGTCAATTCCTGCGACGGCGGATGATAGTGGAACAAGGCGCCGGTCAGTTCGACGAACTCTTCCGATGTGTCCAGCATGACAATGCCGCCATGCACGACGACCAGGCCTTTGCCGCCGGCGACGTAATCGAGCATCGAGCGTTCGAGCGCTTTCGCCTTGGCGGCGCGTTCTTCCCCGCTCAGCCCGGCGTATCGCTCGTTACGCTCCAACTCGTCGAGAAATATATTCCGCCGCGGAGAAACGGAGCAATTGTTGTTCAACACGAGCAAGTCGTATTCGGCCAGTTTGTCGGGCATGAGCGCTTCAATGTCCCTGGTGACGACGACGTCGAACGCGCCGGTTTTTTTTCCGAGAATCTTGAAGACCTCATCGACGTGCGGAATCACCAAATGGTCGAATCCGGTGAAGAGCGAGAAGACCAGTGCTTTCCGCTTCGGGGCCTCGACGCTCGTTTTCGCCGGGGCAAGTTGCTCGATTTTCGCAATCCACTCGGCCGAGGGCGGAGGGATTTTCGGATTCGGCCGAGGGATTTTCTCGGCGCGAACGGCGGCGGCTGTCAGCGAAGCCAATAGAAGTCCAACAAGCAGATGTCGTTTTATCATGTGCGTCTCCAAAATGAGGTGGGGAATTGTTCTATACCGCGGACGGTTGAAATTGTCCGATTTTTCCATCCCGCAAAATATCGGACAAACCAAGCCGTGCAAGGTATATAACCGTTCGCGGGACAATATCCAACCACCCGGCGAACAATTACGGGCGGGATTGCTCAACGTGAAATATCAGTATAAAGTATATGGGATTTTACCGGCGATGGGTAGTGACCTGAAAAGTGGGCGCCCCGGTTATTTCATGCTGGAGAATATGCGATGAGCAATATCCCGCTCTCGAAAAGAGAAGTCGTTCGCCTTGTCCTGCGGGGCAAAAAGCCGCCTTATGTGCCGTGGTCGATGGGCTTCACCAAGGAAGCTCGGGAAAAGCTGCAACGGCACTTCGGCTGCGAGGACATCGAAATCCCGCTGGACAACCACCTGCTGAAACTCGGCAGCGACATCGGCTTCTTCGACGAGTTGGGCGACGACCGCGCGCGGGACGTTTTCGGCGTCGTCTGGGACCGGAGCGTGGACAAGGACATCGGCAACATCGAGGGGCGCGTGCTGGCCGAGCCGACACTGGCCGGCTACGAGTTCCCCAACCCGCTGGACCGGCGCTTCTTCGCCGACATACCCACGAAGATCGAGCGTTTCCCCGACCGCTTTCGCGTGTTTCAGATCGGATTCTCGTTGTACGAGCGGGCGTGGACCTTGCGGGGTATGGAAAATCTCTTGATGGATTTCCACGACCAGCCGAAATTCGTGCATGAACTGTTCGGCCGCATCGCCGACTACAACATCGCCCAGGTCCGCGAGGCGCTGAAACACGAAATCGACGCCGTCTATTTCGGCGACGATTGGGGACAGCAGCACGGATTGCAGATGGGGCCGCGCCGCTGGCGCGAGTTCATCCTGCCCCAGTTGAAACGAATGTACGGCGCGGTCCGCGAGGCCGGCAAGTTCGTAATGATCCATTCCTGCGGCGACGTCGATGAACTGTTCGACGACCTGATCGACGCCGGGCTGAACTGCTTCAATCCCTTCCAGCCGGAAGTGATGGACGTATACGACCTGCTTCCCCGCTATCGCGGCCGGCTGGCCTTTCACGGCGGGCTATCGACACAGAAGACGTTGCCATTCGGCACGCCGGAGAGCGTTAGGGCGGAATCGGAGAGGCTGTTGGCCTTAGGCCGCGACGGCGGCTACATTTTCGCCCCCGCCCACGACGTCGAAGGCGACGTTCCGCTGGAGAACATGCTGGCCGCGATCGAAATCGCAAAGGGGCAAGATCGAAAATAATAATCACCCCCATTCTTAATTGCACCGCACGCACTTAATCGCATGAACGATCAAGAAGTCGATTCCCGCAATCCAAGCTCTAGGTGCAAACCGAATGTCCGGTCCTCGTTTTATCGACGGGCGGCCTTGTATGCCTGCCTGATTCCCTTTTTCCTAATGATGATCTCGCCACTTTCGACTGTGTCTATTGCGTGTTCTATCCTCATGTGGATGGCATGGGGGTTTTCCTTGGCGCTGGGCATCGTCGGCATTGTCGGAGCATTGAAAAATGAGGAATATCGAATCGTTCGGATGGCAATCCTGGGCACGATTCTCAGTGCGTTGCCGTTTATCGTGTTGGGACATTGTCTTTTACGTTGAATGGCCGACGGCATCAATCAAGAATCAAGTATCGTGATAACACGGAAAATCGGACATAGCTCTTTTCTACACCGACGTGGAAGGCGACGCTCCGCTGGATAACATGCTGGCCGCGATCGAAAACGTGCAGCGGCAAGAGCGCGAGCGAAAGAGGTGCGGAAATTTTTCCACTCCGAAGAAAACCTGGTTTTTTTGCAAACTAGGCGACAAGGGCAAAATGGCGCGGCGGCTATCTGGGCATCGGGTGAAGATGGTATAATTGAAGAAATGGAGGACCGACCAATGAAGACCATCTCTCAAACCGTTACACTGACGAGTAAAGATCATTACGGCCGGAGGGTTCCGCCGAAGGCGTTCGGTGAACTTCTTACTGTGATTCCAGATGCTGTTCGTTTTTCGATTCGCATGGCATTTGAGTCCCGAAGCCGAGCCAAGGGAAAACGTCCGGGCTGGCTTGCCGCCGCATCTGATATCAGTCAATTCTTTTCGGCTATTCCGAAACCGAGGCGATCCCGATACGACCTGCGCGATGTATTGCGAGAACAACAACACAAGAAGGGAATTGCCGCCATTTTTGGTAAATGGCCGGGAGATGAAACAGACCAGCAAATCGCGGAAGCAATGAAGGAGCTTGGATGATGAGCGGCTCCACGGGTTACTTGTTGGATACCAATGTGGTTCTTGCCCTGATACGCGCCAACCCTCTCGGCCAATTTATCGACCAACAGTATGGACTCCGTGCGGCATTGAATCGCAGCATGGTTTGTGTTTACAAAGCAGCCATCTTAATCGAATCTGGATTGACCCAAAGACACGAAATATCAAATAATCATTCTGAAATAGTTGTGGAAAGAGCTTTCGTAAAAACATGCACCCTTGCCGGGCCATCGCCACCGCTATTGGAGGATTCAATGCGATTGTCGAGTTATGCTTTGCGATTACTCCCCGCCATTTTGCCGTTGATCGCCGGCGTAAAATGACGATAATATGGGGCTGGACGCTGCCGATGCGGCCCAAGCATGATGCTATACTTGCGCGGGAGAAAACGAAAAAGAACGAACCGGGGGAGGCTTATCTCTTTCCGTTCGCCGTTTTTCCCGGCGCGGACGCCGGGGCTAAACTGACAACTTAAAACTGACTACGGACTACTGACAACTGACAACCGAACACATACGAACGCTCCATGAAAAGCACCCTTTCGAGACCTCCGTTACTGGAATCTCCGATCCGTCGGGCCGGGATACTGTTTGCCGGCGGCCCGGCCCCGGCCGCCAACGCGGTCATATCGACCGCCGCCGCTTCGTTTTTGCGGAACAACATCGAAGTCTACGGTTTGCTGCACGGCTATGCCCATCTGGTCGAGTATGCCCCGGACCATCCCCTGGTCGAGGGGCGCGACTACATCACGATCAGCCACAAGCTGCTTCGCCGCACCCGCAACAGCCAGGGCATCCTGGTCGGCACGTCGCGGAGCAACCCGGGCAAGGACGTTTCCTCGCCCGAGCATCTGTCCAACCCCGAGCGGACTGCGCCGCTGAAGGCCGTATACGACGGGCTGGTCTCGCTTAACATCGACGCCCTGATCTCCATCGGCGGCGACGACACGCTAAAAACCGCCAACAAGTTCAAGCTCTTCCAGGAACAACTGCCCACCGGCAGCAAGCGCATCCCGATCGTCCATTTGCCGAAGACGATCGACAACGACTACTGCGGAATCGACTTTACGTTCGGCTACTTCACGGCCGTCGAGGTCTTGGCCAACGAGGTTCGCAATTTGCTGGCCGACGCCGAATCCACCCGCAGCTACTTCATCGCCGAAACGATGGGCCGCCGGGCGGGCTGGCTGGCCTACGGCGTGGCCATCGCCGGCGAGGCGAGCTTGGTCATCAGCGTCGAAGACATCACCGGCAAGTACGCCGAGGCCGAGGAAACCACCCATCCGGAAACCGGCGAAACCATCACTCGAACCGTGATGAACCTCGACGAAGTCGTCAAGCGGATCGTGGCCACGATCCGCGTCCGCGAGGAGGCCGAAGGCAAAGAGTTCGGCGTGATCGTAATCGCCGAGGGCTTGGTCGAACTTCTGCCTCGCAAACACATCGAAGGCGTGCCCCGCGATCCGCACGGCCACATCGCCGTCTCCAAATTCAATCTCGGCCGGCTAATCTCCGACCGAGTCGCCAAGGAATACAACCGTCAAACCGGACGCACCAGAAAAGTGACCGGCATGCAACTCGGCTACGAGTGCCGCTGCGCCCGGCCGCAAGCGTTCGACGTAATGCTCGGCAGTCAGTTGGGCGTCGGCGCCTATCGCGCCCTGGTCGAAAAACGACTCGACGGCGTAATGGTCTCCGTCTCCGGCCAACTGGACTTGAACTACGTGCCGTTCGAGCAGCTTGTCGATCCGCAGACATTGATTACGAAGATTCGCTACATCGAGCCGGGCAGCGACTTCCACCGGTTGGCGCGTTTCCTGGAAACGTACATTCACGACTGAACCGGCACTGGCATTCAGCCCAATGTTGACGTAGAGTATAGGAGCGAGAGTTCGCACCCCCCGTAAGCTGGCGGCCGTGCCATGAAAATCAGCTCCATACCGCAAATCTACCGGCATATCGGGCGTTGGTCCGAAATCATCGCGGTATTGAGTAAATACGAGCTTGCCGCGTGGATCGGCTGGCTGGGGCCAGATTTCACGAAGGACATATTAAAGGCCCGGGGCGGCGCGGCCATTGCCCGGCTACCCTGGGAAACCCGGCTGCGGATGGCCCTGGCCGAACTGGGGCCTACCTTCATCAAGCTGGGTCAAATCCTCAGCACCCGGCCCGACTTGGTCGGCGTCGATTTGGCCGACGAGCTTCAGCAGCTTCAGGCCAACGCCCCGGCCGATCCGCCGGAGAAGGTCAAGGAGCTGATCGCAAGCGAGCTTGGCCGGCCGGTCGAACAACTCTTCGCCGAGTTCGAGCCGAAGGCGATGGCCTCGGCCTCGATCGGACAGGTGCATCGCGCCCGGCTGCACTCGGGCGAGTTGGTGGTGGTGAAAGTGCTCCATGCCGACATCGAGAAGAAAGTCGGCGTGGACATGGAAATCCTGGCCGGTCTGGCCGTGCTGGCCGAGATGATGCCCGAGTTCCGCAACTACCGCCCGCAAGCAATCGCCGCCGAGTTCCAGCGTTCGATGCGGCGTGAGTTGGATTTCGGCCGCGAGTTGCGCAACATCGAGCAATTTTCACACGACTTCCGCGACGACGATACGGTCAAGATTCCCATCGCGTATCCGAAGCTGTCGAGCCGCCGCGTGCTGACGATGGAGATGCTCGAGGGGATCAAGCTGTCGGAGAGCGAGCGGCTGGCTGAAATTCAAGCGGACACCGCGGAGCTTGCCCGCCGCGGGGCCGCCGTCTGCCTGAAAATGATCTTCGAAAACGGCTTCTATCACGCCGATCCGCATCCCGGCAACGTAATGGCGCTGCCCGGCTGCCGCATCGGACTGCTCGATTTCGGCATGGTCGGGCGGATCGACGAACGGCTGCACGAAAACGTGGCCGAAATGCTCGTCGCCCTGAGCAATCTCGACGCCGAACACATGACTTCGTTGATCCTCCGGCTGGGTAAAACTCCGGCCGACCTCGACCGCTCCGCGCTGGCCTTGGACGTGGCCGACTTCCTTTCGTACTACGGCGGCCAGTCGCTCGACAAGTTCGACCTCTCCGGGGCGCTGAACGAGATGATGGAGCAGATACGCCGCTACCGGATCATGCTTCCGGCGCGGATCGTCATGTTGCTGAAGGCGCTGGTCACGCTCGAAGGGACCGCCCGGCAAACAAGCCCCCGCTTCAGTCTGGTCGAGATGATCCGTCCCTATCGGCGGAAGCTGCTGCTGCGACGGTTCTCGCCCCGCCGCCGGCTGCGAAAATTGCACCGGCTCTATTCCGAAATCGAACACCTGCTGGACATCCTGCCGCAAGGCATCGCCGACACGCTCGAACAAATGCAAAGCGGCCGGTTCGACATCCACCTCGACCACCGCGGCTTGGAGCCGTCGGTGAACCGGCTGGTGCTGGGGCTGCTGGCCAGCGCGCTGTTCGTCGGCGCGGCGCTGATGCTCAGCCAGGGCGTGCCGCCGGTGATCAACTTGCCCCCGCTGCTGCCGAACTTCTCCGCTCCGGGCGCGGCCGCCGCCGTGTTCAGCATCGCCCTGGGCCTCCGCCTCTGGCGCGCCATCAACAAATCCGGCCGCCTGGATCGGAAGAAAAGAGAGTAAGAGGCTGCCGCTGTTTTAGCGTTTTACCGCGAAAATGGGACCGTCCAACTCCGTACGATCCATTATTTCACTAATGCGGCCCAATCCGCTGCCGGACGGAAACAATCGCCGCCCCACTCGACTTCGGCGAGAATCGGGACCGAGCAACGAGCTTCCAGTTCGCGGCGATTGCCGGACAAACTCGGATCGTCCGGCGCGGGCGGTTGGGGATGGTTCAGAACTACGCCCGCCACCGAAAGCCCACCGCAATGCGCGGAAGCCGTTATCAGTGTTTGAAGCGTTTGGTTGATCGTTCCCAACACGTTCGGCGAGACGACGATAAGCGGAAAGCCGAACTCCAAGGCAAGATCGGCGACATATTCCCGGTCGCCCAGCGGCGACATCAAGCCGCCGGCGCCCTCGACGAGGATAATTTCCGAGCGCCGCCGCCAGAACTCGATTCCGCGGCGAAGCCGTTCGGCATCAAGCTCGTGCCCTTCCGCTCTGGCGGCCAGATGCGGGGCCAACGGGGCCTCGAAGAGTTGCGGACAGACGTTTTCCAGCGCGCCCGGCCGACCGGCGGCCTCCCAAAGCGCCGCCGCGTCGTCGGAAACCAAACGTCCGCCGACGCGCCGGCAACCGCTGGCAGCCGGTTTGTACACGCCCACGGATTTCCCTTCGGCCGCCAATTGCCGGGCGATCAGCGCGGCGACGTAGGTCTTCCCCACGCCGGTATTCGTGCCGACGATAAACAACCCTGGAACGCGATTGGACATGGCTTGACTTTTGGCGTATCCGAGAGCAGCGA
>Ga0123335_1006660_pt1 | contig 13334 bp, 8 predicted proteins | sample BiotimSIPDNA_2_FD_89707 | JGI IMG/M metagenome (GOLD analysis project Ga0123335, IMG submission 89707) | Anaerobic biogas reactor microbial communites from Washington, USA - Biogas_R2 time_0 SIP DNA | ecosystem: Engineered > Bioreactor > Anaerobic > Unclassified | place: Washington, USA... | reverse complement strand
CCGTGTCGGCGGCGCGATCATGTATCCCTTGTCTTTTACCCCCAGGCAGGTTCGTCGGCACCGTTTGCTGTTTTGCGATAGGGCATCCAGGCGAAGATCAAATCACGGGCTTGAATATCTTTCTTGTATGGCTGTATAACCAGTGTCTCCAGTTCCTGATTAGCCGGATCCATTTTCTCTGTCAGGGCTTCTGCCTCTGCTTCAAAGGTTTCTTCTAGCTCTTTTAACTGAGCCTGGTACGCCTCAACCGTTTCCTTTGATCGCGTGATATCGCCACTTTGCTTCACCGAACGACTGGCACTGCGCACCGTTGTCGTTGCCCGTCCAAGTGAGGATGCACTGACAGCCTTCTTGCCCAGAAAGGCACTAAGCACAGTTGCCCCGAGTGAAATGGCAGTCTGAACTTTTGACTGTTTTGCCTCATCTTTTTCTCGATCGACAGCCTGCTCTGCTTTTCTTATTTTTTCTTCAATCGACTTCATTTTGGGTTCATACTTTTTACGAAGCTGATCCATTTTTTCGTCGCGTATTTCTCTGGCGTCCTGCTGCAGCCTGATGCGAAAGTCACGTTCATCTTCTCCCGGCTGAGCCGCTTGCTTAAGAGCTGATGCATAAGGAACCGTCAGTCGGCAAGTGCGATAGGCCCATTCCAGAAGATCTTTCTTCCAGACTGTATAACTTTTACTGTCTCCAGCTGATACCGGCAAGCTGGAAAAAGGAATTTCCTGATCGGCTTCAGCAGAAAATTCGTCCAGCGGCAGATCAAGATCGTTCGCCTCATCCCAGTTTACCGGATAGACACCATCTGTAACCGGCGCACAGCGCATTTTCTCTTCAGTCTGGTAGATATTATGTGTACGGTCTGAGTAGCTGATCTGTGTCAACCCGACCACAGCGGGCTTGTAAACCAATCCGTCGACCGATCCTCTAAATGGACCATATACAGGCCGTATACCATTTGGCAGACCTTCGTCTGGCTGTGCCTGTGCGGCCGGAGCAGTCTGTACGGCGACAAATGTTGGCCGGACAGGTTCTGTCGTCAGGTTTGGTGTCTGATCGCCAGATCCCGCAACCGGCTGCTCGATTCTCTGTATTTGCTGTCGGGTCAAAGGTCCGCATAAATAGGACATGCACCATCTGGTTTCAAACAAGACTGTCTCTTCCTGATGAACTGAATGCATCAGAAAAATGCGTTTACCAAGACCGCTGATCAGCCGATCCATCTCTGATCGCTTGAACCCCTGCCCCTGGAGACTGGCAGCCCCTTCCAGACCTTCAAGTACACGATTCTTGTCACGCTCAGTCTGGAGCCGGCCGATGAACCAGGTGCCTGTATTGGATAATCCCTTGTAATCCAGGTCAACAGGATTCTGTGTGGTGAGGACAACCCCGACACCGTAAGCACGCGCCTGTTTCAGCAAGGTCAGCAGTGGTGCTTTTGAAGGCGGGTTTGCAACCGGTGGAAAATAACCGAAGATTTCGTCCATGTAAAGGAGTGCGCGAAGACTGGATGTGCCAGACTGGCTACGTGTCCATGCGACCATCTTATTTAAAAGAAGTGAGACGAAAAACATCCGTTCCGCTTCGCTTAGATGAGCGATCGACAGAATCGAAAGTCGTGGTTTTCCTTCTTTTGTATAAAGCAGGCTGCTAATGTCCAGTGGTTCACCCTCAAGCCAGGAAGCGAATTGCGGTGAAGCCAGCAAGTTATTAAAAAGGAGGGCGAGATTAAACCGATCCTTGCTTGAATAAAAATCCTCCAGTGCCATGACTCCGATTTTTTGAATCGGCGGTTCCTGAATCAGCTGAATCAGATCAGCCAGATCAAGATCTTGTCCGGATTGCCAGCTGTTCAATAGCAAATTGGCAATCAGAATGTGCTCCCGGCTGCGAATCGGATCGGCATCAATGCCGACAAGACTGAGCAGACTGCTGGCCAGTCCGCTGACTTGCTCCTGAAGCAGTTCGGAATCATTGAGAACCGCTTCATCCGGCCGGTTGAATGACTGGAGTATGGATAAGCGCAAGCCGGCGGAACTGCCTGGGGTGTAAACAGAAAATTCTGTATTTTGCCGCATCAGGCGAATCCGATCCGGATCCTGATCCCAGTCAGCAAGCCCCTGTCGCCATTTTCCAGCCTCCTTTGCCGCAAACGCATCGGGTGACAGATTAGCCTTCTGCGCATCATCATCGTTGATCCAGGGGCGAAAATCTTCTGGCTTCATATCCGGAAAAGTCAACATCAGATTGACCATGTCACCCTTCGGATCGATGATAATAGCTGGAACACCATCCATTGCGGCCTCTTCAAGCAAGCCGATGCACAAACCCGTCTTACCGCTGCCGGTCATACCAACGCAGACAGCATGAGTCGTCAGCTGCTTGGATGGATAGAGCAGATAACCCGCAGACTGGCCTTTATCCTCTCCCACTTTTGGGCGTCCCAGATAGAAGACACCCAGCTTTTCAAAATCCATAAACATTCACCTCCAGAAACGCGACAATGAAATATTTTTTATCCCCATTGTAGCACAGACACGTCTCAGCAAACCGAAGCTTAAGCGTATATTGCAGAGCCATTACATGATATTGGTGGCCAGAGACAGCAGAAATCTGCTATCATACATCTTAAGAGGTGATTGTGACATATAATGTCCGGATCGTTTCAAAAGATCAAACAGCTGGATGCGGACTCGAAAAGAAGAGGTGCGTTATGACGGTCAATGTACTGATCGGCGGAGCTGCAGGACAAGGAATAGACACAGCTGCCGCCATACTCGAAAAGATTCTCAAACAGGCTGGATATCATGTTTTCACGGTTCGTGACTTCATGTCCCGTATACGGGGCGGTCATAATTTTATTCAGATTCGATTTGGCAGCGAACCGGTTCATTCCCACACACACAATCTTGATCTGATCCTCGCACTCAATGAAGAAACAATATCACTTCATCAGGCCGAGCTGTCGGACAATGGCTTAATTGTCTGTGATTCCACAACCCATGCAGATGATTCAAGGCTCCTCCCGCTGCCCCTGAACGAAATCAGCAAGAAGCTGGGTAATCCGCGGGTGGCAGGTAGTGTCGCGATCGGGACCTTGATGGCTTTATTCGGTCTCTCACCTGAACTGGCCAATCCCGTTTTGCCGTCTTTTCTGAACGAAAAATACATTTCAATCAATCAAAAAGCGGTGGCAGAAGGATACAAGCTGGCACAGCAACGCTGGTCTGTCCCGTCTGGATCCTGTCAGGACTGGATGATTCTGTCTGGTAATAAAGCGCTTGCTTTGGGTGCGCTTGCAGCAGGTCTCAAGTTCTACGCCGCTTATCCCATGTCGCCATCAACCGGCATTATGGAGTATCTGGCAGAACAAAGCACGCATTGCGGAATTGTTGTTGAACAGGCTGAAGATGAGATCGCCGCTATCAATATGGCAATCGGTGCATCGTTTGCCGGTGTCCGATCGATGACAGGAACGTCCGGTGGTGGTTTCAGTCTGATGGTTGAGGCATTAGGTCTGGCAGGCATCACCGAAACACCTCTTGTTGTGGTCGATGTGCAGAGACCCGGACCAGCTACCGGCTTGCCGACTCGTACCGAACAAAGTGATCTCAAGTTTGTCGTTTCCGCCTCACAAGGCGAATTCCCCAGACTGGTTATTGCGATGCGCCACCACCAGGATCTGTTCTATCAGACAATACGCGCATTTAATCTGGCTGAACGTTACCAGATTCCGGTCATTTTACTCAGCGATCAATATCTGGCAGACGCGTCAGCAACTGTTTTGCCGTTTTCACTTGATAATCTGACAATTGAAACACCTGTGCAGCCACCCGAAGATATCAGCGACTACAAACGTTACCAGATTACAGAGTCTGGTGTATCGCCTCGCGTGATACCGGGGGATCCGCGGTTTCTTACAACTGCGGACAGTGACGAGCACGATGAGTGGGGGCGCATCACAGAGTCAGCCGAAGTTCGCAATCAGATGGTGGACAAACGGATGCGCAAACTGGACGGTTTAAAGCGCGAACTTGAAGAGCCGGAACTGATCGGCGATGAATCCTGTGACATTCTTCTGGTCGGCTGGGGATCGATGTACGGACCACTGCAGGAGGCCGTGGCCACACTCAATCAGGAAGGACAACATCATCCTGGCTGCGTCTCAGCTCTTGTCTTCAGCGATATTTTCCCGTTACCGACGAAGCGATTGACCCACATTGCCGGTCAGGCCCGCCTGATCGTCAATGTCGAACAAAATGCGACAGGCCAGATTGCCGGACTGATTCGCGAATACACAGGTCTTGCCTGTGGCAGAAGCCTCTTGAAGTATGACGGCAGGCAGATGACCGGTGAGGAGATTGTTGCAGGCATCAGAAAAATCAGGGAGGTCGCTTATGAATGATCACATGCACCAAACTCAGTCATTTGATACGTATGAAACGGCCTGGTGTCCCGGTTGCGGCAACTTCAGTATCCTGCCATGCCTTCAGAAAGCCTTAACCCAACTCAATCTTGACCCGCATCACGTGTTGATGGTCGCAGGAATCGGTCAGGCTGCCAAAACGCCACAGTATATCAGTGCCAACGGATTCTGCGGTTTGCACGGTCGTGCACTGCCGCCGGCCATCGCCGCAAAAATAGCCAACGAGAAGCTGACGGTCATTGTAGAAACCGGTGAAGGCGACAGCTACGGCGAAGGCGGCAATCACTTTATCCATAACATCAGACGCAATGTAGACATCACGCACTTCGTTCATGACAATCAGATTTACGGTCTGACGAAAGGTCAGGCTTCACCAACATCAGAAATCGGTCATGTCACCGGTGTTCAGACAAACGGCAACATCAACCAGCCGCTCAATCCTGTCTTTCTCGCTCTGGCAGCCGGAGCCGGATTTGTGGCACGCGCTTTTAGCGGTGATCAAAAACAGTTGGTTCAAATTATGATGGACGCTATTCAATACCCGGGTTATGCGCTCGTCGACATTCTGCAGCCCTGTATCAGTTTCAATAAAGTCAACACCTTCGCCAGTTACAAGGATCGCGTTCAACCTCTGACTGACAGTCATGATCCAACTGATTTTTCCCAGGCTGTTCAGGCGGCCACGCAAACAGGTGAACAGATTCCGACAGGCATTTTTTATCGTGTCGAAAAACCAACATTCCATGCCAGACATCCTGTTCTGGCAGATCATTCCCCATTGATTGAGCAGACATGCGATCCATCCCGGATCAAAGATCTGATCCAGTCATTTGTTTAAGCGAGAGATCTGAATAATCACAGTCAAACTTAGAAGATGGAGTGTGTCGAATATGAAACAATATGATCTCGTTATCATCGGAAGCGGTGTCGGACTGTCCATTCTGGAAGTCGCTCTGCATCACGGATTAAACTGTGCCATCATCGAGAAAGACTCGCTGGGCGGCACCTGCCTGAACCGCGGCTGTATTCCATCGAAAGTTCTGGTCTATCCGGCTGATCTTGTTCGGGAAGCCGGGCACGCACGTAAAATCGGCGTGTCATTCCCAGATCCTGAAATAGACTGGCCGAAAATCAGCCGGCGGATGTGGTCGTATATCAGCCACAACGAATCGATCGAGAACAGTTTGTCAGCTGCTGATCAGGTGGATCTTTATCGCGGAACAGCCCAGTTCACCGGCCCTGACACCATTTGGGTTCCAGATGAAAAACACGGTCGGACGGAACTCTTTAAGGGTACCCGGTTTGTCATTGCAGCCGGTGTCCGAACCTTTGTACCGCCGATCAGCGGACTCGAATCGGCCGGATATGTAACATCTGAAACATTCTTTGGCAGCCAGTTTCCCAAGTCTCCGTGGAAAAAGCTTGCGATCATCGGCGGAGGTGCCATCGGTCTGGAGTTTGCGCATATTTTTTCGGCTTTCGGTACAGAGGTAACCATGATCGAAAAAGCATCACATCTGGCACCTCTGGAAGAGCCAGCCGTGAGCTCGCTGCTTGAAACGGAATTCAGACATCAGGGCATTCGGGTCATGACCCAGTGCACAGCCTCGGCCGCATCGCTGACGGACACCGGAAAACGACTGATGGTCAAACACGAAATCAGTGGCGAGGAACAAGCGGTTGATTGCGATGAAATATTTGTCGCAGCAGGTGTCCGTTCCAATGCTGATCTGCTTCATGTTGAGAAATCCGGTGTTCAAACTGACCAGCGCGGCTATATCATCACGAATACCTATCTGGAAACCAACCTGCCGAATGTTTTTGCGCTGGGCGACATTAATGGGAAATTCCAGTTCCGGCATAAAGCTAATTACGAAGCGGAGATTCTTGTCAACAACCTGTTTCACTCAGAGCGCGAAAAAAAGGAAGTTGATTACCGGTCGGTTCCCTGGGCCGTTTTTACATCGCCGCAGATTGCCCATGTTGGACTGCGAGAGGATGAAGTCCGGGCTAAAGGGATCCCTTACAAAGTAGCATACAATGATTACGCCAGTATCGCCAAGGGATATGCCATGGGATATGAAGAAGATGATCCTGATAATGGCTTCACGAAACTCATCGTTGATGAAAACATGAAAATTCTCGGTGTTCATATTGTCGGGCCACAGGCAGCCATCCTGCTGCAGCCTTTTGTTTACCTGATGAATGCCGGCCTTCGCTGCACCCAGAAAACATTGAAGCAAATCACCGCCAGACAGAAACGCATTCGATCGATCGCCGGAATCTTTCCGCCCTGTTCGGAAGCCGGCACGCTGGAGCCGATCGCCCAGTCGATGGTCATTCATCCATCACTCAGCGAACTAACGGCATGGGCAATTGAAGGACTTGAATGGGCTGAGTGATTCGGTCCTTCCCTAACAGTCAGAACCGGTCAGTCGATAAATGCTTTGATGGCAGACAGGACATCTTCCGGCTTCTCCAGAAAAGGAAGGTGTCCTGCGTTGTTAATAACAACCAGTGAGCTGCCGGATATCGCCTGTTCAAGCCGATACCCCTGTTCGACTGGTATGATGGTGTCTTCCAGTCCCCAGATAATGAGCGTGTGCTGTTTGATCTGATCCAGTTTGTCTTTCAGGCGACCGCTGTCATTATCTGTAATCAGCTTTCTCAGTGCCGTCCCCGGAATCTGCCGGTTGAAAAAGTAGAATTGATTAAAGAGTTCGCTGCTGGCCAGCTTCTTTTCGGCAAAGCCAACCGGAAAATAAAGCCGCTGAATCAGATAATTCTGAAATATATAGTCAATGAGCCAAACCGGAACAGCGTTGCGGAACCCTTTCTGCAAATCTTCAATACCTGCGCTGTCAATCAGAATCAACCGCTCTGCATGGTCCGGAAAAGTGTATGCGACATTTAGCGCGACCTCCCCGCCCATCGAGTGCCCAAGCACCGTAAATTCGCTGTAACCCAGTTCCAGCATCAGCTGTACGCAAATCTTAGCCATATTTTCTTTACTGTAGTTCAGTTCGGCGTTTTTGTCAGACAAACCAAACCCGATCAGATCCACTGATATCATCGTAAATTCTTCGCCTAATGATGACCAGAGCGGAGCAAAATCATACGAGGATCCCATCAGGCCATGAATTAACAACATGGTTTGTTCACCTGACCCGTGGACACGGTAGGCAATCGACGCACCGGAAATCGACTGATACTGAACATCCTCCGTCAATTTAGAAAATTTGGCACTGTCATCAAACATCTGGTCCGCCACGTAATGGGTGATCAGAAAAACTTGCAAGAACAGGATAATCAGAACCAGGCAAACGGTTAGCACCCGTCTGAAAATGTTGCACTCAGGTCTTCTTCTTGATGAAAATTGATACCGCATGATTTCCTGCAAAGTTCCTTTCGCCAGATGACATTCAAATCGTCGTTTCATTAATTGCTGGTATTATTCTATCACGTCAGACAGCAGGCGATTCAACTATATATGAGATCAGGCTGATCATTTGCTGAAAAATGAAAAATGAGATAATATTATGTGGCGTAATTTTGCATCGGTTACCACTACCGTGTTGTCCAGATTATGAATGCAGTCGTTGGAGGTTTTATGAATCAAATAGCCCTGATGATGCGCTTTTTAAAGGGAAGCCGACTGACCTACGCCGGAGCTCTTTTGTCTGTAGTCGGTCATGTTGCTATGGCTGCACTGGTACCGATGATCATCCGTGTGACACTGGACAACGTTCTGGGCGATGAGCCACTCGTTCTGCCATCATTTTTAAACAAACCTTTTCAACTGATTGGCGGGATCGAAACGATCCGTGAAAATCTGTGGATGATTCTACTCTTTCTTCTCGGCTTAACGCTTGTCCAGGGGATTTTTCAATTTGCCAGAACAAAACTGGCTGCTTTAACCGGCGAGAATGCTTCCAAGCGGATGCGCGACCGACTCTATCTGCATATCCTCAGGCAGCCATTTGACTACCATGTCAAATCACAGACCGGCGACATCATTCAGCGGTGTACATCTGATATCGAAACTGCTCAGCACTTCATTGCCAACCGCTCAGTGGAGGCTGTTTCGATTGTCGTTCAGGTCATCGTAGTCCTGATTTTCCTTTTTTCGATGCATCCTGTCTACTCTGCACTATCGATTCTGCTCATTCCTGTCATCTTGTTCCTGACCATCAGGTTTTTTCGAAATATGATCAAAGTCTTTCTTGATACAGACGAAGCAGAAGCTGTGATGTCATCAACCATTCAGGAAAATCTTACGGGTGTTCGTGTGGTAAAGGCATTTGCCGCTCAGCCGTTCGAAATCAGGAAATTTGATGAATCCAGCCGTACCTATCGCGACTACTCCATGAAAATTATCGAACTGATGGCCCGTTTCTGGTCTCAATCCGATTTTCTCTGCATGCTGCAGATTGTGATTGTCGTGCTTGTCGGTACCTATCTGGTCGCAGTCAACCAGATATCACTCGGTATCATGGTCGCTTTTTTCACCTATTCCGGTATGCTGATCTGGCCGATTCGCGGTCTTGGACAGATGATGGGATTCATGAGTCAGGCGTTTGTCGCCTTGTCCCGCATTCAGGAAATTCTGGACAATGAGCCCGAAGACGAAACCAGTGGATTGAACGGTTCTCCGATACAGGGTGCTATTCGATTCGACCATGTTGATTTCGGCTATTCTTCGAGAAAAAAGGTACTAAGCGGTCTGTCGTTCGAAATTAAACCCGGATCTACCACGGCTATACTAGGCGCAACCGGCTCTGGAAAAAGTTCACTCGTCCACCTTCTACTGAGACTCTATGACTATCAGTCAGGCTCAATCACCATTGACGGTATCGAATTATCGACGATCAGCCGGGCATGGATCAGGGCTAATGTTGGTATCGTTCTGCAGGAGCCTTTCCTCTTCTCCCGAACAATTCGGGAGAATATTCGCATCGGCCATCCGGGTGCCGCGGATGAAGACGTGCGGAATGCCGCACAGATCGCCCGTGTTGACGCATCGATAACGGAATTCGAAGACGGCTATGACACCATGGTCGGTGAACGCGGCGTCACGCTTTCAGGAGGTCAGCGCCAGCGCGTCGCAATTGCCAGAACCATCCTTCGTGATGTACCCATTCTTATTTTTGATGATTCACTTTCGGCCGTTGATACTGAAACAGATGCTGCAATCAGGGAAGCCTTGCGCGATCGTCGTCAAGGCACAACGACCCTTATCATATCACACCGGATCACAACACTGGCTGAAGCTGATCAGATTCTCGTTCTTGATCAGGGACACATTGTTCAAAGAGGAACGCATGAAGAATTGATCGCCCAGGATGGACATTATCGTCAGATCTGGTCGCTGCAAAGCAACATGGATGAAGCACTCTGATCACATCGGTCAGGCAATATGAAAAGAGACGGCAAATGATACAGGAACAGGAATTCAGCAAAAGAATCGATCTGCATGTCTGGAAAAGACTGCTGTTTTTTACCCGCCCTTACCGGCGAGATCTGATCATTCTGATCATCCAGATGATCTTTCTCGGTCTGGTGGATGCAGTTATGCCTTTGTTCAACCGCTATGCCATCAATCAGATTGCCATTCCCGGCCGCCTGGATCGACTGCTGCCCTTTGCAGCCGTCGCGCTGACTGTCATCATTCTTCAGGCAGTCAATGTACGGCACATGATTTATCTGGCCGGCAAGCTGGAATGCCATATCCCGTATGATATCCGAAAGGCAGCTTTTAACAAGCTGCAGACCATGCCGCTGGCCTATTATGACCAGACGCCCGTCGGCTGGCTTCTGGCCAGATTAACGTCGGACAGCCGACGTCTGGGCGAAACGTTGTCCTGGAATGTTGTGGATCTTTTCTGGGCTTCGGCGATGATGATCCTGATGATGCTTTTTATGTTCATACTCGATATCAAACTCGCCCTGATGGTTCTTGTGACCGTTCCATTTCTTGTTTTTCTCAGTATTTTGTTTCAAAAAAAGATTCTCTACAATTTCCGCAAAGTCAGGCAATTTAACTCACACGTGACTGCTGGTTTTAACGAAGGCATCAGCGGTGCCAAAACCATTAAATCCTTATCCATTGAAGATGACATCCATACTGAATTCCGCCAGACAACACGGTCCATGCGCGATTTCGCAGTTCGTGCGGCAACGGTATCAGCTGTCTATACGCCATTGGTTCTGCTGCTGGGAGCAGTCGCTACCGGTCTTGTTGTCTGGCAGGGCGGGTCACGCATGCACGAAGCGCTTCCGGCAGCGATTGAATACGGTACGCTGGTTGCCTTTATATCATACGCTGTGCAGTTTTTTGATCCGGTCAAGCAGTTTGCCCGTGTTTTCACGGAGTTGAACTACGCCCAGGCTTCTGCAGAACGTGTCATATCCGTTGTTGATATGGAATCAGGTATTCGCGACAGCCAGGAGGTGCTCAACACCTACGGGTCAATGCTTGAGTCCAATCGCGATCAATGGCCGGAGTTCCATGGCAACATCACTTTTAAAGATGTCACATTCCGCTACAAAAAAGGCGAGAATATCCTTGAGCATTTCAACCTTGAGGTGCGGTCAGGAGAAAAAATAGCAATTGTCGGAGAGACCGGTTCCGGTAAAACAACGCTGGTTAATTTGGCCTGCCGTTTTTACGAACCAACAGAAGGACAGATCCTCGTTGACGGGGTAGACTATCGGGAACGACCTTTACTGTGGATGTACGCGAACCTTGGCTATGTTCTCCAGGAACCTCATTTGTTTAGTGGAACAGTCCGAGAAAACATCGCATACGGGCGGCAGGGCATCAGTCAGGAACAAATTGAGAAAGCTGCCAGAATTGTCAACGCACATGACTTCATTATCGAGATGGATCAGGGATATGAATCACAGGTCGGTGAACGCGGCAGTCGTCTGTCAACCGGCCAGAAACAGCTGATCAGCTTCGCACGGGCAATTCTTTCCGATCCCGGTATGTTTGTCCTCGATGAAGCGACCTCGTCCGTCGATACCGAGACTGAACACCTGATTCAACAGGCCATGCAGCAGGCACTCAAAGGACGTACCAGTTTCATCATTGCCCATCGCCTGTCCACGATCCGCTCAGCCGACCGGATACTCGTTGTGGATAAGGGGCGAATCGTCGAAGAAGGCAATCAAAAGACCCTGCTGAAAAAAAGAGGCGTTTACTGGCGCCTTTATACCAATCAGTTCATGAAAGAAAACCTGCAGCTGTCATCGGATGATCGATCATAGGATACACGAATCGAGTAATGATCTCATGATCTCAGATGCGATCAATCCGTTTAGTCGCGATTACATCCTGGCCAAGCCCGCTCACATCGGTAATGAGCACCTGACCTATTTCAACCGGTGCGTCAACTGACAAGGCTCGGATTTCTGCCATCACATCGAAAATTTTCTTTTTGGGAATCGGGCCCGTCAGTCTGACGCTGACCAGGGGGGCCTTTCCGCCTGTAACGCGGACCGATGATGCGATATTTCGTTTCGGATCGAGAATTTCCTGTTCGGCATACTGATTGCCTTTCGAGCACAAAGCACCTTCAACAGACTGAATGGTTACGCCTTCATAATCAACTGTCAGCTGACAGCCATTCGGACAGATGACACATGTCAACGTTTTATTCATGTTCGACTACCACCTTCAAGGGTTCACCGGGAACCAGTTTCTCTTTCGGAACAGTCAGATGGATCATTTCTGCAGGTATCGCCCGTCTGAAACGTCGGGTAACGTGTTTCTGATCGTTTTGCCAGATGGATATTCTGACACGATTTAAGGGTCGGCGAACCCGGCAGGAAACAGTTAGATCGCGATCAGCCCGGACCAGCTGCGGTACCGTGTATGCCAACTCGGGATCTGCTTCCACCGGAACTGCTTCTTCATCAGCCGGTGCCTGTTTTAAATAGTCTCCAACCGATTCAGCCAGTCTTTCAGCTTCAAGGGAAACAAAGTCCACCAGGTCATGAACGTGGAGAACGTTGCCTGCAGCAAAGATCCCGGCAACACTGGTCTGGTAGTGCTCATCGACGCGCGGCCCCTTGGTTCTGGGATCAAGCAGGACGCCAGCCATTTTTGAGAGCTCATTTTCCGGGATCAGGCCGACTGACAAGATCAGCGTATCACACGTCCATTCCTTTTCCGTATCGGGAATCGGCCGGAAAGACGAATCCACCTGACTGACTGTAACACCCGTCAGACGTTTGGTTCCATGGATCGCCGTAACCGTATGGCTGAGGAAAAGCGGAATATCGTAATCATCCAAACACTGCGTGATATTTCGCGGCAGGCCGCTGGGATAAGGCTGGATTTCAAAGACACCTTTAACAGACGCACCTTCCAGTGTCAGCCGTCTGGCCATGATCAGGCCGATATCGCCTGATCCGAGGATCACCGCAGACCGTCCGATCATGATATTTTTCAAATTCATATATGCTTGCGCGATACCGGCTGTGTAGACTCCGGCAGGTCTCGACCCGGGGATCTGGATCGCGCCGCGCGTCCGTTCCCGACAGCCCATTGCCAGAATGACTGCCTGGGCCTTAAACACATATCGACCGGAGCGGGCTGTGGCAACAACCGTACGATCTGCATGCAGTTCTGTCACGGTTATATCCGTCATGACTTCGATGCCCGCCTGCTGGACCGTGTCGACAAACCGGGCAGCATATTCTGGTCCGCTCAGCGCTTCCTTAAAGCGCGTCAAGCCGAATCCGTCATGGATACACTGCCTCAATATACCGCCTAAATCATGTTCCCGTTCAAGGATCAGGATGTCTTCCACACCTTGCTGACGAAGGGCAGCCGCTGCCGCCAATCCTGCCGGACCACCGCCGATGATGATAACAGAACGATTCTGCGTCGTCATGATGGCCT